>Ga0247831_1002849_pt1 | contig 26797 bp, 22 predicted proteins | sample LaCruzMarch2015__9_FD_192406 | JGI IMG/M metagenome (GOLD analysis project Ga0247831, IMG submission 192406) | Freshwater microbial communities from meromictic Lake La Cruz, Castile-La Mancha, Spain - LaCruzMarch2015_1m | ecosystem: Environmental > Aquatic > Freshwater > Lake | place: Spain...
GACATGTCGCGACACGTCGCTGGTCATGTCGCAGACACAAGAAAATGTCGTGTCGGCAGGGTGTCCAAAACGACACGACATTTGACGACATGTCGGGGGATTCCCGACATGTCGGTAATTTCGTGATAAACTAGTACAATGTCCCAAGTTAGAAGTGATAATGAATTTACGGCGGCGCATAAATTACGCATGAGGAAAGATTTGAATCAATTCAAATAAAAAAAATTCGCTTTAGGTTTAAGGTTTAGTTGTGAAAGAATCGATGTTCTTCTGATTTTGAGATTAGCACTATGACGCCAATTATCTTGCTTCAATCTAGTAGTACTCCCAATAGACTTGTATGAAGTTATTGAACACACAGGTTTAACCTTCGCACAAGCTTATTGGCGCCAGAGTGCTCATTTTTCTGGTTATAGTATTGCATTGCCGACCGCTTGCTGTGGTTTGATCATTTAAAAATCATTACGAACTAGAATTTTATCAAACAAGAGAGGTCAAGTAGGTAGTGGACGTTGTACTGTAGCCAGAATCTTGGTAGTTTGTGCATAGTTGGTCTTGTTTTATATGTTTTTTCTTACAATTTCTCACAGTCAACTTGTGCTTGCAAACCTGAGAAAGTCCATCATACAAATCCTGATGGACATGTGTGTCATGTTCTGGGATGAAGTTTGCGTTCATTTATTTAATGCTATCTTTGCAGTTCCTCCCAATATTCAACTCTTTATCCGAGAAGCCAATCTCCCGCATAGTTTCGTCCGTTAATTCTCAATGATTTCATCAACAACACACGATAATACACCACCCCACGACTTTTTTGTTATGTTCCTACATTTTAATGTATCGTACTTAAGCAAGTATTCAGGCACCACAACCGAAAGAGGTCATGGGTATTCTCCTACATTTTAATGTATCGTACTTAAGCAAGTATTCAGGCACCACAACCCAAAGAGGTCATGGGTATTCTATAAATAACCAACCCCTTTTATTCCCCAGCACCATAGCAGATGTCTCCCCTGGCTGATTTTTCATTAGAAAATCGGTAGCTGTGAAAAACTCTTGTCCTTGTGCAAAGGCACCAGAAGGAAGATTATAATATGATTCCCCATCACAGCTCTGGTTCCAAAGTCGCGTATCTCACAGCCCCATGTTTTACCAAAATATTCCTTGTTTGAACAAATCGCTCATTTTCTTCCTTATCCTCTCCCCCCATCAATATTTGTTCGACCACATCTAAAACGACAGTCTTCTTTTCATAGTCACCATCCTTCAAATCAAAATCAGAATTGACGTCGGCGCCATACTGCAATAGCAGTTCAATGACTTCATGTCGACCGTAGAATGTATTCCAAGATAGGGGATGCATGCGAAGACCATCTGCCCACTTTGTTCTTATATTTGGGTCGCCACCAGCATCTAATATCAGCTTTGCTATTTCAGCACTTCCGCTGAGAGCTGTGAGATGGAGGCAGTGCTCACCTTGTTTGGTTGTTGCGTGTGCTAATGAGGGATCATTCTCCAGCATCGCTTTCACCGTGGAGACGTCCCCTCCTGAGCAAGCAAAGAAGAATGCTGAATTTTCTTCCTCTGGATCCGATGAAGCAGCGACTACTACCAACACCAATAATAAGAACAACAACACCCGGAGCAAAGACATGAGCGAGGTTGTTCTGAGCTGATTGCGTCTATCTTTAGAATACCTAAATACGTACCAAACAGGAAGAAAGACTGATTTTTTTGATGCTTGGTAAGGTATGACAGTTGGTCTATGATGCATAATATTTACTCCTGTGTTGGGTTGTTATTATTATTATTATCTGACGCCTTCGATCGTGGCAGATCCCTTGTTATATCACCACCATCTTCGTTGCGAGACTATCGACAACTGGCGAAGCTCATTGTAAGCACTTTCGATGATCCATCCACGAACACGATGAGAAGTCAATCGTTCCAGTCGAAATTAGATGCGTTACAGTGGAATGTTCTTGACAAATCGCTGTCGGAGGAGCTCATATTCAAACAATATACATCAACAGTAAGAAGAATGCGAGGAAAGAAGTACTGCCTCCTGGTTATGAAGGATAGCCATCAAGGCATAGATGACAGTCATGATTTTGTCGTTGGAGTTGTCGAGATGGGTTTGTCTCTCTGTCCGCATACCACCAATTCAACAGGCGAAAAAGCAGCAGAATTAAGACCTCAGCCAACGATTGGAGTGCTCTGTGTGAGATCAACTCATCGGCAAAAAGGAATCGGCCTTGCTCTTGTTCGAAAATGTGAGCAAGTTGCAGCAGATGTGTGGAATGAGGACTGTATCTTTGTAGATGTTGATCCCAGTAATCTGAGTGCATTGAATTTCTTCGAAAAGTGCGGCTACAACTCCTTCCAAATGAGAAATGCGATTCTGTATAGACGAAGGAAAAAAGAATCGAAGCCTCATTTTCTACTGAAGAAAATTTTGTATGATTCGTCAATTAATTGAGCGACAACGCGAATTTACTTTGAACAAATCAACACTTAAAGAGACGCCCTCATATTCTCAACTTCAAAAACAGCCGCCGCACCCATTCCAGTACCTATGCACATGCTCACAACTCCCCACCTGTTCTTCTCTCTCCTCATTTCGTGCAGCAGTGATACCACCATTCTTGCTCCCGAACAGCCTAGAGGATGACCAAGTGCCTATAACAAAAGAAAAACAATGAATAAGTCGGACACGAGGCGCTTTGTTGGAACGTTGACATCGCATGTAACTTACTATTGCACCTCCATTTTTATTGACTTTCAACGGATCAAGTTGCAGCGACTGAATGGAATAGTATGCTTGGGACGCAAATGCTTCGTTGATTTCATACACGTCAACATCATCCTTGGATAAAGATGCCTTTTCAAGAGCAGAGGGAATTGCGTAGACAGGTCCGATACCCATAATCTTTGGCGGAACTCCCTCTACAGCATATGAACGAAAAACTCCTAGTATCGGCAACTTCCTTTTAACCGCCTCTTCCCTACTCATCAGCAATACTGCCGCGGCTCCATCCGTCAATTGGGAGGAGTTACCAGCGGTAGTTGACCCTTTCTCTTTGTCAAAAACTGGTGTCAATTTGGCCAGCTTATCAACTGTAGTAGATGGACGAATTCCGTCGTCTTGTGATATGTTACCAATGGGAATTATCTCTGATTTGAATTTTCCTACAGCCTGAGCACGTGCTGCCTTTTGATGCGACCTTGCCGCAAATTCATCAAGGATTCTCCTCTCCAAATGATACTCTCTCGAAACATTTTCTGAAGTTACTCCCATGGGAATCAAACAATCCATTGCTTCAGTGGCATTGCTGCTCTTATTGATCGCGTCCCAATCCACCTCTGGCGGGTGATCCTCATATAACTTGTGCATAGGATTCATACTCATACTTTCTACTCCAGCGCCTGCAAAAATACAGAGAATGTGTTAAGTGAAAAGTAAAGTTTAAGCATGTATCCATACTGCGGTTCCAATACTTCTCTCTTCTCACCGATTCCGATGTTGATTGATCCCGATTGTATTGCAAAGGCGATGTTAGCGATCGCTTGCAACCCCGACGAACACTGACGATTAGTAGTGGACAGCGAGGTGGTATGCGGAATTCCCGATGCGAGAGCGGCCATTCGAAACGAAACGGCAGCAGTTGGGGGAGATAGAACATTGCCGACGCAAATGTCTTGCACTGAGTTGGGTTCGATTAGATAGTCTTCTTTATCGGCGTCGGCCTTTGATAGATTAGGTTCTTTCATGAGAACTCCGTGGAGGACCGAGGCGAGGAGTGCGGAGGGAGGAACTTTCGCCAATTCACCTTTGCGAGCCCGACAGAGAGGAGTTCGTATCGCCTGGACGATGACCGCTTCACGAGGATGATCGTCGGTCCGCATGTTGAATGTTGAGCCTCCTGTCTTCTTAGGTTATTTTCTACAGAAATATCTACAATAGGAGGAAGGAGACACCCCGCAAAAAATAGCAACTAAATGAAAAGGGGGATTAGAGGGCTTCCTAAAATATCTAACAAGAGATGTACTGTGTAATCCTTGTGGCTTCATTCAAAAATAGTCGTCCAACTGCAGGTTCCCTCGTCAACCCATCTCTATTTACTGGCTCAACAACGCATGTCACTGGACTTCTCTCGTCATTCTCAATCACCTCCCCAAGACGGTATTACCAAGTAACCACTTGCGCAATGAGTATATTTGAAAGAGAGTGATCAACAAATAGAGCGCAGTCTCTAGCATGCCACTTCGCACGATTTTCTTATAGTTCCTTCTTGCATCACTTTCGTGCCCCTTGATACGATGATGATGATTTGTTTGCCTCTTTTGCAGTAGAGATATCATTTCACTGAGATTTTTTAGGTATACTTTCGTCGCTTCCAGATCATTGTCGCGTACCTGGTTCTCCAACACTTTACCCAACTCAGCATTCACCAGGCTCGCTTCAGCTTCGTCGCTAGAGCGTTTTATTCCAATTTCCTCTATACGTCGTTCTTCGTCCAATGCGTCTCTTTCATCGTAGGTATATACGTGCCCCGTTTCCCGATTGATCCCACCAAGAATAGCGCTTGATCGAATATCCAGCTCTACAAGAATTTCATTATCTGACGAGACGCACATTCGGTACCAGCCAGCGGTCTTAATGGTCTTAGTAAATTCGTATGGTTCGATCCACTCCGGTATGATTGTTTGAGACATAGAGGACTTAGCCTTCTCATAAACTTCATCTTCTAAATGTGCGGGAGGATGATGTTGGTTTTCTTCCACACCAAGCTCACTTCTCCTTGCTAAACTTCGCTGACGTTCTTGCTCCAGTTGACTGAGGGCATGATCTCTCTGTCGATTGAATTCAGATCGTGCTAACATAGCATCTTCACTTTCTCCAGAATAAGTAAAGTCAATAGTATATGTATATTGCATGACACCAGCCTCTTGCATGGACCTGGAATTAAGCTTTTGTGCTTTAAGGCCATCCCATCTCATGAGCATATGTTGCATCGCTACTCCCATCGTACTGGCATAAGGCGGCGTGAACCGGTCAGGGGTGCCCGTCTCAGTGTCCGGCGCGGTAGGCCATGTCCGTTCGCGAATCTCGTTGATTTCACCGACATCCGAACTTACTACAGGTCCTTCTAGTTCTATATTAGCAGATGGTCGACCATTTTCTTCGGCTTCCAAAATGAATATCTCGAACGTCGCAAAGTCTCCACTATTGAATTTTTCCATAACGCATTGTTTCTCGGGCGGGATTATCAAATGCATCAAGGGATGGTGGGTGGAAGAGACGTCACCCAACAGAAATGAAATAATACAACATAGCCGCAGCATTGATGCCATGGTGCTCACTACGAGCCGCAGCCGCATTGATGCCATGGCGCTCACTACCTCTCACTAGAATACGAAGGAGACACAGAGCGAGTATTTATGTACTACGTGGTACATTTCCGTTCGCCTCATTGTGTTCATTTCCATGTTGTTATCGTGATAGTGGACATTGACGGCATTGATTAGAGATGGAGCCACCTGCTGATGGTGAGTTTCAGTCGCCGCCGCAATGGCAGCACCACACCACCTCTTCCTCGCGTGGGCGGAATCCCAGCCGTCAACAAGTCTCGTCCCCGACCACATACAATGCGAATACACCAAAAAGGAAGGGCAATCCACAAAGTTTCAGCCCTAGCGTGGATCAGCGTAGCCCCCGGCAAGAACAACAAAGTTTGGCATCCCTTTCGTTAAGTGGTGAGAGTGTTGATTGTTCACTAACTCCATTGTCGACTCTATCGACGATTCTAGCCACACACTCTGCACACGAACGCACGGCATTAATGTTATTTAGACAGTCGCACGCACTCCATCTTTCTGCTCGAGAGCGGTCTTCCTTGGCAATTGAGAAGCTGAGAGCGGCGCAGGCTGAAGTAGAGCACGCCACTACGGCACAGGAATTTGCTAAAGAGGAGCTGGATCGAGCTTCAATCCAAAAGACTGAGGCACATGATGCACTACAGAAAATTTGCAAAAGTGTACGTACATTGAGCAAGGATTTGTCACATAAAAGGGTAAGATTAGTTGGTTTGAATATGAACATCCAATGGAATGGACGATTGGGCACGATCATTAAGCTGATCACAGCCGGAGAGGACGTAGGACGATGGAAGGTCAGGTTGGATTCTGAATGGAGAGGGAGGGATGCTGGCGGAGATACCGGCGAGCAAGGGGAGGAATCAAATGATTCTGATGTTGTCGTGGCAAAAGCAGAAAATTTGACACTGGTTAGCGACGATGAAGTTTTTGGATTGTTCGAGTCTCAACAACAGCCAGCAAGTGTTTATGAGGTTGCTTCCTCAAATATAGAACCAGAGTCTTTACATCCTCTTCCGAGCAACCAAACGAGTCCTCTGCGAAGGTCAAGAGATCCCTCCGTCAGCACACGGTTGACGTCCACCGGGCCCAAACGAAGATCAAGACTTTCTTCCATGAACACGCAAGAAGAATCAGCGGAAGAGGTCAACGAACAGAAGGAAAGAAGAAGAAGCAACCAACTTAGGAATGACAAGATAGATGGTGACCAAAACCGAGAATCAGTGCCGTATAGTCCAGCAACAATGAAGCTGTCGAGTCCTATAAAGCGTTGCCCAAGCAGTGACTCAGGGCGTATTTCAACGGCGTTTTCCCGAATGATGGAATCATTTACCGCCGCTTCTTTCAATCCGATATCTACCACAAACTTCCAACGGTGGATGCAGGGTGATGATAGTCAGCATCACAACGACGAGAGCTTTGAAGAGTGGATGCAGGAGGGTTGCAACGATGTTCAAAGTCGTATTCAGGATAAGCTCTCTAACAATGACAAAGAGAGTGATAACAAGAATTACAACGTGTGGGAAGATTATTCAGTAGATCCTAAACTACATGTCTACCCATCTCCTCAAGAAATTGTCATGCATGATTCATCCACTGCTGATGACTACAACCTTCCACAAGTTGTTTTGCTTGACGAGGATGATCAGGGCAATCCGATTTTGTCATCACCTGCATATTGTGTAGGGGTGCAGAATGCTTACTCTCACGTCAATGGCGTGTATGTGTTGGCGTATCCTAAAGATGAGAGCGGCAATGTAGTTGATCACAATGAAGGAGAATCTGACTTGCCACCACTGTACTTTAAAGACGGCCCACCAACCCTCTTATCCGACAATCGCTACTACGACATGTGTATTCTCCGCATCAATTGCCCTGATTCAGCAGACCACGTCATATGGTTCATTGCAAAAGTTGATGTCGATCCGGATTGTCTAGATGTGAATTTCAGTGATTGCTACTATTATTGTCGAATGCACCGTAATGACGATGGTTATGGAGGGTTGCATGAGGGTGGATGTCTTAGTCCTCCGAGTAAGGGTTGGAATTTGCCCAAAATAGGGAGTCACGACCTTGGAAGTGAACAGCCGTTGACTACTCCTAGTCGTTAATGTTTTAGGAGTACATACATATTATTTGTCAGAGTCATGATTTTTGATAGAATTTCCAATCCAGTAAACTTTGAGTTAAGTAGTCCCCTTCAGGAACTAGGTTTGTAACTGTCAAATAACACAGCAACTAGAGACTTCTTGATTCTTGAGTATCATTTTCAATTGTCTTCTTCTGTTAGGACTTAGAATCTACGTAAATGCCTTCATGTGCCTCTCCGCGTGGTGTGGTGTGACACACATAAAAGAGCCCAAAATTTGAGAAAGTTGTTTTAGGTTGGGTTCACGATCGGGAAGCAAGAACAAGATTACCTACGTAAAAAACGGAGTAGAATGATGGTCCAAGACTGCCTACTCTGAGCAGCCTCCTCACAATGCTCATAAATTTCAGATCATCACCACAGCACCATGAATCGCCTACTACTTACCTCCACTGCCATTGTCGTCTTAGTTGCCTTGATCAGCGCTCCATCGACAAACGCTTTGCTCTTCTCTCCGCTGCTTCTTACGGCAAATCCATGGACTCTCACCGAGCGCGGACCATCAACAAGAACTCCTACAATTAATTTGTCTCCACCATCACCGGCATCCATGGACTTCAGCAATGATGATGATCTGATGAGGTACAAGCACTTGCTCTTGGCAAGCGTGTACCAGAAATCGCTGAATAGAGGCTTCGAGAGTAGTCAACATTGAATCAGGTCCCTGCGGCAGAGTTGAAAATAATGAATCCTGCATACACTCGGGTTCAGGCCGCTTTTGTACATATAAACACAAATAGAGAGGAACGACATGGACGCAAGAGAGCCATTAAAGAGACAAATAGACAGGCATTGACGAGTGTTAAGAAAAAGTAGAGACAAAGCACAACAAATCCAATATAAAACTAGACTTCTGCATGGTGGGTTGCCACGATAATGCAAAAAAATATGCAATATACATCATCTTATAGAGTATACACGCCCGCTTCTCGCAAAATATCAATCCCAATCCACGGCCTCCATTGCCGTGCCTTCGCCACTACCACCACCTTCTGCCGCCTCCTTTGCTGCCCTTTCCTCCATTAGTGCTTCGTGTCGCGATCTCCTTGCCTTATTCACCCGATACCTTCCACTGTTTGCCATCTCCAATAATGCCAAATCAGCCAATCCTTCGGTCGCGACTTCCACAAATGCGAACGTGCTATTCTTTTGCAAGCTAACGGCAACTGCACCAGACGGTCCACCATACTTTCGGAACGCACGCTCGAGTTCAGCGCGTCGAAGGTCGACCTCAGGATCGGTGTGTAGCTTCGTGAGGCCACTAACAAACAGTCGTCGGGGATGGACAGCACTATGGATATTCACTCCAGCAACGCCCTCCACTTTCTCAGGGTCGACCATCGATGGTTTCCGTCCCCACCAGACTCTGTACACTAGCCAGTCCTCGGGATTACCGTAGTCGTCCGAGCTTGGGAATTGTAATACCAGCGACGGACGTCGTCCAGACAACGCAACAGGCAACGCCCTCCTATGCTCGAAACGGGCGCAGTGAACTCCCTCCACAAAGACATCGAATCCATCCTGATTAATCTGCATAATAAGAGTGCATGACTCGACGCTGAACATGTAAGGCATTGTTGATAGTGGCACCGACAAGTCATTTCCCCACCTTGTTTTGGTCTTATCATTGATGATCAACTGACCACCCTTTTTGAATTGGCGTGGATTAAAATGGAAGAGAACATCATCGTATCCATCACGTGCGCCGTCCGATGTTGTTATATTCAAACTGAATCGCGAAGAATCCTTCGGTGCATGAAACTTGATTGCAATCGTATTGTTCCCCATATCCGCCGACGACAAGTCACCGTCACTGCTGTCAATTGGATCGAGGTCTGGCAATTGTAATTCTAAGCAACCATCAATGAAGTCCCTTGGTGCATCTGGCGGTGACCACGGGCGTCTGTCATGGGAGTTTGGAGGCGGGTATAGAATATTACCATCCGTACTTACCGGACCCATATTAAGCTTGCTGGAAAAGTCGTGGATTGGCGTGACATTTCCACCTGCCATGTTTGCGATTAGACTCGGACCAGCAGTCAGTTCGTCGACTGACAGTCGACGTTTCTTCTTAATTATCTTCGGTGCCGACGATGCAGTATTGCGTGCCCACTCCTCACCATCGTCGTCGTCATCATCATCATCATCATCATCATGGCGTTCAACCCACCCCTCGTTGTCAACAGAGGATGATGGTCGCGATCGTTTCTTTGTTCCTCCCCCTTCCTCCATAGCGGTGACATCGCCGAGCAATTCACGACGCATAAACTCCTCCTTCTTTTGCGCCTCCATCTTCTCCGCCTCCCTCCGATCCTTTGCTAGATTGGCCGCATCAACCTCCTTTTGCAGTCGGGAAATCTCTATTTCACGCTGCTTCCGCCGTTCGATGGCGACAGTGTCCACTACTTCATCATCCTCGTCATCGATATTGTTGTTGTCTGCACCCTCGCTTTCATTTGGACGTGATCGATTGTTCTTCGCAACATCAATCACTTCATTCTTATCTTCGTGGTTCTTACTACCACCCTCGACTCGCTCTCTTTCAGCGACCTTAGCTCTATACCGTTCGTCGGCCTCATCGAGACGCCGCTTCGCCTCCTCCGCCTTGAGTCTCGATGCCTCTCGTTCATAGACACGAACGGCGTCGTACGCGTCCAACAGTTTCTTCTCATTCTCCGTCAGGGGTTCGAGGTAGGCTGGGTACGATGCCCCCGATGGCAGCGTTACCATCGTAGTGGTGTCGGTCTTGCGGCCGCTCATGACATCATGATGGGTGCTGGGTGGGTGGTGGTTCTGTGTGAGAGAGGAGGTGTGGTCTGAGAGTATGTGACTCCCAGCATAGGAGGACGACGTCCACGACGACCTATCGTACCAGACGATGATGGAAGTCCAAGGAAGAACGATGTCTTAAGGGTACGTATGTACCCACATACCAACATGCATGGTCTGGAGGAGCGAGATTCTAGATACCCCATCCCCGTATGGTATCCTCATCAACTTCTCTGATAGATGGAGAGGAGCAGAATATTCATAGTATTTATCATAACTCTTCACTTGGCGACAATACCAGCAGTTTCAGGAATTCACGTCAATAAATTGCAATAAGTAGAATTAGATACCTGGATACTTGTTCCTATTCAGGGTCTATGATTTATCAGAGGAATTCTCTATATCTACATATCAGTTCTATTTACATATTGTCATTGTGATCATCCATTCTATTCTTGTCTCATATCCTTACTATTAATGCTCTTTTGTTTAGGGGCGCTCAGTCTAAGGTCGAGGAACGAACATGTGCCTTCACTTCCAATGAAACATCGGTCTAATGACTTCTCGTACACAGTCGTCAGTACCTCGTGCTTCATCCGCATCAAGTCTTCGTCATTGACTATGTGTAAAGGTACCGGTAGTGCACGGTCATCGTAGGTTGTTATCGTTGGATTAATGCTATCGATTGTGTCGTTGGATGCAGTCGGAGATGACGCTCCTGATGTGCCAGTATTGCGGACAGTGATGCCGCCCGAACGAAAGAAAAGAAATGCTGGTTTCAACAGAGGTGGCGACAGAAGCATCATTGATGATGCCAGTGGCAATGTTGCGATGGCGACGCAGGCCGATAGAGTCACTAGAAATAGCCGCATCAGGTTCATCTAGAATGAAGGAAATGGGAAAATTTGTGAGACACACAGCACATTCGAACTCATCACAGATTTCCCTATTGAGTCAAATTCAAACCAGTGCTCGGAATTAGTAAAAATGAGCATCGAAGCTGTGATTCTTGAGATGATGTCAAACACAGTGTGACTCTCCGTTTACGGCGATAGATTCATCGCCAAATGTACTGTCGTAACAGATTGCAAGAAAGACAGCAGGTCTTCAAGTGGTGTATCATGATCATGTGAGATGAAAAATAAACATTTTAACCTACATACTACTCCTTAATATTCAGGATTCTGGAAGAGATTACAACGCTCTGAATAATTAGAAGTGCTTATGATGCATAGAGAATAATAGAATCAACAAAACAATTATTAGTATCTATGTCAGGTATTTTGCATTATTCCTAGTCCTTGATACTTCCATAAAATACACAGTATCAGTAGCAGATTTCGCGCTACTATGTTTCCACAAACACATCATAAATTAACACTTAAATCAATTGAAATCAACACCTAAATGAAAAAAGGCACAACCTCACATAGTATCAATCATTTTCTTATCATCACCCACATGCAAGGTTGACATCACTTTGGGTACAACCTGGTTCATAAACGGCTTGGCGATATAATTGTCCGCCGTCTTGACAACAGGCTCGACAAAAGGCTCGACAAACTTAACAACAGGCTCAACGAATCTCCACACTGCTGCAATAGGAGGTGTGAATAGGCCATCATCAAGTTTCTTCAAATGAGGCTTGATTTTGTCATCAACAGCCGCATAGTCAACGTGGAAGGTCACATCCAGCGCCTTCATTGCAACAGCATCGGTAATTCCGAGTATGTGCGTGATGATGGGTACAGTCTTGCCAAATGCCCACACATCCTTCGATGCGCCGTAGATCGTTTGAGTCACATCAAATTTAGCCTCATCGTCAGAAGCTGGAGTAGCTTTGATAACTGGAGCAGACTTTGGAACCACGGCTATCGCGGGCATGGGCGTCGTTTTCCCCTTAATCTTAGACATAAGCTTGCTGGATGCCATCGTTTCTTTTATATTGGTTATGGAAATAGGAAGGAATTGCTTAGGTGTAGTAGTTGTCGTCGAAGTATCGTCGTCGTCGTTGTCACTGTTAGAACCAACGGAGTGGTAGTAGGATGCAGCAGGAGTTGCACTAGGGGATGGTTCGATGGCGGTAGAGAAGCTAGGATTAGTAGCTAATGATTGCTGTGACGGAAAGCTAAATACTTTGCGTGGCGAGAAGGATGTTGGGGCTTTGAATGACGTTGCTTCAGGTGATAATAAGGCAGCTTCGAGGGCAAACGATGAGAGATCTGGGGTTACTTCAGGCTCCTTCTTATTCCACTTCTTCGAGAGGACTCTTTTCATCGATAGATCGATAGATCTTATTAAGGGAGAGGTATGAATCTCCGTCGACTGTCGCCGTGTCCTTCTTCGTGTCCCTCTCTGTTTCACCATTTTTCATTTTTCTCTCATTTTTTGGCGCTTCCTGCATCCAAAAGAATTTGCTCAAATTTGTAAAACAGGGGCATAAATTTGACAGTGTTGATTGTTTCAAGAGACAACAAAAGTGGAAGGTCACTGCAAGTAATTACTATAATAGCATTAACTTTCTTCTCAACTAATTGACATGGATTTTTATTCATCTACTCCGTCTTCTTATTACATCTTACACATGCTAACACGATTGTAGAGGCCGTTGTCTTAATTCCTTTACGTCAAATGAAATCGATTACCCAAGTATTCTGACTTGAATATTATCTAATTGAAAGCCGGTACAACCTCAGGCGTTGGTGACATATCAATTGCCGATTTCTTTGCCTGCTCCTTCTTCTCGTCAACGAAAAATGAAGCCATTACAGGCGCAACAACACTTGCCATGACTTTCGGCACAACCTCCTTCATTACCGGCTCGACGACCATCTCGTTCGCCTTTCCAACTGCAGGCGCGATGACCTTCCATACCGTCTCAATCACGGGTGTAACAATATCGTCGTCAAGTTTCTTCAACTGAGGCTTGATTTTATCATCAACAGCCGCATAATCAACGTGGAAGGTCATATCCAGCACCTTCATCGCCACAGCGTCGGCAAGGCCAAGTACATTCGTAACATAGGGCACGGTCTTACCGTAAGCCCAAACATCCTTCGTGGCGCCGTAGATCGTTTGGGACACATCGAACTTGGATACGGAAGATTTCGTAGCAGGAGGGGGCTGGATGGGTGATGAGACGACGGCTGCCGTGGGCATGGGCGTAGGGGCCGCCCGGCTAATTGAGCTCTTCATGGATAACGTCCTAGTGGATGCCATTGTTTCAACTAGAGAATTTTGGATCTGATACGACTTGGGGTACCAAAAATGCGTCTGTTTTGTGGGAGAGAGAGGCGGCGACGTGTCATTCCCGCAAAAACACAAAGGAGGAGTGTTAATTCTAGATACGAGATGATGAAACCATATCGATATTCTACCTCCGAGGAGAGAGGAGAGGTGTGAGTGTTAAGTACGGCAGATACGTGACAATGAAAACATATGTCGATACCTCCGTCGAGTGTGCAATTTGCTTAGAATCCTTAGATGACGATCCCGAGAGAACTATCACTCTAACATGTGGACATAGATGGCACCTCACGTGCTTGAAAGAGCAACTCGAAAATGCTCAACCTAGTCGAACAAAACGCTTACTTTTCACTGGCTATCGATGCGCCAAATGTGCTGTTTTCTGTGACCATCCTAAATTAGAAAATATGACACGTCGGACAGATGCCTTGCGAGGGAAAGTAGATGATTTAGTTGCCGAGCAAATAAGGACGGATGCCCCAAAGGCATGGAGCAATGTCGCAAATGATTTAAATGCCAAGGCACGGCTAATCGATGAAGGTCGTCGGTCATATGCCTTTTACCTGTGTGGGGGATGTGACGAACCCTATTTTGGTGGCACCGTCGAATGTGCTGAGGAAGATGAAGGAGAACTCACGACATCTGAGGAGAGACTCTGTCAGTCATGCTCGCCCAAAGTTCAGAGTACATGCAAACATACATTGGATCATAGGCCTTTTCATGTTTGGAAATGCCGTTACTGTTGTAACCCATCGAAGATTGTTTGCTACGGAAACGTTCATTTTTGTGAGGATTGTCATGATAGAAACTCAAAACGGAGTCGGGGACCTAGACATGAGAAATTAGAGGGAGTGCCGTGCTGTGGCGACAACTGCAATTTCCCTAAACCTGCAGGTCGTGAGAGACATTTAAATGGCACATCTTTCGATTGCGAACAGGTATATTTCTGTGTGTTGTGCAATTCGTCACCATCTGGCCATTTCGTTGAAGAGCTTCCTGGATCGATAAACTTTATAATCAATCCCAACGGCGAAGAAGGAACAAGAGGGTGGCAAACTCATCCACACCACAATAGCTGGGCAATTGAGCGTATGGATATTCCAATTGATGAAAGTACAAGGGTTAATTTTGTCAGTAGCTACAATTGGAGTGTCATGTCTCAAAGTATACCTTTGCATCAGCTTGTGCGCCACCCATCAACAGCGCGATTAGAGATATCAGCGAGATATATGGGTCGGACCGACTGTCCATCGGTCTTCAAACTTCAAGCCGTTGTAACAAATTCAATGAGGGTAGTGATACATCAATCTAGCACAGCTACCTTACTCGCCCCTTCGGATTGCTGGGAGAAGGCAACATTGATTATTGAACCTGTTGAGGGTGCTTATGAGGTGGCAATGATTGTTTGTGGCAAGGATGAACGATTCTGGCAGGGCAATTTCGGGTCAAAATTATGCAGAGCATCCATTCGGGTGTTGGGGACACAAGAGGAGATGCGAGATATTCTCGTGGTAGATCAGAATCCAGTGCATCAAGCAAACTTTGGATATCTGAGAGAAAAAGCTTTCGAAATCATCTTGCCCGTACTGTTGATCTTTCTGTTGTGGCTTATATCCTGATAAAATTGTGTCGTAGGTGTTCAAAAAATATCAAGTAATTGTACCTTAAATCTAGTAACAACATAATGTCGTAACATGTCTAGTAAATGGTGGCATCATTCACACTAACAATTTTACGTCCTCCAAGCCATGTACGGCGCTGCCGTATCTTCGTCCAAAATTTCCAACAGCTCGACATTGTAAACTAAAGTTGCACCGGGAATTATTCGTTTTGATTCAGAGCCGTATCCCCCGACGTCCCCATATCCCATGTCAGAAGGCACAACTAGCTTGCGCTTCTCACCGACGCACATGTCCAACAGACCCTTTTCCCAGCCTTCAATCATCTGCTGTCTACCAATTGAAAATACAAATGGTTCTTCTCGCAAGATGGATGAATCGAAGATTTTTCCATCACTGAAAAACGTTCCATTGTAATGAACAGAAAGATAATCTCCCGATTTCGTCTTGACTGGGCAAGCTTTGGGACGATTTGTCACACCAATTCGAAGCATCGAGTCGGGAGGAAGATCTAGTCTTAACCAATCCTTCTTTGTCTTCCTCCAACCCACTCTCGCCCTAGCTTTATTTTGCTTACGCTTTCGACCGAAATCAAATGATGCAACTAGCGGGTTGATTAATAATAGTAGGAGGAATCTGACTACCATCATGTTCGCGACAGTGCGACAGCGGTCAGAGGTGATGATACACGCACAGACACGGCGCCAATCGGAACAAGACAAAGCAATGCTGAATTCAAAAATGTGGCGGGACCATGTTTGTCAATTTCAATGTGTGTATGTATGTAGCGCTGGCGGAACAAGACTATGACAATCGGCAACAACGAAACGATCCATATCTCCCTCGGCTCGACGGCAAATTACCTGACGTCTCACTGCCTCAATCTTCAGGGATTGGCCGCGACTAATTCCGACAGTGGCAGCGGTGACAATAGCGGAGAGTCGCTGTGCGATCCGTCGGTGACGCATGATGTCCGACCTCTCGATGGTGACGATGGGTATTCAAGTCACAATTTGGGAGCGTCGTCATCGTTGAAGAGATATGCCTACGTTCCACGGACGCTAATCATCGACGGTCGAGATTCGTTTCCACGATGGGCTGGTGGTGAAATGTCGCACCAACAGGATGCAACCGCGGCGTGGAGTGGGGACATTACAACATTCGATCCCTCCTCCTCTCTCGACGCGGCAATATTAGATGGTGGTGGTATAAAAATGATGGACAATGTCAATACTGACGAAAATGATACAATCGATGATTCACTAACGAGATTTCGCAATGCCGCGTTGGCGATGGGGAGTTCACGCTTTCATGCTACAGCGCCACAAAGATCTACATCATCTTACAATACTGGTCTACATGTCGAATGGGATGACGACGAAGAGGAAGAGGAGGATGAATTTGATGATAACAATGATTACCGTGCAAGGGAGGCAAGACGACGACGTCAGGAATCGATGGAACATAAAGCACGTCAGGCTCGGAAAGATTGGAATAGATGCATGGAGGATGCATGGGAGGAGACATTCTACCCCTCTACTGACATCGATGGTCATGATCAAATTATGGATGATGAATGCGTCAGAAGTAATGAAGCGATTATAGATGGGACTGCCGTAGCGAGTGACAGCAATAATGGAAATAGTGCTACGACGACGATGAATGCTGGTGGCACACGCAGCAAGGAAAGGGAGATACAATGGCACGATTACTGGATGTCACCAATGCCTGCACGAGGCGGGTATAGCGTACCACTGCCATTTGACACATCCAATGCCAGAACAAATTCGATGAAAAGCGACCAATCATCATCGTCATGGTCTACGTGTTCCTCGTCATTCGACGCTGGTTACCGTTCTCCTGATTCAAGCGTTTGCGGCGGTGGTGGATCGTGGAGGGAGCATGTCTTGTCGGAATCGCTCCGTAAGGTGTTAGAGGGATGTGACATTGTCAAGGGATTCAACATCTTTGTCGATGGAGGTAGTCACTCTTCTCGTCCTGGCAGTAAGGGTTGTGGCGGTGGAGCAGGAAGGAGTAATGGGTTCTCTGACATTTTGGCAGGGGGTGGCTTCCATGCAGGACTGGCGTCGTCATTGCTGGAAGAACTGTCGGAGGAATGTCGCTCGGCGGGTCGGTGGGCGGTAATGGTTGATCCACCCTCCTCTACACAAACTTCCAACGTGGAAGGCAACGACGACAATGGCGGAGCTGGAATTGTTGACACAGAAGTTAATCAGGTTTATCGATTTCGCAACTGCCTGAACGCAGGTTTGGCACTTCACGGACTATCATCCAACGCCGATGCATTTCTTCCAGTGTCGATTGATGGAGCTTATTGCGCCTTGCGTTCGGATACCACTGGGGGATGCACGGCATCGTCCTCCTTGACAGCAAACCGCACACTATTCGAGGGGAGTGCTGCCATTGCGCTGGCTCTTGAGACATCGACCCTATTTTACCGTCTCCGTCGTCACACAAGCATCACCACCACCGGCCCCGCGCCACGCCGTAGCCGTATCGGCATACAGTCGGGATTCTACCAGGGGTACAGTGGCAACGCCGGGTACGAAGAGTTTGACAATGAACCTTTCGCCACCACGCCATCATTGACATACCACGAATTTCTGGCTTGTGCACGTCCATCTTCTGATAGACGTCGCAACATTCTTGAGTTGGATGCATTACTTCGTCCTCTTTCGTACACATCGACTTCTTCTACTTCTGGAGGTGGGTTGTCCTCATCCGTGCTGGCTTCCCTGGCATCATCTGGTCTCATTATTGGTGGCAACAGTAACAATTCAATGGGAGAAGAGTTGCAACGTAGGATTACCAGGGGGACAAGCATAGAGCAAATGATGTTGGAGCAACAACGACAACAATATTGTTCTTCTCAAGCCAGAGTCTCATCCTCGAGGCCAGTAGAACCAGGGGAATGTCTGGACGATTTCTCAACAAAGACCTGCGATGGAGGAGGATTACTTTCATCGCTTTCTGGGAACTCAATACCATTTGGAATGCGATCGGATCATCATCACTTTGCACTTTCGGCATCCTTGCGTCCAGCTAAGTCCGATTCTCGCCCTCTCTCTAGCAGTGATAACTGTACAGCAACAGCGTTTCTCCGTCCAATGATGGAAAGCATGGGTGTGAAGTATCGTCCCTAAGTAAGTTTGGGTTTGGTCGTCGAGGACAATGTTGTGGATTTGACTGGCGTGAATTCGTATTGGCGATCAGTATTCTCGGATATGAGGACGTCAGCTGTGACACCACAAAAAGCGTCTGGAAAGGGAGGCGTTGGCAGTATTGAATCATGATGTCTCCAAATACATGTGCATCGCACACACCCATCCTATCAGTCCTTGGTAATTCTACTCGTTCCTACCCAAGGCTCAATACAATATCTTCTGGATTTGTAGATGCGTTGCACTCGCGACAAAATAAGGGCTACTTGTCACGAGATGTCATGGCTGGTGTTATTCCAGAGAAGGATGACTGCGAGGAAGCCTTGGAATACTGTCGGGAGTTAATGGATGTGTATGAACCACCATTGGGAAGTGGACTTGTGGGAGAAGACGAAAATGATTCTGGTGATGCATATTTTGATGAAGAATAGAGCGCTGAAAAGTTCATTTGATTTGGAATTTGTAGTAAAATAACATATAATCATCTATGATACATTATTCACCAATGCAAGTTTCATCTAATTCGGCATACTTTTGACAAAATTGTGTGTAGTGATTACGTATCCTCTCCACGACATTGACGCTCTCCATTGACAAGAAGGTAGTTCGAAATCCATAGCGTTCCTGCTTTTGACCAAATCCACTCGCGGGTACAACGCAAATACCCGTCACTTTGAGGAGGTCAAGAGCGTACAGTGTATCTGGAGATATTCCCATTCTCTTTGACATTTCGATTGCACCGGGTGGCAGTCGCAAACGTGGAAATGCATACATCGCTCCAGTTGACAGCTGACAGGAGAATCCAGGAATATCATCCAAACCTTTACTCATTGCCAATCCACGTTCTTTTAATCCCTCAAAGATTTGGCGTTTCTCGGCTTCGTGACTCTGGTATGATACATCATCCGGTGACGGTCCTCGACACATTAAAGAGACCATGGCCTGTCCTGTAACACTACTACATAATTTGCTAGCAGCCAATTTGTAAAGTACGTCTGTTACCTCAGAGTCGACACCAACCATCTCAACGTAGCCACCTCTTTGACCACATTCACCATAAACGCCTTTTGACACGGAATGGAATGAGCATAGTTGGATTCCATCGTTATCGATTAACCCGAGTTCGTCAGCGGCACGTCTCGCCGAATAGAACGAATCGCCAGTGCGGTAGACATTCGCCTGGTAAACTTCGTCCGATAATAGTACAATATTGTGTTTGGCACAGAACTTGACGACATCCTTCACCTCATCGCTGGATAATAAGTTTCCAGTAGGATTCCCAGGATTAATTATTACCATTGCCACGACATTAATCCCCTTCGCTTGAGCATCGGCAAAACTTCTCTCAAGCTCATGTAATTTTAGACCCCACGCTGATTCCTCATCGAGGTAATATCCCACCTTCTGACCACCTAATAAGTCAAGTGTGGCACTGTAAAGTGGGTATTGAGGAGTGGGTGTCATGATCCCACAAGTTTGATCCTTAATCAATGCCGTCATCAACATTGTGATTGCCTCGGATGCACCCCCCGTGAGAAAGATATTCTCAACGTTTACACTGCCGGGTGAGGCACCATCTCGACGTTCTATAAAGTTTGCCACATCTTTTCTAAACGACAAGGCTCCCTTTGAATGGGTGTAGGCCCCCACACTGCCATTGTCAATTGCTGCTTTCATCGACCGCGCACGTTCAATGGCATCGGAGGGAAATAGTTGATGTGCGTTAGGATGGTTTATACCCATATCATCAGGGAGTTGAAGCAAGGCAAGAACCTGTCTAGTCCACGTAATTGGGTTCTGTCCCATGGCATGAGGATTACCAATATTTGTATATATAATACGTTCAAATGGAAAATCGTGCTGCGTCTTCTTTAATTCGGCGGCAATTCGGTCAGCCTCGATGGAAATCTTACCACGTACGGCATATTCCATCGTCTTTAATCGACTCTGAATGGTATCAATATTCAGCCGTTTCCGTTGATTGGACGAGAATACATTATGTGTTATGGATGTCTTGGCAAGTACCGGATGATTGTTGGTGGCTGTCGACGCCAATATTCGCAACGTCGTCGATGAGAACATTATAATGACCAAGACGATTGCTAAACACAAGTACCGCGACGGCCGAGAGAAGTGACACGTATTGATCTGATCGGCCATTTTCATGACTTTTTATTATTTTCGGTTTTATCAAACGATACTCAATGTTTCAACGATGCGATTGCTATTCAAGGCGAGGAAGATGCGCGTCCTGCGTCAGAGAGAAGATCCTTCTTTTCTCTTCTCCCTCACTCATTTACGTAGTAGTTTACGCTGCTGCGCCGCGCCAACGACGACAAGAGAATGTATCACAAGGCATGACGTCGTCGGTGGCGTCGAAGGAGGATGCCCACCGTCCCACATCATCTACGGCAAAGGCATCAATCTACAATGATGACATTGTCGATCTCCTCATGGTCACGCCTCCACCACCGTCATTCAATCGTCAACTCGGTCAACGCACCACCCGTGCAACGCCAACACCCACCAATTTGACGCCATCTGGGGTGGTCTCTTCTATTTCCCCTATCCCACCTCCTGGCTCTGAGCTAGTGCGATCTGCCATTCGCGACGCGGGGCGTGCACTCGACGCGGAAATGAAAGACGTGTATGATTCTTTTTTCGTCGACTCACCAATGGAGGATTCTATCGATCTATCGTCATCATCGACGTTGTCAAATTTTGACACGCCACCGACAGTTCCAACAACTCACGTTGCAATAGACGCAACGTCGTCGATGACACCGATGAGATATTCGGTGGGGTCCACGCCTACAAAACCTGGTAGAACTCTGTTCTCGATCCTAGGATCGCTCGAGGAGGACGTGGATGAGTCCCTTGCGCAGATCGAGGAGATCGAGGAATCGGCACTTGATAAGGAAGATGAAAACGAAGAGGAAGAGGAGACAATAGAAAATGTTATTACTCCAAAAGTGTGTGATCGTAGGAAGCGCGTTGTCATTGATGACGACGACGACGATGATAGCACAACAACGTCCGAAGAAGAAAGCAGCGCTGAAGACGACGGTGAAATTGTGGACGGCAACGACGAACAAAGTATTGGCAACGACTTCTCTAAGCTCGCTCTTGTTGATTATAATGACATCAATGCTGTAGACGATGGATCGATAGGCTCTATTACGTCAGACGCGAGGAGTCGTGACATTGTTGACTGCGATGACGAGAGCGTGACATGCTTCGATAGATGTGGAATATGGGATCTAGACTCAGGACACAAGGGTGATTTACTTCTCTCGGGCGACAAAGAAAATAAATGGCCAAAGGTTCGGCTGCCATTAATCGTGTATGAAAAGTTATTCAATCATCAAAGAATTGGGGTACAATGGATGGCGAGTTTGCACGATAGTATAATCGGTGGTGGCATTCTAGCTGATGACATGGGCCTAGGCAAGACTATGCAAACGCTTGCATTCCTTGGATCGTTAATGCGAGCAAAAACTATATCCAACGCAATCGTGGTATCTCCCAAGTCTGTTGTGCGTAGTTGGGAAAGAGAGGCAAATTTGATCCTTAAGAACATGTGTGTACCAAAGGCAACAGTGTATGCCGTAACTAGTGACATGAGCAAGGAAAAGAGGCTGCAGATATTCTCGGACTCTTATTGCTCCAGTGTAAATGCGCCAAGACTTGTTATAACTACCTATGGGCTCGTGACGAAGCACATAACCGATTTGAATTCTATAGCCAATGCAAATTCAGAACATCATTGGTGGTACGTAATTCTTGATGAAGGACACCAAATAAAGAACAGCAATACCAAAACGTCGCAGGATGTTCGTATATTGTCACGCAATGAGAAGACTCGCAGGCTGTTATTAACAGGGACTCCTATTCAAAATAACATGCGTGAACTTTACGCCATCTTTGACTGGGCAACATCGTCCAAACTCCTCGGTTCTATCAAAACATTTATGAATCGATATGGAAATATAATCGAAGAGGGCAGGCAGCGGAATGCGAGCGAGTGGACAGTAAAGAAGAGTAATGAAATGAATACCGAACTGCAACGCAAGCTCCAGCCCTACTTTCTCCAGAGATTAAAGAAGACGGAATTTGAGGGGACAATGCCAGGGAAGAAGGAGCTTGTTGTGTTCACTCGTCTCTCAGCCAAGCAGAGGCGTATGTATTCAGACTATACCGAAGGAATAATATTTGATAGTGAACTATCTCCCCTCGCAGCGGTCTCGTGGCTTAAAATGCTCTGCGGTCATCCATCACTCGTAAAAGAAGCCTCACGCAAATACATCGACTGCGATTCCGACTTACTTCTGAAAGATAGTGCCAAACTAAAGGTGCTTATTGATTTGCTGACTCGTCTTAAACATTCTGGGCACAGAACACTCGTCTTTTCGCAAAGCACGAAGATGCTAGATGTAATAGAAACAGTGTTTACCCAATCGTCCGTAAGCTACCTCCGAATTGACGGATCGACTGCAGGAAACTTACGACAGAAGGCTGTGGATGATTTCAATGACTGTGACAATAGAATTGATGCCATGTTGCTTTCGACCAAAGCTGCTGGTGTAGGACTGACATTGACAGGAGCAGATCGTGCCATAATATTTGACCCGTCATGGAATCCGTCTGAAGACTCACAGGCTGTTGATCGGTGCTATCGCATTGGCCAAACCAAGGACGTGACAGTCTATCGCTTCATTGCTGCGGGTACAGTTGAAGAAAAGATGTATGAGAAGCAGGTGCACAAAGATGGGATAAAAAGAGTAGTCTTGTCCAGCGACAGTGCAACAGCTAGGTACTTTGACAACTCTGAATTGAAGGATCTATTTAAGCTTGGTGAGGAAGGTGTCTCAGATACTCTTGAAAAGTTCAGCATGAAGTCAGCTAATAGCGCAACAGGGACAACAGGGAAGCCTTCCTTTCTGTCAAAGCATCCATTGGTTGTTGGTGTTGCAAGCCATGATGTCCTGTACTCTTCCGTCGAGGATGCTAATGATGAGGTTCAAATATTATCGTCTGACGAAGCCCCATTTTCTCGAAAACCATTTCAAAGGAATGATTCTCAATTGATTCATCAGTTACAAGCTCTCAATGTTGATGACACATTGACACCACTTGGTGGGCAGAAGAACAAGACCAGACAAATCATTGATAATGCCAAGGCACGGCGTACACAAGAGAACTCCAGAATACAGGTCTGCTCGACGGTCGAACAATTGTTGACAAAGGCAGATTCATTGATTGCGATACAAGAGTACGGTAAAGCAATGGTTATGCTATTAGACTTGGTCGAAAAGGAAACAAAGTTGAGCAGTGATACCAAATTGGCGTTGCATACGAAGGTGTCCTGTGTTGCGTCTCTTCTTGGATGGTTGTAAGCGACAAATTTATCTAGTTTAGCACACACGATGAACACTACAATGTGTACATATGACATACACATTCATATTCTCTGACATCAGGACACCTGACTGTAGCTTTATTTTTCCTCTGTCTCTTCAATAGTTAAGCGGTTCATCCTCATCATCAACGTGCACATCATTGTCGAGGGAGTCACCTGAGAGGTGCGGATGAAGAGGATTCCTCTCTCTTCTACAACGTGGAAGAACGTAAAAGAGAGAGGACGGACGGAAGAAGATGCTCTATCAAACCGAACCGCCTTACCAAGGCCTGCTACAAGGAGCCATGGATGGTGAGGACCATGAGTCGCCAGTAATAATGTTGGTGCCGAACGGCGGCGAGAGCGATTATTACGAAATGAATTCGCTGCTGGGAAACGATAACACTCACACAATTTCAAGTGTTATGAATCTGAAACAACGCAGTTCTTCACCTTCACCGTCCGCCTGGTCAGCAACTACTGTTACTTCAGGCACCGTCGATCGAAGCTCTAGTCGGAGGAACGACGATGATGACAACGATACACGACGATCTCATGCACTCTTCCTTAAAACTGCGTTTTGGATCTCAGCATGGTTTCTGACGTCTCTGGCAACATTATTTTTGAATAAGATTATATTAAGTCGACCCAATTCTAGCGTCCACGTCTTGGGCATGTGTCAAATGACTTCTGCCGCGGTTTTGGGTGGGTGGAGTGCATTTGGTTGTACAGGACGTCTTTTGAATTCAATTGTATTATTTTATCGTCGATGTCATCGTCATCAACGCGGGATCGTGGCATCTGAAAAACAACTGGTAATGACATTGAAGCGGAAACAATCGGACACGACAATAGTTGCAATAGGTGCATCAATGCGAGATGTGGATGGAGTCGACGAAGAGAACAATAGTATGTGCAACACACACTCGCCTAATAATGATAAAGCATCTGACCCTGGCACGCCGTCCAAGCCGATTACCAAATCTGCACACTTTATACGGGACATGTCAATTGTTGGTATTCTACGTGGGTTGACGGTAGTCCTAGGCCTGGTGGCACTTGAGCATGTTCCTGTTTCGTTTGTCGAAACGATTAAGGCCACGGCACCAGCATTCACAGTCGTATTTGCACGTCTTATATTGCAAGAGCGAACAGCCCCACCGGTAGTAATGAGTCTTATACCGGTCATTGTTGGACTGGTCCTATGTAGTGCATCTGAACTCCGTTTTGATGCTGTTGGTTTCATCGCTGCTGTAATGAACAATTGTGCCGACTGCGTGCAGAATGTATTAAGTAAACGTATGTTGACTCACATGTCACCGATAATGTTACAATTCTACGCGAGTGCCGCAGCATTGACATTGCAAGCACCACTTCTGGTCCGTGATGTGGCAGGTTTGGCACTGGGACTGTGGTCTTCTCACCACCATGGTGGTAGCACGAAAGTCGAAGAAGTCGGAGGAGGAGAGAGTTCGTCCAGTGACTTATTAGAAGATTTAGACATTGCGCCGTTACGGCATCTTCATCTGTCGGAAGACGATCAATTCGCAAATTTGGCAACGACAGCGTCGTGGCATCGCGAGTTGTCGCTATCGCATCTACTCTTGCTTGATGCCGTGTTTTATCATTTACAGTCGGTGTCAGCCTACAGTGTTATGGGGTGCATGAGCCCCGTGAGTCAAAGCGTCGCCAACACATTAAAGAGGGCACTACTAGTCTGGGCGTCAATCCTTTACTTTGGCAATCCGGTGACTAATAGCGGTATTGCAGGAATGGGGATGGTTGTTCTAGGTGTATTTCTGTATAATCACACTCGACAAAATCATCATTAATGCCAATATGCAATCACAGAAATAAGGTTTCTAATGATTATGCTCTTCTCGGAGAGAAAGTCTCTAGATGCAGTACTTCAGTTACTTCCCATACTACTTACTCCTCCAAGCCCCGAGCGATGTTGTGATCACCATAACGTCGCAAGCGTCGAATCGAATGCATATTGACCCTGTCCAATCTTCACACCATCTTTCCACTCGCCTACGAGCTGATCTCCATTATGATACTTCAACGCACCCTTGCCGTGCTTCAACCCATTCTTCCACTCTCCCTCGTATATCAATCCCGGTGAATGAAACACTCCGTTACCATGTGGCTTGCCGTCCAACATCTCTCCATCGTACATGTCACCGTTGGGATAAACGATTTGTCCTTTTGCCTTGAGGAATGACAAGCTCGTCCATGGTCGCTCCAGTTTTACGATGGGTGCTGTCTCTACTAAAGGCTCCGAATGCTTCTTTGATTTCGCCTTCCCGGTTGGGATTGGATCGTCATAGGAAAAGCGTGGCTTTGAGGACGCGATGAATTGTTTCGATACACCCCGTCGACGCTTGACACAGCAACAGCAGAACATAAAGAGCATCATCAACGCCACAAGAGTCCCAATGGTAATTCCAATCTTCGCCTTTTGTGTCAGTCGGTTGGCTGCGGCACGATGTTTGTTAAACTCTTCTAATGCTTTGTTGGAGAGTTGGTCGGTCGAGTTACTGATTCTGTCTCCAAACCTATCGACTCCATCATAGAGTTTGTCGGTCGCATTGCTCGCATACGTTCCGAGCCTGTCTCCAAAACCATCGACTCCATCTGAGAACTTGTCGCCAATATCATCGGCTTTGTTGGAGAGCTTGTCCCACCATAGGCTCGTCGTCCCATTTGATGTGGTAGCATTAATATCTTCGTCAATTGATGGCATCTTTGAGACCAAGAAGATTGGCAAGGAGTAATTTGCCTTCGTGGTATGCATGCATGCATTCCAGTCGTTGTTATTTACCACGCTTGGTGTCGAGTCGCCCTCGGGTGCTGGGATACCACCACAACAAGTGGAGATACTCGAACAAAGGTCTGGCATCTCCGGAATAAGGCTCCCATACATTGCTATATCCATGCAAGCGACTGACACATTAGCGCAGGAACATCCGTCGCGGATCAATAGATTGCCGGTGGTTTGATTATGACCAAGACAGCCAAGGAATGTGCACGCTCCATCGGTTTGGTCAACGGCGGC
>Ga0247831_1002850_pt1 | contig 26779 bp, 28 predicted proteins | sample LaCruzMarch2015__9_FD_192406 | JGI IMG/M metagenome (GOLD analysis project Ga0247831, IMG submission 192406) | Freshwater microbial communities from meromictic Lake La Cruz, Castile-La Mancha, Spain - LaCruzMarch2015_1m | ecosystem: Environmental > Aquatic > Freshwater > Lake | place: Spain...
CCTGCTGCGCGTGTCATGCAGCCTGTGCTTGATCCCTGTGCTGCTGGCCACACGCACCTGGCTCGGGCAGCGCTAGAATCGCGCCTTTACCGTGCTGGTGCCGATGATTCCCGCCTTTTTCATCAGCCTGATGATCCGTGAGGCGAGTGATCCCGGCACCAGCTACTACGCGGGTCTCACGCTGTGTCTGGTGGCCACAGGTTTCATGTTCCACTGGACCTTTATCGAGAGCGCCATTGCGCCGCTGGATGCGGATGGCTTCTTCCAACGCCTGCTCGATCACTGGCGCCGTTGGGAGGAGTGCGAGGTGGTGTAAGGAACGAGTTCTTTAACCCCACGTCTCCTCTTCGATCCGCACCTTCGAGCCTGCACGTTCTTCAAGTCCGAGCAGGAACTCGAAGTCGTCGCGCTCCAGGTTCTGGGCAAAGCTGGCTTCACCGAGCACGTCGCCAGCGAGCATCTTTTTCTTCTGCTGAAGGGTGAGGATCTTCTCCTCAATGCTGCCGCGTGAGATGAGGCGATACGCGATAACGGGCTGGGTCTGACCGATACGGTGGGCACGGTCGATGGCTTGGTTTTCCACGGCGGGATTCCACCATGGATCGTAGAGAATGACGTAGCTGGCGGCGGTCAGGTTGAGGCCTGCACCACCAGCTTTGAGTGAGATGAGGAACACGCTGGCTTGGTCGTCTTCCTGGAACTTGCGCACGATCTCGGAGCGGTTTTCGCTGGTGCCGGTGAGCCAGTGGAAGGGCAGTTTCATCTCTTCCAGTTTCGTGCGCACGATTTTCAGCATGGACACGAATTGGCTGAAGAAGAGCACCTTGTGGCCTTCCTCGTGAAGCTGTTCGATGAGTTCCAGCGCTGCGGTGAGCTTTGCGCTTTCCTCGCCCATCGCCTCGGGCTTGGTGAGGCCGGGATGGCAGCAAATCTGGCGCAAGCGGGTCAACGCTTGCAGCAGGGCGAAGCGGCGGCGTTGCAGTGCATCGCGTCCCACAGCGCCGATGACCATGTTCTGTGCATTGGACAGCTCGTCGCGATACATCTGCTCCTGCACACCGCTCATTTCGCAGAGCATGTTTTCTTCGCTGCGCGGTGGCAGATCCTTGGCCACCTGGCCCTTGGTGCGGCGCAGAATAAACGGGCGCAGGCGTGCGGACAACCGCTGTGAAGCGCGCTCGTCCTTGCGGCGATCGAAGTGCTTCTGGAAGTAGCTGCGCTCGCCGAGTGCGCCCGGCGTGGCGAAAGCCATGAGACTCCACAAGTCGAGCAAGCGGTTCTCCATCGGCGTGCCGGTGAGCACGAGACGATGATGGGCGACCAGCTCGCGGGCAGCCATCGCGGCCTTGCTGTCTGGGTTCTTGATCTGCTGACCTTCATCCAGAATCGCCGCGATCCAGGTGATGGTCTTGAGCTGCTCAATGGTGCCACGTAACTGCGCGTAGTTCATCACCAGCACGTCGATGTTCTCGCGCAGGAAGGTCACATCCAGCTCATCCTTGTCGTGCAACACCTGCACACGCAGATGCGAGGCGGCCTTGCGGAACTCGATGGCCCACACGTCGAGCACGCTCTTCGGACATACGACGAGCGCGGGCTGTGGTGTGCCTTCGGCCTGACTACGCAACCAGAGCACCCAGGTGATGGTCTGCACGGTTTTGCCCAAGCCCATGTCGTCGGCCAAGATGCCGCCGAAGCGATTCACCGCGAGGTAGCTGAGGAAGTGGAAGCCATCGACCTGATACGGGCGCAGCGTCAGGCTCAGCTCCTTCGGCACATCGGGCCGCGAATTCAGCTCCACATTCTCCAGCCGCGTTTGCAGTTCGCCCCACGCTTTCGCACTGAGCAAGGCTGCACCTTTGGCACCAACGAGATGACGCCAGTGCACGCGATGCGCTTCCTCATTGAGGTCATTCAAGTCGATGCCGAGCTGCTCTACCATCTCTTGCTGCTCTTCGCTCAGCTCGATCTGCACGCGACGCCAAGTGCCATCGGCCAGGCGCACGAAACCGCCATTGGCCGAGAGCAGGCGACGGATGTCAGCAGGCTTCAAGTCCACACCCTCAATGTCGAACACGATGCGCAGATCGAACCAGTCGATGGTCGAAGTTTGTGCAGCCTCCAGTCGCACGCGAGCGATCAACGGGTCAGCCAGGATGGTGCCCAGGTGCACGTCCGGCTTGAACTCCACGGTCGGTGGCAACTGCTGTGTCCACGCAAAAAACGTCTCGGGGAAATTGCGCGTCATGCGCACGCGAAAGGCATCTTGATCGTGATCAAACGTGGCCTTCAAGCCCTGCAACAGCTCGGGCACGTTCGTCAGCTTCGAACGATCATGACAGACAATGCCGCCATCGTGACGAGGGCGTTCGCTCTCGGTGATCCAGGCCTTGTCACGCAGCACTTCTTGATGGTGGCCATCAGCGGACACCGCCGTCACTCGAACGTGTGCGTAGTTCGTGCCCGTGTTTGCGGGTGCCTTCGCACACTGGGCCGTGATCTCGACTTGCAGCGGCTCATGACGAATGCGCGCCTCAATCGAAGGCGGCAGCGGAGCGTCCAGCTTCTTCAAAAAGGCGATGCCATCCGATGAAGCAAGTGCAAGCAGTGGAATGTCGATGTTCGGCTCAGCCAGCGTGTCTTCACCGAACCACGTCGGCCCGCGGAACACGGTTTCAGCGGCCAAATAGAGCACCTGCGCGCCGCTCAGCACACGCAGCGGCGTGGGCGCGGGACTTCCATCGCTCGTCACCAGACGCAGCGAGAATGACTGACCGCCGGCCCGCTCGGTGGCCGACCAGCGAAGTGGCTCAGCGGCCATGACAAAAGGACCTTCATCCAACGTGACCAGCCGCGAATGCAGCGCGGCCTGTTGGAAGAGAGTATTCAGCCACATGGCGTGGCGTTCCAGTTCCAGGCGGAAGCTTTCGATCTCCGAGTGCTGCATCTGCAGCAGGCTGGCGACAAGCAACAGCTCTGCTTCTGTTGGCAAAGCTAGCGCACCGCGCGACTGCTCCACGCGCAGCGCAGCCAGTTGCACCGAAGAAATGGTGGACCAGCGCAGCGTATCGACATCGCGGCCTTGCAGTTTGGCATCGCTAGTCGTGATGAGCAGGCGCACGTCGTTGACGGGGCGCATGGTGCTGGTGATCACACGCTGCGAAGTGAAGCGACGAATGCGCTCCACCCACTGCGGCACGCTCTTGGTCTGCTTCCACGATTGCAGCTTCTGCCGTGTCGCATCCAGATCGGTCGCAGGTTTCAGGAACATCGGGTAAGGCAGGCCGCGCTCATGCAGCGCCAGCGCCACGTAGTTCCAAAAATCCAGCGCCGTTTCGGGCGCTTCGTCCCACAGCTCCAGACCATCCGTGCTCTGGATGGTCCACTTCGGATGCAGCCGCACCATGTCCTGGTCGAAGATGTCCTTCACCTTCTGCACCCGCTCGAATCGCTTCTCGATCTTCGACACGTAGCCTTCTTCACCTGGCGTGAGCTGACGTCCCAGCAAGCGCTCCAGCACCATTTGGAAGGTCTCTTTCAGCACTGGCTGCTCCTGGGCCTTCACCGGAATGTCCCGCAGCAAGCCGGTCAACGCGATGCACGCGGCGAGACTGGCCAGGCCCGCGTCTTCGCTGTCCGTGTCTGCACGCCACTGACTGTCCTCCAACTCCCACACCACATGCACAGGCTGGTCATCTAGCATCACCTCGGCATCCAATCGCGTATCAGCGAGGTCCAGCGTGATGATGGCGCTGTCTTCGGCGAGGCGTTCCGCCTCCTTGCGCAAGGCTTCAGTGTAGCCTTGGAGCAGAGCAGGAGCGGCAGTGTGGAGGTCAGGCATGGGGGGTGTAGAAAGAAGCATCCCCTGGGCCAGGGGAACGCATCTGATACACAGCCCCTCACACTGTGGCAACTGACATGGCAAAATCGTTGCGTGATGTCTAGGATAGCTCCCGCAATAAAGCCTGATTCAGCTTCACCCCGGCCTCGTAGTTGGCGAGGGGGAAGTTTTCATTCGGTGCGTGGGCTTGGCAATCGGGAAGCGCGAGGCCAAGCAGCAGCGTCTCGACGCCGAGCACGTCTTTGAACGCCTGCACAATCGGGATGCTGCCGCCTTCGCGGATCAGGGCAATCGGATGGGCGTCACCGAAGGCCGTCTTTAACGCACGCTGTGCGGCGAGGCCGAAGGGCGAATGCGGGTCCATTACATAGGCCATGCCGGTGTGGCCGAGTTCGATGTCGAGCTTCACGCCAAGCGGGCAGTGCTTCTTCAAATGCGCAGCGGCGAGCTGCAAAATCTTGTCGGGCTGCATGTCGGGCACGAGACGGAAGGACAGTTTCATCATCGCCTCGCGAGGGATGACTGTCTTCGAGCCTGCGCCCTGCCAGCCGCCACCGATGCCGTTGATTTCTGCTGTGGGACGACCCCAGCGTTGCTCGATGGACGACCAGCCAGGCTCGCCCCAGAGCGTCGTGGAGCCGGTGAGTTGCAGCGTCTCTGCATCACCATCGCCAAGGCCTTTCCAGGCTTCGCGTTCCCAAGGTTCCAGGTCCTTCACATCATCGTAGAAGCCTTCGATCGCCACCTTGCCATCGGCATGATGCAAGGTCGCGGCGAGACGTGCGATGGCGGTGTTCGGATTCATCACAGCGCCACCGAAAATGCCACTGTGCAGGTCGCGCTCGGGACCTTGAAGACGTGCTTCGAGACATGCAATACCGCGCAGGCCATAGGTGAATGTGCCGACACCAGGGGCGACCATGCCGGTGTCGGAAATGGCGACGAGATCGCACTTCAACTCGTCGCGATGCGCTTCGAGGAAAGGCTTCAAGTTCGGGCTGCCGATCTCCTCTTCGCCTTCGAGCAGGAAGATCAAATTCACCGGCAGTTCGCCGTGCGCGGCTAGCGTTTCCTCAATGCCACGCAAATGCGCCATATGCTGGCCTTTGTTGTCAGTGGAACCGCGGGCGAAAAGGATGCCGTTCGCGTCCACCGTGGGCTCGAAGGGGCGGGTCATCCAGTGCTTGTTCGGATCGCGCTCCTCGCCGGGCTTGAGTTCCGGCTCGTCCACGGGCTGCACATCGTAGTGGCCATAGATCATGACGGTGCGACGCTCAGCGATGTGCTGATTGCGTGCGATGACAATGGGATGCCCAGGGGTTTCGTGAAGCTCGACGCTGAGGTTGAGCGAGCGCAGCTTGTTGACCAGCCAGTTGGCATTGGCCCGCACGTCACCCCGGTGTGCAGGGTCGGTGGAGATACTGGCGAAACGAAGGACAGTGAACAGGTCGTCGTAGTAGGACATAGAAAGAAAGGAAAGTCTGGGCTGCGGCATCACATGCCGATCTGCGGCTGGTTGTTGAGCATGCGGTAGTTGTTGAAGGCGAATGAGCCGAGCAGCAAGCCATTGAACAAGCTGCCAGAGCTGAGCTGCCAGACGGCCAGCGCCCCCGCCACGATCATGCTGATGACGAGAGCCGTGCGCTCACCGCCCTGCTTCCTGCTCAATACGGCCATGGAAATCTGCCCGCCGTCCATGGGGTAGATCGGCAGCAGGTTGAAGATGGTCCAGATGAAGTTGATCACCATCAGTTTATACACGACCACGACCAGCCATTTGGACTCCGCCAGCCACGGCCCCCAGAGCCACCATGCAAGCAATCCCAGCATGGCCCCAGCGGCAGGGCCTGCGGCACTGATGATGATTTGTTCGGTGCGTGTGCGGAAATTCGTGCCGCGCACGTAGCCACCAAACCCATGCAAGGTGATCTCGGCGTGGCGCTCGCCGAAGTGCTTCATAGCGAAGGCGTGCCCAAGCTCATGCACCAAGATGGACACAAAGATGACCGCCATGCCAAGCAGCATGTAGGTGATCGCATCGGGGCCACGTGCATCCGCAGCACCACTGAGAAGCGCGGCGATGATCCAGAAGGGCCAGTGAATCTCGACCGGGAAGCCGAAGATGTTGAGTTTAATCATGTGGGAAACTGTGGAACGCCGACGCCGAGCAACAAGACGTTTTTCCTGAAGCCGTCGTGATTTGATGCTCAGCAGAATGAATTGCGCGTGGACATGCTGGAGCGCTGAGGCGTTAGTTTGGGTTTCTCACGTTTCGCTGTTTCCTCGTTTTTTTTTCGCCCTGATTATGTAGCAGCCCATGGCTCACGCCGATCATGAAAGCACGATGATCGAGAAGCTGACTTCTGCGAAAACGGAGGAGGCCTTGAACGCGGTAGCTGATGAAGCGAAGAAAGAAGGCCTGCCACATCAGATGGTGGTGGAGGCCAAACTGGTCTTCGGCATGCAGACGCAGAACACGCCGCTGTTCGTGGCCTTGCTGCCAGAGCTGGAGGCGGCGGCACTGGAGTTGAAGCCCTTCAACATCACCGTGGCAGGTCTCAACGTCGACTACCGTGACACGGAGTTAACCGCTGAGAAGAAGCGCACGGAACACCAGATCACCATCCCCTGGCTCGTCGAAGGCAAGGACGCGCACCCTGTCGCGTCAGCTTGAGGGTCACCGGCTTGCCTCGGGCGCTGCTGATCACTCAGCAGGGGGCGCACCATCTTCCACGGCCATCCCCAGGACGTGAGTCTGTGGAAGGCCTTAAAGCGTGTGGCCCCGATCCGTCAACCCAAGAAATAGCGGCGAAGATCGCGCCCGGGTGATCAGAACCCAGCCTGCACCAGCACGCGATCCAGTTCGGCTTGGAAGACCGGCACATCTGCCGCTGGTGGTCGGTAACCCGGCTCCTGGCCGCGGAGGCCGAGACGCCCGCTCTGGTCGAGATACCAGCCAACCGTCTTGCTGTCGCTGAAGGTGACCTTGCCGCTGACCAGCGAACCTGGCAGCGTGATCTCATCAATGCTGATGCTGACTGGGCCACCCGCTGGCGCGGCCTCATTGGGCAGGGCCGCATCTTCGATCGGCTGCGGGGGCGCGATGGGCGCGGGCTCCTCCGGCTTCGGCTCGTCTCGTGGCTTGTCCTTCAGCTTCACTTGCAGCTCGAGCAGGAGCAGACGCGCGTCCAGGTAAGTCAGCGAGACATCAAACTGCGCCTTCAGCCGCTGCTGGACGTCGTTGAGCGTTGCACCGTCCGCCGCCCACTGTTCGAGGGCGGTGCGTTGTTCTGGGGTCAAATTGGCCATGAGAGATGGTTAACCGGGTGGGAGGGGAACTAAAGGAGGAAGTTCACGGTTCCGGGTGAGGGGTGAGCATGTTGTTCAAGGCGGCCTCCAGTCACAACGCAACTGGGCGACCGCGTCTACACGCGGCGCCACACGTGGCCATTGCCGCTGAGCATCTCATCCGCCTCGCGTGGACCCCACGAACCGGCGGGATACTCGCACATGGGCGGCGGGTTGGCGGACTTGTGCCAAGCGTTTTCGATCACGTCGATGTAGCGCCAGGCGTGCTCGACCTCGTCGTCACGGGCGAAAAGGGTGGCATCACCTGCCATCGCATCCAGCAACAGGCGCTCGTAGGCTTCTGGGCTGGCCTTGCCGAAGCTGGTGGCATAATGGAAGTCCATCTTCACCGGCTGCATCCGCAGGAGCACGCCCGGCTGCTTGGACAACATTCGCAGGCTGATGCCTTCATCCGGCTGAATGCGAATGACCAGCGCATTGCTGCTGCCTTTGACATCGCCCGTCTTGAAGAGGTTCTGCGGTGGCTGCTTGAAGTGCAGCGAGATTTCCGTGGCCTTCTTCGGCAACTGCTTGCCCACGCGCATGTAGAAGGGCACGCCCTGCCAGCGCCAGGTGTCGATTTTCAAGCGCAGCGCGACATAGCTCTCGGTCATCGACTGCGGATTCACGCGATCTTCCTGACGATAGCCAGGGCGCTCCTTGCCATCGACCACACCGTTCGTGTATTGCGCGCGCACCACGTTGGCCGCCACATCTTCAGGGCTCGTCAGTGGGCGCAGGGAACGGATGACCTTCACCTTCTCATCGCGCACGGAGTCCGCGCTCAGGTCGGTCGGTGGCTCCATGGCCACGAGGCTGAGCAATTGGAACAAGTGATTCTGCACCATGTCGCGCAAGGCCCCCGCCGTGTCGTAGTAGCCACCGCGTCCGCCTTCCATGCCGAGATTCTCAGCGCAGGTGATTTGCACTTGGTCGATGTAGCGGCTGTTCCACAGCGGCTCGAAAATCTCATTGGCGAAGCGCAGCACCATCAGGTTCTGCGCCGTTTCCTTGCCCAGGTAGTGGTCGATGCGGTAGGTGTCCTTTTCCTCGAAGACCTCTGCGACCGTGCGGTTCAGTTTCTGCGCCGTGGCCAAGTCCTTGCCGAAGGGCTTTTCGCACACCACGCGCGCCCACTTGCCTGCGGGCGGTGTGTTCAGGCCGGCGGTGCGCAGCTGCTCCAGCACCACGGAGAAAAACTCAGGGGCCGTGGCCAAGTAGAATAGACGGTTCGCTGGAGCGCCGCGCTCTGCGTCGAACTGATCCAGCAGCGTCTTCAGCGAGGCATAGCCTTCCGCCTCGGTGAACTCACTGCGATGGTAGTGAATGCTTGGCCCAAACGAAGACCACAGCTCTTCCGTGTGCCCCTGACGCGAGAATTTTTTGTTCCCCTCTTCCAGCTCCGCGCGGAAGCTCTCGTCGGTCTTCTCACGACGGGCAAAGCCGACCACCTTGAACTGCGGCGGCAGATCGCCGGAGGCCGCCAGATTGTACAGCGCAGGGATCAGCTTGCGCGTGGTCAGGTCACCGGACGCACCAAAAATAACCACGGTGCAAGGCTCGGCGCGTTGGCGCGTGATGAGCGTGTCGAGAAAGGGATTGTCGGGAGCTTCGGACATGGGGTGGCGGAGATTAGCCGCGATGCTCACGGGCGCAAGCAGCGCGGGCTTGAAGTGAATCGCATCGAATGATGAAGGGGATTTTCACGCCCTACCGTGTCGGGATCTGTCATTCGTGCTTTGCTTCTCTGAGCACGCTAAAGCGTGAACACCGAACTTTCTTTGCCCGCTTACGCGTCATTCTTGCCCCCACCCGGATTGTGAGGAACATTGTCCCTCCCGCCATCACCATGAGATTTGAAGACCTTCGCGGTATCCTGCGCTACGTCCCCCAGTTCAGGGACCGCATTTTTGTGATCGCGCTGGATGGCGCGCTCATGAAGCAGCCGAACTTCGCCAACCTGCTGCAGGACATCGCGGTGCTCCAGTCTTTGAAGATCGAAGTCGTGCTGGTCTTCGGCGCACGCAGTCAGATCACCGAACTGGCGCTGCAGCGCGGCATCGTCCCCACAAGCGTGGATGGCATGGGCCGCACGGATGCCGCGAGCATGGACCTCGCTATCGAAGCGATCACTCGACAGACCAGTGAGCTGGTTGCCGACCTGACGGCGCTGGACTTGTCTGTGGTCGTGTCGAATGCGCTCGGCGTGCATCCGGCGGGTGTCATTGATGGCGTGGACTATGAGTTCACCGGCCGCATCGAGAACGTGGATGAGAACGCGCTCCGCGTCATGCTCAAGGCAGACATCATGCCCGTGCTCATGCCGCTGGGTTATGATGGTCGCGGCACCACGTTGCGTTTGAACTCCGACGAAGTCGCGGTGGAAGTCGCGCTCGCGCTCAAGGCGGCCAAGGTGATCTTTGTTTCCGAATCGGGCTTCACCGGGGCCGACGGCCAACGCTTGGCGCAGATCAGCATCGCCGATGCGAAGGAAATGGCGAAACGCAAGGACAGCGGCATGGACATCAACCTCCTGTCCAAGCTGCGCCAAGGGGCCTTCGCCTGTCAGGAAGGTATCCCACGCGTGCATATCGTCGACGGCACGCAGGAAGAGGTGCTGCTGGCGGAGTTGTTCAGTAACGAAGGCGTTGGCACTATGATCTATGGCGACGAGTATCAGCAGATTCGCAAAGCTCGCCCCACCGATGTGCCTGCGCTGCTGAGCATGATGCAGCAGTCCGTCGAGGAGGCCGCGCTAGTGCCACGCACGCGCTCGCAGATGCAGCAGCGCATCAGCGATTTCTATGTGCTCGATCTGGATGGCAATCCGGTCGGCTGCATCGCCGTGCACGTGTATGACACGGGGGCTGGCAAACTGGCCGAACTCGCCTCGCTCTGCGTGCGTCGCTCGCACAAGAATCAACGTCACGGCCAGAAGCTCGTCGCCTTTGCGGAGGAGACCGCACGGCAGCGCGGCTGCGACCGCATTTTCGCGCTCAGCACGCAGGCCTTCCGCTTCTTCGAGGAAAAGATGGGCTTCAGCGTCACCACGCCCGAGATCATGTCGCCCGAGCGCCGTGCCGCTTACGACAAGAGCGGTCGAAATAGCAAAGTGCTGGTCAAAGCGTTGCGGTGAGCGTAGCTTTTGCTCATGCGGAAGAAGACGGATCCCGTGATGATAGACATAGACCAGTTGCCTGACTGGCTGCTATCAAAATTCGACTTCGCTCGTTGGCTGCAATGGGCTCTGATTTTCGGTATGCTAATTTCAATAGCGGATATCGCGTGGGAGTATCAAACCGGTATCGCTGAAATCTATTCCAAGTTAAATCGCAACTATGCTGTCCGCGTGAGCAACCCAGAAGGTTTTCAAAGTCTGGTGGCATTTGAAGCTCTGAAAACCGGTGGACTCGCCATCGTTGTTTGGGCGGTATATGCCGCGCGCAAGTCTGTTGATGATTTCGACATCTTCGGTCCTGGCCAGGAATTCAAAAGCCTCGAAGAGGACAACAAGCCCTAGCCCACGATAAACACCGTCGCTCCGCGCGCGCCGATGACGAGGCATTGCTCAATGTCCGCCGTCTTCGAGGGACCCGCAAGGAACAAGCCGAAGCCGGTGCCGATCTTGCCAATGCGCAGGTAAACCTCATGCATGTTGGCGACCAGGTCACCCACGGTCAGCACGATGAACAGATGCTCGGCGATCATCGGCAGCACGCGGTGGGGGCCGAGTTCCTTTCCGCCATCCAGACCGACCCATTTTCGCAGACGCCAAAGCGTGCGTGGAAGATCGCGGTGTGGATGCCATCCAGCTGATGTGGGTCGCTCAGGGTGTGCAGGTCGATGGTGCCAGAGAGGCCAGGAAGGACCGAGGCAATGGGCGCGTCCGCAGGCACGTTCGCTTGCATCCATGTCTTGGCTTCGTTGAGCGTGGCCCCGCGCATGACGCGCGCCCCGATCAAGTCCAGCGTGGCGATGAAGTCCGTAAGCGAGACAGTGGCTTCGAAGCTCGATTCTGGAAGCGGGCCAGTGGCCGTAGCTCCCTGGGCTTCGCGGACGGCGTTGAGAATAGTGCTTCGGCTGCTCATGGCTTGTTCTTGTGGTGCCAAGCGAGGAAGGATTGCTTCGCGGCGTTGGTTAGGTCGCGCGCCTTTGTCCAGGGGCCGGCTTTGGCCAGGTTCGCCGAGGGCAGGCCCAAGCGCGCAAACCAGCCGCTCAGTCGATACAGCCGCGGGTGCTTTAAGACGAAGGCCCCCACTTGCATCATGAGTTTCTTCCAGCGTGGGGCATGGCCTTCCGCAGTGATCTCTTGCCGCCCTTTCAAGAGCTGGGTGTGAATATCAATTTTAACCATACACACGTTTGTGCAGGAACCGCAGAGCGTGGAGGCAAAGGCCATGTCGCCGTGCTTCGCCTTGTCCACATTCGGCGCGAGGATGCTGCCAATCGGTCCCGCGATGAAGAAGCTGTAACTGTAGCCGCCGCTGCGCCGATACACCGGGCAGGTGTTAAAGCAGGTCGCGCAGCGGATGCAGGCCAGCGACTTCCGATAGTCAGGCCGTCCGAGCTGTCGACTGCGGCCATTGTCCACCAGCACCACGTGCATTTTTTGACCTGGGCGCGGCTTCAGGAAGTGCGAGCTGAACACGGTGCTTGGCTGCCCTGTGGCACTGCGTGCGAGCAAGCGCAGGAACACGCCGAGGTGCTCTTGTTTCGGGATGATCTTTTCAATGCCCATGCACGCGATGTGCACCGGGGCCAGATGCGCGCCCATGTCGGCATTGCCTTCATTTGTGCAGACGACGAAACCGCCGGTCTCGGCAATGGCAAAGTTCACCCCGGTCAGCGCCGCGTCGGCGGTGAGGAAATGATTCCGCAAATGCTGGCGCGCGGCCTCGGAGAGCTGCTGTGCATTGTCGAGTCCTGCAGGCGTGCCCAGGTGCTCATGAAACACCTCGTCCACCTCCGCGCGCTTCAGATGAATGGCGGGCACGACGATGTGACTCGGCGGCTGCTTTTGGAGCTGCACGATGCGTTCGCCGAGGTCGGTGTCGATGACTTCAATGCCGTGCTGCTTCAGGTGCGGATTCAAGTGGCACTCCTCGGTAAGCATCGACTTGCTCTTCACCAGCCTAGGCGCGCCGCGTGCTTTCAGCATGTCATGGACAATGCGTTTGTGCTCCTCACCATCGCGCGCCCAATGAACCGTGATGCCGGTCGCCTGGGCATTGCTCTCGAACTCCTCCAAGTAGTCCGCCAGCTTCGACAGCGTGTGCTCTTTGATCTGCGATGCCGCCTCGCGCAACTGCTCCCACTCTGGCACCCGCGAGGCCATGCGGTCACGTTTCGCCCGCACCATCCACAGCGTTTCGTCGTGCCATTTGGCGCGTGCGGGATCGCGCAGGAAGTCGCGGGCGGCACTGGAGTGTTCAGTGCTTGGTGATGGGTTATGATCGAGTGCTGTTTTCATGGCTCATCGAACACTAGCCGCCCAATACTTCCCCACTCGTCCCCGCCATGATTTCGGCGATGTGCACTACCTTGACCTGCGGTGCTTCGTGTCAAAGTAGGCCGCCCAAGTGCATGAGGCAGGACATGTCGGCGCTGGTGATGAACTCCGCTCCGTGAGTGCGGTCGCGACCCATGGCGTTGGAGACATCGCTTTCAAAGACGGTGAATGTGCCTCCAAAGCCGCAGCATTCGTCGCAGCCTGCCCAGGGGCACAGGGCGCAGACCTTCGACCAGGGCGAGCAGCTTCGCAGGCTTTGAGAAGTCGGGCACCATGCACTCGCTGGCGCGTCCAAGGCCGAGGCCGCGCAGGCCATGGCAGCTCTGGTGGAGGCCCACGCGATAGGGGAATTTGCCGGGCAGCGACTCGACCTGCGCGATGTCGTGCAGTAACTCGCACAGCTCATGCACGCGATGAGTAAGAGGGGCGTGCTTCGCCTTCAGGCTCTCCTTCAAATGCAGCACGCAGCAGCCCGATGGCGAGACGACGTGATCGAAGCTGGCATACGACTTGGCGAAGTCCGCCACGCAGCCCGCGCCCAGGTTGGCATAGTCAGAGTTCGACATCGGCCGCCCAAAGCACAGCGGCGTCCCGGGCACTTCGACCTGATGTCCTAACCGTGTGAGCAGCGAGAGCGAGACCTTGCCGACCTGCGGGTAGAGCTGGTCGATGTAGCAGGGGATGAAATGGCCAATACGAATTTGCCCGGCAGTGTGGTCAATCCACGTCTGCCGGACAAGAGCGTTTCACCCACATCAGGGTGATCGTTTCAGAATCCGATTACTTCGGCTGCTGCATGGAGATGCAATGCAGGGCACCGCCTTCCATGACGAAGTCCTTCCCATCGATCAGGGTCAGCTCGCGGCCGGGGAAGAGTTCGCAGATGATCTCTTCGGCTTGGGCGTCCTTTTTCTTCTGTTTGAAGGTCGGGATGAAGAGGGCATTGTTCGCAAGCATGAAGTTGGCGTAGCTCGCGGGCAGACGCTCCAGGCGCCAATCCTTCACTTCCACGGCATTCGGCATTTCCAGCTCGATGATCTCCACTTTGCCACCGTCGACGGTGCGCAGGTCTTCGAGACGCTCACGGTTTTCCTTGAGGATCTTGTAGTTCGGATCGCTTTCCTTGCTCTCGACCATGCAGAGCACGGCGTCTTCGCGCACCCAGCGCACCATGTCATCGACATGACCGCCCGTGTCGTCGCCTTCGATACCCTTGCCCAGCCAGAGCACGGTCTTCAGGCCGAAGAGGGCCTTCAGTTCCTTCTCAATTTCGGCCTTGGTCTTGCCAGGGTTGCGCTTGGGATCCAGCATGACGGCTTCGGTCGTGATCAGCACGCCCTGGCCATTGGATTCGATGGCACCGCCTTCAACGACGAGGTCAGAGTGGAAGCAGTCCATCTTCAGCACTTCCGCTGCCTTGGCGGGGATGCCGTTGTCCAGATCATACGGGGGGAACTTCTCGCCCCAGGCGTTGAACTTGAAGTCATAGACCGCCACCTTGCCAGTGTCCTTCTCCTTCACGAAGATCGGGCCGTGGTCGCGGCACCACATGTCATTGGTCGGGTGGTTGTAGAGATCCACCATGTTCAGCGCGCCTTCGTTGTCGGCGATGCTCAGGCGGATCGCCATGTGCATGATCTCGGGCGCATTGATGCGCACGCGTTGGTAGCGGGTAAGGGTGGCAGCGATCTCACCGAACTTGTCCTGTAGGCGCAGATAGGTCTTTGGACAGGCGTCCTTGTTGCTGGGCCATGAAAGCCATGTGGCCTCCTGCGGTTCGAAGTCAGCAGGCAGGCGGTAGTTCTGGGGAGCGGATTTACTCATCGAAATAGCGTTGTGTCAGGGGCTGGTAGGTGTCAATGCGGCGATCACGGAAAAACGGCCAGATGCGGCGGAAGTCTTCCACTTGCTGGAGATCGCAGGGCACGACCAGAACCTCCTCGTCACTCACGGATGCCTTTGCCGTAATCACCCCATACGGATTGGCAACAAATGTTTGTCCCCAAAACTCGGTTTCTTCCTCCACGCCGACGCGGTTCACAGCCGCGACATAGCAGCCATTAGCGACCGCGTGGCCGCGCTGCACCGTCTCCCACGCAGTGTGCTGCGCGTGGCCCAGCTCGGCCTTCTCACTGCTCAGCCAGCCGATCGCAGTCGGATAAAAGAGAATCTCCGCCCCCGCGAGCGCAGCCAATCGTGCGGCCTCGGGATACCACTGATCCCAGCAGATGAGCACGCCGATGCGGCCAAATTTGGTGTCCCACACGCGATACCCCAGATCGCCAGGCGTGAAGTAGAACTTCTCATTGAACCCAGGGTCCTCGGGGATGTGCATCTTCCGATACTTGCCCAAATAGGTGCCGTCGGCGTCGATGATGGCCGCTGTGTTGTGATACAAGCCTGGGCCGCGCTTCTCGAACAGCGATGCGATGATCACCACGCCCAGCTCCTTGGCCAGCGGGCACAACGCCTCGGTCGTGGGGCCAGGAATTTTCTCTGCCAAATCGAACCGGCCCGTGACCTCGCCCTTGCAGAAATATTCCGTGAGAAACAGCTCTTGCAGGCACACGATCTGCGCGCCCTTGGCGGCGGCCTCGCGAATGAGGATGATGTGGCGTGCCAGTGCCTCCGACGCGGTGGCGTAGGCGCGGCTTTGCACGAGACCCAGGGTAACTTTGGACATTCGCAGCATAAAGACGATGCGTTCCAGCGAGGCAAGGCGAAGTTCGCAGCCTTCATGACACGCAGCCTGACTTCTTTGTTCCTCTTCATCACCGGCCTTGGAGTGGCGAAGGCAGAGAGCTTGTTCATCGACTACTCGCTCAAGCCGAAAGCCGCCGCGCTGCTGAAGTATAGCCTGTGCATCCTGGACCCGAGCGCGCAGGTGGACCTGAAGCCCGCGCAGCAAAAAGGCCACCGCATCCTCGCTTACATCAGCTTCGTCGAGCTGGCGAAAGGCTCACCCGCCGCCACTGCGGCTGAGAACCGCAAGGTGCCCCACGTTGGCCAGAACGAAGCCTGGGACAGCCATTTGCTCGATGTGCAAAGCAAGGCGTGGCAGGACTTCATCCTGGACGACTGTGCCGCCAGTGCGGTGGCCAAGGGTTTCGACGGATTCTTCCTCGACACGGCTGACAGCGTGCAGCGACTGGCCGATCCGCATGCAGGCTGGCGGGCGCTATCGAAGATCATCCGCCAACTGCACCAGCGCTGGCCCAAGAAAAGCATCGTCCTCAATCGAGGCTTTGAGCTGCTTCCCGAGTTGAAGGCTGTGCTCAGTGGCGTACTGGTCGAGAGCGTTTACCAGGGCTTCGACGCCGCGACCAAGCGCTACCAGGCCACGAATGCTGACGGCATTCGCTGGATCGAGGCCCGCATTCGGGAAGCCCAGGCACTGGGGCTGAAGGTGTATGCCGTGGACTACGTGCACCCCGTGCAAAAGCCGCTGGCCCGCCGCACGGCAGCGCGTTTGCAACAGCTCGGTTGCACACCTTTGTTAACCACTCCTGACCTCCTTGGCGAGGTGCTGGCTCCGCAAGCTGACGAATAAGTTGACGAATCTAAAGAAGCGGCTAACATCGCCGCCCAACTTACCAAACTTTTAACTGCAACACCACCATGGGTAGAATTTGTCAAATCACAGGCGCACGTCCAACGACGGGCAACAAGATCCATCGTAGCGGTTTGGCCAAGAAGAAGGGTGGTATCGGTCGCCACATCACCAAGCGTGTGAAGCGCTGGATCTACCCGAACGTGCAGAAGAAGCGCATCTTCGTCCCCGAGCTCAATGAGTGGGTAAAGGTCGAAATCACCTGCCGCGCCCTGAAGACCATCGACAAGAATGGCGCTTACAAGACCCTGGTGAAGGCTGGCCTGATCAAGCCCATCGAGCGCAACATTAGCAAAGCCGCCGCTGTCAAAGCAGCAGCGTAAGCTGAAAACATCATTTCAAAAGCCGGTTCCGCAAGGGGCCGGCTTTTTTGTGTTTGCGCAAGGAGCGGCGTGCGTCCCGCCGCCGCCCCCGGTGACCTATGAGTTCAAGAGATCCGACGATGGCCTCGACGCCGTCCACCCATTCGCCACGGCTGAATTGAAGCCTGAAAGGCTTCGGCAATACAGCCCTGGGTTGACCGAGTTTGACGAGGGCTACCATGGGATGATGAGTGATTGAGAGGCGCAAACCCGAAACATCGTCGAAGCCCGAGCCTCCCCAGCAGCGCTGAGGGGAGCGCTGCTGGATAGCGAGGAGGCTGGCATCGCGTGGATTTGCGCTATCTCGCTGCGCGGGCCAACCCAGGGAATCGCTCGTTCCTCGCTCATCCCTGGGCTGCATTACAGAAGCCTTTCAGGCTTCAAGCCACTACTGCGGATAGTTTGCACGCTAAAAGCGTGAACACCGAACAGCGCTACGCCATCAGCCCCACCGGTTGCAAGCTCGCGCCTGGAAAGACCTTCATCGCTTCCACGTCGCTCAGGCTCATCGAACCGCGCAGCACCTCGGCAAACACGGAGCGGAATTCATATTGCATCGCCACGCCGCCGGGGCCGAGGGGGTTCTTTTCGTCGATGGCACTGATTGGCCAATCGCCGAGCACTCGCCCGCCCTTTACCTTGTCACCCAGGGCCATGAAGCAGAAGCCGCGACCGTGGTCGGTGCCCAGCGAAGCATTCTCATAAATCCGCCGCCCGAACTCGGTGGTGATCATCACGGTGTAATTTTTCCGCTGCTCGCGCAGGTCCAGTTCAAACGCGGCCAAGCCCTCGGCCAGCGACTTCGCATTCGTCGCATGACTGCCCGCACCGATGTCCGTGCCCTGGAGAAAATGCGTGTCCCAACCGGGTAGATCGAGGCACGCGACCTCCAGCCCGACCTGCGCCTTGATCAGCCGCGCCACCTCGCGCAGCCCATCGGCAAACTTGTTCTTCACCGGATACTCGGAGCCGTTCGCGGGCACGTAAGCCTTGCCATGCAGCGCCGCCACCCGCTGGAACAAATCCAGCGTCTGCTGCCCGCGTTGGCCGAGCACGGACACGTCCGCTCCATACATCGCGGTGAGCGCGCCGACCACACCCGCCGGATTGCCGGACGGCGCCTTGATCGCGATGTCATCCAGATGCTCCAGCACGCTGACGGACGGCGCACCGCGCAGAATCTCTGGCAACTGCGTGCCAATCGCCACCGCACTGAGCGCTGATGGCGACTTGTCCGCTCGCAGCCGGAGAAACCGCCCCAACCAGCCCCCGCCCGCAGGCTCATCCATCGCTGCGTCGCCATGCTCCATCTGGTCCTGACAGTCGAAGTGCGAGCCGCTGTCATTGTTCACGCCCACGCCCTGCACCAAGCCCAAGCGCCCCTCCTTAAACGCCGACTCCAGCGGCTTCAGCGCCGCGTGCAACCCATAGCGATCATCCAGCTTGAGGAGCGATGCCGCCTTGATCCCCAGCGTGGGCCGCGCGCGGTAGTAGTGATCATCGGCATACGGAACGATCAGGTTCATCGTGTCTGCCCCGCCACGCAGGAAGATATGCACCAGCGTGTGTGGCTCGGCCTCGGCTTTGTTGGCCAGCGCGGCAGCCGGGGCCGACATCAGCAGCTGAGTGAGAAAGGTGCGGCGGGTGGGCATATGAGTTCAGCTTTCAGGGTATAACGATGTCGCAATGGAGATGCCGAGGTGGGACAGCATCAAGCTCCGAAACTCATTAGGGTAGTCGATCGCCACATGGGCGATGCACATGATTTCCCACTTGTCGCTATCGAAGGGAAGATGCCTTTCTTCGAACCAATCGAACGCTGCATCTGTAAATGGACCAGCAAAGATTGATTGATCCTCAGCCAAGCAGATAAATAAAACCAGCACGTCAGTATCAACCTGCGCATGCATAGACAGCAAGCTCGGGGCCAGTGACTTCAAAGTCTTGACTGCATGGCTTGCGAATTCGGCTGCCAGATCAGGGGCTGCAACTATTGCCATCCCAACGTAGTCACATTCATACTTACGAGGCAAGTCTGGCTCCTCCACAACGTCCACGCCACGGCCGTTGAGGCTTAGACCGATGTCGCGAATTGCAGATGCGATTTTCATACTTGCTCAACACCTCTGAAACGCTGGTCCGGCAAGAATAATCCCCAGAAGCTCGGCCTTAGCCTTCGGGTCGTTCTTCAGGTCTGATTTCGCTGCCGCAGCGATGACGCTGTGCACCTCGGTCTCCGTCGCCGCGCGTCCAATCAAATGCGCCCACCAGCGCGCGGCTGTCGTCGCTGGGTCCTTGGGGCTACCGAGGGCCTTCTCCAGCTCCGCCATTGGAACGCGCACCTCGCCCAGCTTGCCTTCGCACAGGGCCAGGGAAAAATTCCAGCGCCACATCAGCGTGCCCATCCACGGCGTTTCTTCGTCAGGATAACCATCGGGCGTCGGGTATTGAAACAAGCCATGACCCATGCGGCCTAGCGAGTCCACCAGCGGCCCCCGTGCGGCCACATGGGTGTCCGCAGCGAAGGCCCTCAGCGCGCTAACCATGAACTTCAGCGGGCGCTTCAAGAGCTGGCCACGCGAGGCCATGAACTCATCGCTGTTCAGCAGCACGCGCAGCATGCACTTGATGTCGCCGCCGGTTCGCGTGAACTCCGCTGCGACGCGATCCACGATGCTCTTTGGCGGTGTGTAGCTGACGAAGCGCACGCACAGTTTTTTCGCGATGAACTTAGCCGTGCTCGGGTGGCTGCACACGATGTCCACCAGCGCCTCCAGATCCTTCTGCTTGCCTCCGGCGGGAATGACATGCCCCAGCACTCGCTTCTCGCCATCGTCATGCCAGTCGTCGCGGAAGTAGCTCTCGCCCGCATTCAAAGCAAAGGTGCGGCTGCGGTCAAAGGTCCAGCCGGTCAGGCAACGCGCGGCCTCACGCACATCGGTCTGCGTGTAGCCGCCATCCACGCCCAGCGTGTGCAGCTCCATCAGCTCGCGCGCATAGTTTTCATTCGGCACATCCTTCGTATTGGCGCGCACCTTGTTCGCCTTGCCATCCAGATACACGAGCATCGCGGGCGACGTTGCGCTGGCGCGGATGAGGTCCTTGAATTTGCCGAGCGCGTGCTTGCGAAGCACATCGCGATCATCGCTCGGCTTCAGGTAAACGCAGTCGCCCTTCTCCAGGTCGATGTTGAGGTGGTCAGACCAGAACTCGACCATGACCTCGAACAACTGCCGCTGGCTGTAGATAGCGCGCAGCAGCGTGTGGCGCGTGATCTCGTCACGTAGCACTTCCTTGCGGAACTCATATGCGTTGCCAGCGGAGAACTGAAGGCTCTCGAAACGTTCTGCGCGCAGATCGCAGAGGGAGTCGTTCATCTCTTCAGTGCGCAGTTGCTGCTCGATCCAGGCCGCGCGGCCCAGCGTCTTCACGCGTTGCACATCACCCGGCCATGGGCCGAAGGCAGCGCGTGAGAGCAAGTGAAACTCGGGGTCGATCTCAGCACCAGCGGGCAGTGCCAACGTCGATGGCACGGACTGGCCCATCGCCTTCGTGAGTTCGCTGATCGTGCGGTCACAGCCACTGAGCAATGTTGCGCCGACAGCCCAAGCGGCGTTGTGCATGAACTGCCGGCGCGATTTCATGGGAGGAAATCGTTAAGGGGTCTCAGCGACCACCGTCAGCGGTGGCGGTGCGACCAGTAGTGGCTTGGGTTTCCAGAACCAAGCGCGCACATTCACGCCCACGCCAACAACGGCGATCAAGGGCAGCAGCAGGAACCAGCCGACCATTGGCAGCAGTGCACTGCACACGAGGGCTAGGCCGCCATTGCGTGTCTGCTGCCAAGGCTCGCCGTTCGGCCACAGCCTCATGCCGATCAGGCTGGCCATGCCGGCAGCACCTGCGAAGCCCCAGGCCAGCGCCGTTGCCGAGACAAGCAAGCCCGGAACCGGCCCCAGTCGCTTGCCCATGATGGCGATGATGATCGATAGGATGATGACTGGCACCAAGCCGATTAGCAAAGATTTCCAGACTCCTGTCTTGGAGACGGCGAGCTTCTTTTCGAAGCTCTCTGGCCACAGGCCGCGTTGCAGGATCCAGAGAGCGGGTAGCCCGATGACGAAGGCCAAGGCAATGGCCAGATAGATGGAGACGGTCGAGAACAGCATGGGAGGTAGAGTGAGTTGTGAAGGCTAACGGTTGAAGAGGAATGCGGTAACAGAAATCATTTCGCCTCCTCCGGCTTCTTCGGCCTGATCTTGATCAGTGTCTCCCGCTGCTCCGGCGTCAGTTCCTTATCGACGTCCGCCAATGTGCGTTCGATCACGTCCCACACGTCGCGAATGCCTTGCTTGCGGATCTCGATCAGTTCCTGCACCGACGCATCTGCCCGGGCTTCGAAGATCTTCTGCTGCGCTTCCGTTGGCTTCAGCTTCGTCAGTTGCTTCATTGCTGACTGCTTCCAGAATTTTGGATCATCCTTCTTCTTGTTGATCACCGAAGACAGCACGATGCCGACAAAAAAACCCGCCGTCGCGCTGACCAAGACAAGCAGCGAGAGCAGGAACAGTATCTTTAGTTTAGGACGGCGGAAAATCATGGCCAAGGCAAAGGCAGTTCGCTGGTCATCGAGCGCTCCAAGGTGGGGCGTTCCATGCGAAATTCATACCACTGAGAGAAGGCAAACCCGGCGCTCACGAGGCAGAGACAGGTGGTGACCAAGACCGCGCGCAAGCTCAGTGCGCCGAGCAAGTCTTCCCACGATTCCGCCGGTGCCTCACGGCTGTGCGCGAGCACTCGCGTCGCAAAACCCAAGGGCAGGTCGGGCAGCTTCTCATCGAGCATCCTGCCTGCTTTGCGTGCGAGCACCTGCCAGCGTTGGTCGAAGTCGTTCATGGGTTAGGAAAGTCGTTCTTCATCACGCGTCGTGCGATCTGTCGCAGCTTGAACCGCGCACGCATGGCGCGCATTTTCACCATTGCGCGAGTCCAGCCTGTGATCTCGCTGATCTCCAGAGTGGAGCGTTGCTCCAGGTCTAAAAGCGTTAGCACCAGACGATCCGGCGCGGATAAAAGCGCGAGCAAGCGGGTGACGATAGCCTGTGCATCGGTCGTGCTCGCCTGCGGCTCCACGGCCTGACGATGCAGCAGGAAGTCCAGCCATTTGGTCTCGGATTCCCTCAAGTCCGCCATGCGCCACTCCGGCCGCACACGTTCGGCGCGCAGAGCATCCAAGCAGGTGCGCACCGTGAGGCGGGACACCCAATGTTCGAAGGGAATGCCGTCGCGCGACTGATAGCCCTCGAGCTTTTGAAACACCTTGATGAAAGCTTCCTGTATCAGGTCCTCTTCGCTCTCGCGACGAGGCAGATGATTGCGAACCATCCGTCGCACCAGCGGATGCAGGTGCTCGATCAGCGCGCGCGACGCTGCTTCGTCCCCGGCACGGACGCGCCCGATGCAGGCTTGCACATCGAAAGCATCGGGCATCACGGCGATTGGGTTCTGGGAGGTTCACTGCCCACACGCAGAGATCAACGCCAGAACTCGGCGGCGGTAACAAGACTTTTCGCCGAATGAAAGAAGCTCAGCTGCGCCGCAACTGGGCTACTCTGCCATCAGTGGTTGAACACAAAATCCCGCGCGCTCATCAGGCTCCAGAAGATGTCCTCCAATGCTTGACGCTTTTCCTCTGGCTTCGCGGTGGCCAGCAGCTTCGTCATTTCGATCTGCTCCTTCTGCGTGGGGAAGCGAGACACTGCTAGCAAGTAAGCCTCCTCAACGATCTGCTCTGGCGTCTTGCTGCTGGCCAGCAGTTGATCCACGCGATTGTTCTTTTGCGTGAGCTTCACATTCAGCGTGTCGCCATTCGCGATGTGCAGGGCCTGAGCCATGCTGGGTTCGTTGGTGCGCTCGCACTCGCAGGTCTGCACGCGGTCGGGGCGGCCGAAGGCATTCAAGAAGTAGCTGCGCGTGTTGCTGTCGGGCAATTGCATGGCGCGGAAGCCCATCGGGTAGGCTTCGCCGAGGCCTTTGTTCGCATTGCGGCGCTCCATATTGAACTGCGTGGGCGCAGCCGTCACTTGGCTCACGGCATCCAGCATCACCTCGGCCATCAAGCGCTTCGGGTAGTAGCGCGAGTAGAAACGCTTGTCCGCAGCATTCTCGGCCAGCGGCACACTGCTGCGCTGATACGTGGCGCTTTGCAAGATGGCGCGCATGAGGCTCTTCAAGGCGAAGCCATTTTTCGCCAGATGCGCGGCGGCTTCGTTGAGCAGCGTTTCATTGCTGGCAGGGTTGGTCATGCGCAGGTCATCCACGGACTCGACCAAGCCCACTCCGAAGAAGTTGGCCCAGACACGGTTCGTGATGCTGCGGGCGAAGTAAGGGTTCTCGGCGCTGGTCAGCCATGCGGCCAACGTGGAGCGACGGTCCTTGGTCGAAGTGATGCTGATGGGCTGTGCGTCGAGCGGCGCGGGTGGCTGAGGCTTGCCTGTCAGCGGCTGAACGAGGTCTCCCTCGACAGCGCTGAAGATGACACGCTCCTCATTGTTAATGCCGTTCTTCGAGCGCACGCGGGAGAACAGGTTGGCGAAGGCAAAGTATTGATCGTTGGTCCACTTCTCCATCGGGTGGTTGTGGCACTTCGCGCAGGCGATGCTCATGCCCAGGAAGGCAACGCTGGTGGTCTCGGCTAGCTTGGTGGGTTCATCGTGCAGGGTGAAGAAGTTGCCCGCGCCATTCTCCAGTGTGCTGCCAGTTGCGGTCATGAGGTCACGCACAATCGCGTCCCACGGCGTGTCCTGCTCCACATGCCGACGAATCCATTGGTAGTAGCTCCACATGTTGGTGGCGGGCAGCTTGTCACTGTTCACGAGCAAGAGGTCGCTCCACTTGTAGCTCCAGTAATCGACGAACTCGGGCCGCTTCAGTAGCATCTCGATCAATGCATTGCGCTTGTCTTCGCGAGTGTCGGTGAGGAAGGCGCGTGTTTCTTCGGGCGTGGGCAGCACGCCGATCGTGTCGATGAACGCTCGGCGGATGAAGTCCTCATCGCTGCACAGTGGCGAGGGCGGCATGTTCAGCTCGCGCAGCTTCTCCAGCACGCGCTCGTCGATGAAGTTGCGCGGCTTCGCGCTTGTGAACAGCTCTGGCTTCACGATCTGATCGAAAGACGCGGTGATTGTCGCAATCGAGAGCTTGCTCAAATACCAAGCCGTGATCGTGCCCTCGCCAAAGCCTGCCACCTTGACCACCCCCTCTTCATTGATGGTCGCGACGGAGGTGTTGCCAGCGGTGTATTTGCACCAGCGCGTCACGTCCTGCTGGGTCTTGTCGCTGAAGAAGGCAGTCACCTTCAGCGGCTGCTGCACGCCCGGCTTCAAGGTCGCATGGCGTGGCGTGATCTCGATGCGGTCAATGCGCGCATCGTTGGCTTGGGGCCCTGGCGCGCCCGCAGCGATCCATTGGGCGAGAATGTCATACTCGGGCGCGCCCGCCTTGATCTTCTCGCCGCCCTTGTGACCCACAGCTTTCGTCGCCTTCAACAGCAGCAAGCTGCGCGCCGGATCTTCCAGCACGACGCGGCGTCCATTCGCCATGCGCGTGATCGACAAGTGATCGCCGAGTTCATCGTAGCCTAACAATGATAACCGGAAACCACCCTGGCCGGCTGCCGCTCCATGGCAGGCACCCGTGCTGCACCCGAAGCGTGCAAGGATGGGCTGCACTTGATTACGGAAGCTCGGTGCATCTGCCGCGAAGAGCGAAGGGCAGAGGGCGAGGAGAATGGCGGAAGTCAGGCGCATAAAAGGGGAATTGAAAAAGCAGAGCTGGATGGCTAAGCTGCAAGCATGAGCACGTTCTCCGACATCCAAGCGGCGTCGCACAACCTCTCTCTCGGCGAGGTGCGTGAGTTGTTGAACTCTTTGCAAGAGCGTGTGCGGATGGAGGAATCTAAACCACAGCAGAAGCGCATCGCCGGGCTAGGGCAGGGGAAATGGTGGGTGGCCGATGACTTCGACGCTCCGCTTCCCGATGAATTTTGGCTGGGCACGGATGCATGAGACTGCTGCTCGACACGCACGCTTTCATCTGGTGGGATGAAGACGATTCCCGACTGTCTGACAAAGCTAGGCGAGCGCTGGCCGACCCCAAAAACTCGGTTCATCTCAGTCTCGCCAGCGTTTGGGAAATGCAGATCAAGCTCAAGCTCGGCAAGCTTACTCTGCAAGCAAGCCTGAGCGAGCTGCTGACCGACCGTGAGGCTCGCAATGGGTTGATGATTGAACAGATTACTCGCGAAGACATCTTCGCCTTGGAACGCCTGCCGCCGCTGCACCGCGATCCCTTTGATCGGATGATCGTAGCGCAAGCAGTGCGTGGTCAGTTTGAGGTGGTCACGCATGACGATGAAGTGGGCAGCTATGGCGTGAAGGTTTTCTGGTAACTCACGCGAACAATTCCCGAATCGCCTCCAGGCCGCGATCAACGATGGGGAATGGCCGACCCGCAGGACCTGGAATCTCATGTTCGATGTCGACGCCGAGCGCTTCGTAAATCGTCGCCACCACGTTGCCAGGGTTCACTGGGCGCTCGGCAGGATAGCCGCCGATGTCGTCGCTTTTGCCGATGACACGCCCGCCCTGCACGCCGCCACCTGCGAAGCCGATGGTCCAGCATTGCGGCCAGTGATCGCGACCACCAGCGGGGTTGACCTTCGGCGTGCGACCAAACTCGGCGAGGTTCGCCACCATGGTCTTCTCCAACATGCCGCGCTGATGCAGGTCCTCGATCAGTGCGCTGTAGCCCTGGTCATACATGGGTGCGACGAGATCACGCATCCCTTCGATGCTGGTGAATGGCTTGCTGCCGTGGATGTCCCAGGTGATCTCGTTGAAGACCGTGATGAAGCTGTTCACCGTGACGAAGCGCACGCCGCGCTCGACCAGGCGACGTGCGAGCAGGCAGCACTGGCCGAAGCGGTTCATGCCGTAGCGCTCACGCACCTTCACCGGCTCCTGACTCAAATCGAAGGCTTCGCGGGCATTCGCGCTGGTCATGAGGCGATAGGCATCGGCGAAGTTCTGGTCCATCAGCTTGGCGGACTCGCTCGCTTCGAAGTTTTTCACCGCGCTATCGACGAGTTGCCGCAAAGACTTGCGACGCTCCAGTCGCACCTCACTGATCTCCTTTGGCGGCAGCAGATCAGGCACCTTGAAGTCCTTCGCGCTTGGGTCCGCATTCAGCACGAAGGGGTCATACGTCTTGCCCAGGAAGCCCGCGTCCTGACCATGCGGCATGTTGCCGCCGGTCGGTCCCATCGGCTCTGGCAGGATCACATTCGCCGGCATGTCTCCACGGCGACCTTTCAGGAACTCCAGCGTGCAACCGATGTGCGGGGTGTTGATGCCGCCGGTGAAAAGACGGCCCGTCTGCATCATCTGATGGCCCGTGTCGTGCACCGCCGCCGCGTTGTGATAGACACTGCGCACCAGGGAAAACTTGTCCGCGACCTTGGCCATCTGCGGGAAGATTTCGGTGATCTGGAAATCGCCTTTGGTGTTGATCGGCTTGAACGGCCCGCGAATCTCGCGCGGCGCATCCGGCTTCGGGTCCCAGGTATCCATCTGGCTCGGCGCGCCCAGGTTGAAGATGAGGATGCACGCCTTGCCATCGTCAGCCTTCACGGCGTTCGCCGCCTTCAGCGCATTAAACTGCGTCAAGCCAAAGCCCAGCGCCCCGAGCGTGCCGACTTGCAAGAAGTCACGACGGCTCACGCCATCGCAGTTGGTGATCGAGCCTTGGCCGGTGAGAGTGAACATAGCGATGATGGATTACGAGCGTGAACCAGGAGTTTATCATCTCTCCCACGTCATGGACATGGAGAATCCCGCCCGATGGAATGCTTCGCCAATCGCCTGTGATGAGGCGCTACTTCAGCTTTGATGGTATATCCGGGCACAGGATGGAGGCCTTTACCGAGTGCTCCGGAGCTGCGTGCAGGAAGAACAGCATCCGCCCCGTGCGCCCGCACAACCACACTTCCTTGGCACCTGCTTCAAAGTAGAGCCGCCGTTTCTCCTCGATCTCCTCGCGTGTGTTCGACTT
>Ga0247831_1002852_pt1 | contig 26738 bp, 26 predicted proteins | sample LaCruzMarch2015__9_FD_192406 | JGI IMG/M metagenome (GOLD analysis project Ga0247831, IMG submission 192406) | Freshwater microbial communities from meromictic Lake La Cruz, Castile-La Mancha, Spain - LaCruzMarch2015_1m | ecosystem: Environmental > Aquatic > Freshwater > Lake | place: Spain...
TGGGCGTTCCAGGGTTGTTTATCCCCGGATAACTTGGCGAACAGGAAATGGTTTGGTCAATATTTACTTTAGACAATATTTTACCCACAGTACTTAAATCACTGGTTGTCGCATTCAAGGATCCTAACAAAGTCAAACTCGAAAAATAGATCGGATTCTGTTCACCCGTATTCTGGGTACCACTTTTTACCAAATAGAAATGGTAATACACACGAAAACAGCCATCAGGACAGGATTGAGCATCGTTACCCTGATAGGTTCTACAAATTTCAAGGCCCCAGTCAGTACAAACTGATGACCCACTGGGTGACTGTGCAAAATAAAATGATGGAATTAGCAGCAGCCAAAGGTGAAAGGTGAAAGGTGAAAGGAATTTGGACATGGTTTAAAGATTTTTGTGAACATTTATTATACAAAATTATAGTAATTAAATTCAAGAAAATCAATCGTTTGTGTTAGGTAAGTATTAATTTTATTACAAACGAAAAACCTGTCATACCCCAAAATTACCCTCTCAAATTTATAGGAAATATTTCAAACGATGGCAATGAAATTGGGGATATGCTATTTTTTTACATTTAAAATTTGTCGGAACCCTGCGCTATAAAAGTACAAACCCTAATATACCTGCGTCATCCCGAATTTTGGGGTTCACCAAAGTTCGGGATGACGCATATTTTACCCGTTACTCGCCACCAAGTGCCGGGCCTGCCCAACCCAGTCTTTCCTTGCTCGCGCGCGGTTCTACCGCGTGTGTCGATCACTGGGGCTCTGCCCCACGGGTAGAACCCGAATGATTGACACACGCGGTAGAACCGCGCGCGAGCGGGTTTGTTGAATGCGCTTCGTAACCATTTAACCCCAAGCGCTTACCTTTGCAAAAATTAACCTATCCTACGATTTAGTCAAAACGCATCCCATGTACGCAGCCCGATACTACGATCGCCAAAACCTAAAAGAATACCTTGCAACAGTATGGCTGCAACCCGGCACCCTGTTCGTACAAATTGAAACAGAAGCCGGCAATCAAACCCTCGAATGGGGCGCTTCCAACCTGCATTCCATCGAAACCCACCCCGATGGACAAGTGATTGTACAAAATGGAAAGCAATTCATCGAAGTAAAGGACCTATATTTTAAAGCAGACCTTGAACGCAATTTCCAAGGCAAAAAACTAGGAAAACGCGGCTTTTTTGATCAAATTGGCCTGGGAGGCTGCCTGATTGGGCTTTTAATCGTAACCCTTCCGTTCATCGCCGCGTATATTTGGGTAATCCCCGTTTTGGCCAACGAAGCAGCCGATAAAGTACCAGTAGATGTAGAGGAAAAGATTGGCGATACCTGGTTTCAAGCCCTTACCGCCCAATATACCATCGACAGCAGCCGTACCCGATTGATCCAGGAATTTTACGATAGCCTGCATTATGGCGGTGCTTACGATATGCGTATAAGTCTTGTAAATGAACCCGTTGTGAATGCTTTTGCGATGCCAGGCGGACATATTGTGGTGTTCGACAGCATCCTGCAAATCATGGATGCGCCCGAGCAACTGGCAGCCTTGCTCGCACATGAGGCCAGCCACGTGCAACTAAAACACAGTACCCGTGCTATTTTCCGAAAAATGGCCACCACCATCGCGATTGTTACCATTTTTGGCGATTTTAGAACGGTGGCAGGCCTGATCGCGCAACAAAGCGACGAATTAGCCGGACTTTCCTACTCCAGAACCCTCGAAATGGAAGCCGATGCGCATGGATTGGCGCTCATGGAAGCCCAAGCAATTCCGCAGCAAGGCATGCCCGATCTATTTCGCCACATGGAATCAACCATACCCAAGGAAACATCGAATAAAATACCCAATTTTTTGAGCACACACCCGGCTTTGGAAGAACGCATCCAAACAACCGAACAGGTAGCAAAAAAAACGAACCAACCCGGAGTGGTATCCCCCGGATTGGTTCGTATATGGCAACAATTGAAATCAAAATAGCGTCGCAGTCGGTTCAATAAACTCGGAAACCAAGTCGACCCTCATTTCGAAATTCGGTGTTCGAAATTTAAAAACTATTCGTCCGACATATCCATCATGTGGAAAACGTTCAAAACGTCATCGTCTTCCTCCAGGCGGTCGATCAGTTTAATGACTTGATCCACTTCAGCGTCTTCGGTGAGTTTTTTGGTCATGGTAGGAATCCATTCCAATTGCGCGCTGGTGGTTTCGATTTTACGGTCTTCAAGCGCCTTTTGCATGGTTCCGAAATCTTTGAAATCGGTGTAAAGGGCAACTTCATCCTCTTCCATTTTGATTTCCTCCAAACCTGCGTCAATCAATTCCAGTTCCAGATCATCCCAGTTGTTGCCTTCGGCTTTCACTTTAAATACCCCTTTGCGGTTGAACATAAAGCTTACGCTGCCGGAAGTGCCCAAAGCGCCACCGCAACGGTCGAAGTACATGCGCACATTGGCCACCGTACGGGTAGGATTGTTTGTTGCCGTTTCTACCAGCACTGCAATACCGTGGGCTGCATAACCTTCATACACCACCTCCTGGAAGTTTTCGGCTTCTTTGCTGCTGGCATTTTTAATGGCACTTTCCACGTTGCTTTTGGGCATATTCGCCGATTTGGCATTTTGGATTGCCAGGCGCAAGCGGGAGTTATATTCAGGATTGGCGCCACCCGCCTTTACGGCAAGGGCAATTTCCCGTCCAATACGGGTAAACGTTTTGGCCATACCAGCCCAACGTTTCATTTTTCGTTCTTTGCGGAATTCAAACGCGCGACCCATAAGAATGCGTTATATTTAGTAATGTTAAAGAAAAGATAAATGTGGTTAAGGTTTAGGGTGGCGCAAAAGTAGGCATTTCATTTGCAACAAAAAAACCGGGCGCGTATTGCCTGCTGGAAATTTCCTGTGAAATGCGCACCTTTGCTTAACTTTTGAGCGTGTAAAGGCAATTCGCGCTATTTATCCACTAAATCCTGTCTAAACAGGGTAAAATGTTTGCTCTTATGAAAAATTCAATGCTGTGCTGCATTATGGTTTGCTTAATGTTTCCGATGGTAAATGGAAGTTGCCAAAATGATGCAAAATCTGTTCGAAATAATGAGGTTACGGTGGCACCTTCCTTGGTGAAATTCGCTTCCCAAATGGGTTTTAAATACGAACCAACGCTCGAAAAAGCCAAAAAAGGGGACCTAAACGCCATTAAAGATATGATGGAGTTTCACGGCACCACCGATGGCACCGATGCCCTCAACCATGCGCAAACCTGCCTCGAATTGATCCCGGTCGCCACCGATGACCGTTTTGCCCTTGCCTGCCAAAACCTGAAACCCAAATTGAAGACGCTCCTGCTCGAACGCTTTACCCTCGCACAAGGCCGTACAAAAAATACGGAACTCCAAAAGCCCTTAAAAGATTGGGCACCAGGCACTTGGGCTGTGTTGAATAATTTGCCCTTCAATTGCCCGTCTTGTGAAGCCGCTAAAAAAATGACCAAAGAATATACCAAGAATGCAGACGGTACTTTGTCGAAAATTAACCCGGAAGCATCTGGACAAGACGCAGCACCTACCACCGATCAAAATATAGATGGTATGAAGCCTGCAGCGGGCAGCCCGCGTGGCGCAGACGCTCCGGCACCAACCAATCAAACCATCGCGCCTCCCGCTAAAAAGGAAGGCGGAAATTAATAGTCTTTTTTGCCTCGGTGTAAAAAGACGCATAAAACAGTCTGTTATGACGTTCCAAAAGCTGCACTTAAACATTGTTGGGTTGCTGTGTGTTGCGTTGTTGGCTTGGCAGTGTGCGGCCTCCAAACAGGGTGCAACACCCAAAGACCCGCTCGCATTGCTACTTTCGCACATGACCGGCGATTTTAGCAGCCAGGCCCAAAGTCTGCAAGATTCCGATTATTTTGATATTCGCTTGCATATTCGGCCAATCTGGACGGGTGATAAGTCCAACCATTGGCTGTATGTAGAACAGGCAACTGCGCAAACGCCCGAAAAACCTTACCGCCAAAGGGTGTATAAAGTAGAACGCGATGGCGAAACGGGCTTTAAAAGCATTGTTTATACCATTGATGAACCAACTAAGTGGGTGGGTGCTTTTAAAACACCCACTGTTTTAGATCAATACAAACCGGCAAATTTGCTGCTGCGGGAAGGTTGTACGGTGTTTTTGCAACTTCAAAAAGACGGTTCTTTTAAAGGGGCCACACAAGGCGAGGGCTGTGAAAGTACCCTCCGAGGTGCCAAATATGCAAGCTCTACCGTAACCATTACGGATAAAATGTTGTTGAGTTGGGATCAGGGGTTTAATGATAAAAAGGAACAAGTGTGGGGCGCTACAAAAGGTGGATACGCCTTTGTTAAACAATAAAATACATGGCTTTTCGAATTTATACCAAAACAGGCGATGAAGGCCAAACGGGCCTGTTTGGCGGCCGCCGCGTCTCTAAAAGCGAGCTGCGGGTGGATGCTTATGGCTCTGTTGATGAACTCAACGCTTTTATTGGCGCATTGCGTGACCAGGTGCAGGCCAACACGACACGTGCTGTATTGGAACAAATCCAGCATCGCCTGTTTAGCATTGGTGCACACCTTGCCTCTGATCCTGCAAAACCGATGGCCCCCGATTTGCGGCCAGACGATATTCAATTGCTTGAAAATGAAATGGATACCATGGATGATCAATTGCCACCCTTGCGCAATTTCATCCTTCCCGGCGGGCATCCCACGGTTTCTGCTTGCCATATTTGCCGTACCGTAACCCGTCGGGCCGAACGCCTGGTCGTCGCCCTCCACCACCAGGATGCCGTAGACCTCATGGTGCTGCAATACTTGAACCGACTTTCCGACTATTTCTTTATCCTGGGCCGCCAACTCGCTTCGGATTTAGGCGTGGATGAAGTTATCTGGAAAATGCGGGGCGCCTAAGTTTATTTAAAAAACAAGCCCAATAAGTTGATGGTCGACTGGTTCGTAACCACCCGGACCTGATATGCGCCTGGCGGCAACTGCGCTAATCCACGAAGCCAAATCCGACTGATTTTCTGATTGCTGACGCTAAAATCCGTTACAGGGTAAACACGCCCACCTTCATCCACCAGCGAGATTGATTGCACCGCATCGGGCAATGCACTAAAAACTAAAAACTGCATCGTGCCTGCAGCACGGTTGCTTGCAAAAAAAGCATCCTGATGTGCGTCATTGGGCTGGGCTGCAACCCAAAATCCGTGCAAGTGTAACCAAGCCTTGGCCAAATTCGGCAAGCCATACCCTCGTTCATTATCCGGCTCGGTATTTTGATCGGCCGCCTGGTACACGGCCTCTAATATTTCGTTGGCTGTTTTCTCCGGAAAGTCGCTCCAAAGGGCCGCCAAACCACCCGCCAGCATCGGACTGGCCAAAGAAGTGCCGTTGGATAGGCCCAATTCAGTACCCACATCGCCCGCAACAACAACTTGTTCGCCCGGTGCAACCAAATCTGGTTTGATACGACCATCGGCAGTAGGCCCCATCGAACTGAAATCAGCACGAGTTGATGCAGAAGTCACGGCGCCCACCGCAATGATCCCTTTTGCATCGGCAGGTACACCGACATAACGCCAGGGTTCATCGCCCGAGTTGCCCGCACTGTTGCAAATAATCATGCCCTTGGTGGCCGCAATCGCTGCGCCTTTTGATCCAATCGCCGTTTTACCGTCCAATTGTTTAAAATTATGGCTCAAAGTGGTATCATTAAAACTGGTATAGCCCAGGGAGGCATTGATAATATCCACCCCAACGCTATCGGCCCACTCCGCACCCGCGATCCAATTGGTCTCTTCTACCGGGTATTCGCCCGCAGTATCTTCTGTTTTAAGCAAAAAATAAGTGGCGTGCGGTGCGGCTCCAACAAAATAGCCCGGCAAATTGGCGCTCATGACCGATAAAACTGCTGTGCCATGTTGCGCACTTTCATAAATACCGCCATCGTGCTCCACAAAATCCCAGCCGGGAAACAAGCGCCCCGTCAAGGCAATGCTGTCAAAAAAAGGCATCGTATCTACGTTGTTAAATCCACCGTCCATTACCGCTACCCATATTCCATCGCCTTTTACACCCGCATAATACAACAAAGGCAGGTTGAGCAGGCTGTTTTGCAAGTCGCCATAACCCAAATCGTCGGCACCTTCACCGGCTTTTGGGTAATTGGTTGTAACGATTCGATGTTTTAATGGCCGGTCTTTTGGCTCTTTGGGTACAATATGCCGACCTACATAGGTGATTTGCTGAATAAACGGCAAGGACCGCAAACTGGCCGCACCACTCGAATCGGTGATCACGGTGGCCGCATTCATCCAGCGTGACGTATGGTGGATCCGCACATTTTTTGCGCGCAAAGCATCCAAATATGCCGGATTTACGGGCAAATCATTGTCTACCACCGCGATGCCAGCACGGGCACGTCGTGCGAGGGCGCGCGCGGAAAGAAACTCCCACGGACGACAAGTGCAGTACGGCGATTGCGCTTTGTCTTTAAATTCAATCCAATATTTACCTACAATGGGCGGTTTTTGTCCCCAAAGCAGGCTGGTAAAGACGCAAAAGCAGCTGATCAACAGTATTTTTTTCATATTTTAATATCGTCATTTGCCACAACTTCGATGGGTATCCCTTCTTCTGCAGCAATCGTATTGGAAAAAATAACACGTGCTTCCGCCAAATGTTGTTCCGCATCGGCATATCTGCCCGAAAAATGGCCCAAAATGAGTTGTCCTACTTCGGCATCTTTGGCAATTTGTGCCGCTTGTGCCGCCGTTGAATGAAAGGAAATAAGCGCTTCTTCCACGTGTTCGTTTGTAAAAGTAGCCTCATGGTACAATACATCCACGCCTTTTACCGCTTGCACGACCAACTCGGAAGGGGCTGTATCGCTGCAAAAAGCATAGGAAAGCGGCCGAGGCGGCGGCGTGGTTAACTCGGCATTGGTAACGACTTGACCATCTGGCAATTGCAAATCACCGCCCGCTTTAATACCCGGAATCAAACTATAATGGATTTGGTATTCGTCAATCTTGGTTTTCAGGATATTGCGCGGCTTTTCTTTCTCTTTAAAAATCCAGCCCGTACAAGCGGTACGATGGTTCAACGGCACAGTCCAAACCTCCACAACAGCATTTTCAAAAACCTTTTGGGAAACCGTAGCATCCACCACCACAAACTCGATGGAGTAGGGGAGGCGCACCGAACAAACCCGACAAGTCGTTTCAATCCATTCCTCCAATCCCGGCGGTGCAAAAATCTGCAAAGGCGCCGTGCGTCCTTTAAGCGACCAATTGGTAATCAGGCCCAACAAGCCAAACATGTGATCGCCATGCAAATGGGTGATAAAAATTTGGTTGACCCGTTCCGTTTTGGTGCGGTACTGAAACATTTGCATTTGCGTGCCCTCGCCACAATCAATCAGGAAATAAGCATTTTCAACCTGTAAAAAATGGGCAGTATAATGTCTTCCGTGGAACGGTCCGCCCGCGGAATTGCCTAAAATGGTGAGTGTCATGTTTTATTTCGTCAAGGACGTATCGAAGGATAAAATTAACCGAACAAATCACTTACGGGCAGTTCAAAGCCGGGTAAAATTTGAGAAATGGCTTTTTCGGAGGGGGAAAAAATGCCGGAAGGCAGTAACTCACCCTCTATATTGTTATAAACGGTAACGGTCTGTTTGAGTAAATTTACAATCCAATATTCCAAAACCCCGCTGGATTCATAGATGTATTTTTTATAACTCATTTCCTTGGCAGTATTTCCATCCGACAAGATCTCTACGACCAAATCAGGCGCGCCATCAATTTTTTTCGCCTCAATAATGGCACTGCGGCTTTTTGAAATAAATAAAATATCTGGCTGAAACGTATTGGTTTGGTCAAAAACAGTGTCCAATGGTGCAAAAAACAACTCACCTAACTGGTTTAGTTCCACAAAAGCATCCATTTTTTTAAATAATTGTCTGGCAACCCTTTGGTGCGCGGGGGTAGGAGATGGCATTTCGATTATTTTTCCGTTCAATAATTCATACAGGCCGCTCCCTGCCGGAGTCAGTGCAGCATAATCATCATAAGTCAGTATTTTTTTTCGACTTTTGGGTACCACAGGCTTTGCAAAATCTGCTTGCATTACATTATTTTGTTCAAAAGTAAGGGCAATCGTAAGAATTTCCAAATCACTTAGAAAGCACCACCGTTCCAACCCGGGCCGCCAATTCATTGCGCGATTCATTCAGTTTTTGCTGTACCCGCATATAGTGCATCATCGTATCCATATCACCGGCTTCGGAGGCGGCCCGAATGCGCACGAGGTTAATTTCGCACATTTTCATCAATTTGCGCAGTTTAAACCGATCGAGGGCCTGCCGGGCATCGATGTCGAAGTTTAAATCGGGCATGGGTTGGTTTTGCAACGGATTGTTGAAGCGCTCCTCCCAGTTGGGCGACATCTCCCAGGGCATACTCAATATATTCACGGTCAATTCGCAAATCTGCGGATTTTCGTGGTTCAAAAAATGGTGTCGATCTACGGATTTTCCTTCAACGATCATTTGATGGTATTCGCGGGCAAAACGCCCGTACAAGGGAAAATCAAACGTATCCAGCGACTCTTCAATATCCAGCAAAATATAAGCCGCTACCGTCATTTGTTCTTTGGGCAGCATTTGTTCCCCATACAATACCAACAATCGCACAATATCCCGCTCCTGAAACTCATCGCCTTTTTGAACCGGCCGTTCGCGGGGCGTTACCAGCGCAGGGTCGGCCGTTGGAAATTCGGGATTGGGCGCTACATCCGGCGAATCAGAAGCCGCGCTGGGTGAACGGGCATCTTTATCGGCCTTTTTCTTCAGGGCAGTTTGAATCAGTTTGTTGATCTCACTTACCAACGCGTTTTCGTCCACTTCCATCAACGCGCTGCATTCGCGCAAATACAGGCTCCGCTTGATCGGATCGGGTATTTTGGCAATGCTGGCCACAATATCCTTCACCAACACCGATTTTTTAATCGGATCTCCTTTGGTTTCGGCCAGCAACAACTGCGTTTTAAACAAAATAAAATCTTTCGATTCGCGGGTGGTAAATTCCGTAAATGCTTCACCACCATACTTTTGTACATAACTATCCGGGTCTTCTTTATCGGGCAGCAATACAATGCGCACATTCATATCCTGCTCCAACGCCAGGTCGAGGCCGCGCAACGCTGCCTTGATGCCCGCCGGGTCGCCATCGTATAGTATTTTTAAATTATTGGTATTGCGCTTAATCAGTTGCAATTGGCCTTCTGTCAGCGAAGTACCGCTGGAGGCTACCACATTTTCGATGCCCGCCTGGTGCAGCGAAATCACGTCCATGTACCCTTCCACCAGAATACACTCGTCTTTTTGGCGAATGGCTTTTTTGGCCTGAAAAGCCCCGTACAGGATTTTATTTTTTACATAAATTTCTGTTTCCGGGCTGTTTATATATTTCGGGGTATTTTTATCCGACGACATGGTGCGTCCGGCAAAAGCGGCCACTTTACCCGATAAATTATGGATGGCAAACATCACCCGCGCGCGGAAAAAATCGCGGGTGGCTTCCTGGTTCACCAAGCCTAATTTGCGCAGCATATCCGGGTCATGCCCTTTGGATTTGGCTGTTTTTAGCAACAAATCCCATTGGTCCGGCGCATACCCCAGGCCAAAATTGCGGATGGTTTCTTCCCGAAGACCGCGTTGTTTGAAATAGGAAAGTGCCACCGATTTGCCTTCATCGGTATCAAATAATTGCTGCTGAAAATGCTGGAGTGCAAAATCATTTACAATATACAGCGAATCCGTGTACTGCAATTCTGCCACCTGTTCCGGGGAACGCACAATTTCCTGAATTTCCACATTGTATTTGCGGGCCAACCAACGCAGGGCATCGGGGTAGGCAAAATGCTCGTGTTCCATTAAAAAGGTCACGGCATCGCCCCCTTTGCCACACCCGAAACATTTAAAAATGTTGCGGGTGGGGTTTACGTTAAACGAAGGCGACTTTTCATTGTGGAAGGGGCACAGACCAATAAGGTTTACCCCGCGTTTGCGCAGGGTAACAAAATCTTCAATCACCTCTTCAATGCGGGTGAGATCCAATATTTCCTGTACCTGTTTGGGTGGGATCATAAGTTCGTTTCAACCCCAAAAATATGCAAAAGGTTGCGTTTAACCTTCAAAATGCAATGAAATCGTCAAGCAGCGCGACAGCACTTTTTCGATCACATTACTTTGCTCCAATCGGTCGTTGAAAATCAGGATGTTGTTAAGGCCCTGCGAAATTTTCAACTCGGGAGAAAATATGAAATAGGGAAAGAAGAACTGCACGCCAGCGCCATATTCCAGTTGGAAATCGGTGGGGGCAATTTTTACCAGACTTGCCGATTGGCGGGTGCGCGAATCACTGGCTACGTCAAAGGAATATTTGACGCCCGCAATGACAAACAAGCGACAATCGTGGTAAGGCGCCGATTTATAGCGCACCTGAAACGGCAATTCGACCAAAACAGACTCAATCGGACGCGAAATAATGCGACCCGCATCGCCTGCAGGACTGTACCGGATGTTGCGTTCCACAAAAGAAAGCGTCGGCAAAAAACGGATGTCAAAGTACTCGCCAATTTTCAAATTGGACACAATACCCAGGTTAAAACCCGGTCCGTTGATCGATTCTACCGCAGCGAAAGAGTCGTTTCGGATAAAATCTTTGGAATGATAAATGCGGAAATTGCTCTGGTTATAACCCAAAGTAATACCAAAATAATAAGGTTTCGACTGGAAATCGAGGTAATTGATGTTCGAACCTTGATTAAATTGCGCCTGTACATCCGAAGTGCTCAACAGCACCAGGAGCAAGGCGCCAAGCATTAATTGTTGGATGCGTTGGATGCTTTCACCGCGCTGTAAATGGAGCAAATTCCTAACGTTAATCTTTCGCATATCGGGTCTTGGTAACCTGTTTTGGTTAAAATATGAAGGAAGCGTTCGCCTTCGGGGAATACTTGCACACTTTCAAACAAATACGTGTATGCCCGCACATCCCGACTTGTTAAACGTCCGATGAAGGGTAAAACGTATTTAAAGTATGCATTGTATAGTTGTTTAAATGGAAAAACATGTGGTTTGGAAAATTCCAGGATCACCACCCGTCCGCCAGGGCGCAAAACCCGCAGCATTTCGGACAATCCTTTTTCCAGGTTTTCAAAGTTGCGCACTCCAAAAGCCACGGTCACCGCATCAAAGGTTTCGTCTTCAAAACGCAGGTTTTCGCTGTCGCCTGTTTCCAAGGTAACCAGCGATTCCAACTGTTGTGCTTTGATTTTAACCCGACCAAAATCGAGCATTTGGTTGGCAATATCAATTCCGATTACCTTTTTAGGTTTCAATTTTTTGGCCATCATCAAGGCTACATCGGCGGTGCCGGTTGCCACATCCAGAATATCCATGCCTTCTCGGCCGTTCAGATAACCAATGGCTTTTTTACGCCACGATACATCAATGCCCAACGACAAAACCCGGTTGAGCAGATCATACCGCGGGGCTATTTTATCAAACATTTGTTCGACTTCGGCTTTTTTGCCTTCGCCGCTGTTGTACGGTTGTACCGTTTGCTGCTTTTCCATGTGATGACGCAAAAATAACAATAATGGTTGTTTTTAAATGCCTAGCGCATTTACTCCCCAATTTTCAAATTTTCAACCACCTCCAATCCGTACCCGATAAAGCCGGTGCGGGGCTTGGGATGGTTGGTGAGCAAGCGGATTTTTGAAATTTTCAAATCCCGCAAAATCTGGGCGCCAACACCGAAGTCTTTTTTGCCCAAATTGGTATGCAATTCAAATTTATCGGCAGCACCTTCATCCGATAACTGCTTGTAATACTTCAACTTGGCAAGTAAATTTGCCTTGTCGCCCTGACGCAGGTACACAAAAGCACCTTTGCCATTTTTGGCGATTTCTTGCAGTGCCGAGGAGATCTGGGTGCCATAATCGGCCAATAAATTGCCGAGAATACCGCCCGTTTCCGACCAGGAGTGCATGCGCACCAGCACCGGTTCATCGTCGGTCCAGCTGCCTTTTTTTAACACTAAATGGGTGTCGCCACTGGCCACATCGGTATATACAATGGCTTCAAATTCGCCATAAATGGTTTGCATGTTCATTTCCAATTCCCGTTTTACCAGGCGTTCGCTGCGCATGCGGTAGGCCACCAGGTCATCGATGGAAATGATTTTCAGGTCGTGCTGCTTGGCAATTTCAAGCAGTTGTGGCAACCGCGCCATGGTACCATCGGCATTGAGGATTTCAACGAGTACGCCCGCCGGGTACATGCCCGCCATGCGCGCGAGGTCGACGGTTGCCTCCGTGTGACCCGTACGGCGCAACACCCCGCCGGATTTCGCCCGAAGCGGGAAAATATGGCCCGGACGTGCATAATCGGTTCCTTTTGCCGTCGGATTGGTTAAATAACGGATCCCGGTGGCGCGGTCATAGGCACTGATGCCCGTCGAGCATCCATGTCCAATCAGGTCGATGGAAACGGTAAAAGCCGTTTCGTGCAGCGCAGTATTGGAATGGACCATAAGGTTCAAACCCAATTCATCGGCGCGTTTTTCTTCAATGGGCGTGCAAATAAGGCCGCGGCCGTGGGTAGCCATAAAATTGATCACCTCCGGGGTGACCGTCTCGGCAGCACATACAAAATCGCCTTCGTTTTCGCGGTCCTCATCGTCTACAACAATGATGATCTTGCCAGCCCGAAAGTCGATCAAGGCCTCTTCAATGGTATTTAATGTAATTGGCTCGGACATAATGGTCGTTAAACATACAGACGTCTAAAAAGTTATGGACGCCACTGTTGTTTTGGGCGGCAAAGATAATTTTGTTTGTTGGTCTCGCTGCTAATTTTCGGAAATACCGGTCCACTGTTTCTATTTTAGCAGTTATTTCACAAAGTATTATGATTTTGGTCAGCTTCTATTCCAACAGCAGCACCTAATTTTGCGCCATGAAACATGGAAAGCTTTTCTGGTTTGCGATCGCCACATTGGGTATTTTATTGTCATTCAGCCAATTAAGCCCTCCAACGGTGGAAACACTGGGCGAACGCCTGTTTTTTGACCCGATTTTATCAGAAGACAGCACCATTAGTTGTGGCTCTTGCCATTTACCCGCCTTTGCTTTTTCGGACACCACGCCGTTTAGCAAAGGGGTAGGGGGGCGCTTGGGGCGGCGCAATACGCAGGGCATTACCAACATGAGCTCCCGAGAACATTTCTTTTTTGATGGACGGGCGGCTACCCTCGAACAACAAATTATGATGCCCGTGCAGGATAGTTTGGAGATGCGCGCGCATCCTGCCCTGATAGAAGCCCGCCTTGCCCGCCATCCGGAATATGCGGTGCTGTTTCAGCAATTATTCCAGGCTCCACCCAATTCGGAATTGGTCAGTCAGGCCATTGCGGCCTATATCCGCACCCTGGAAACATCCAACACGCCCTTTGACCGTTATATGAAAGGCAAGCCCAATGGCATGGATGCGGCGGCGGTGCGCGGTCGACGTATATTTATGAACAAAGGCAAATGTTTTGATTGCCATTTTACCCCCGATTTTACCGGCGATGAGTTTCGAAACGTAGGTTTGTACAATGGGGTTGAATTTCAAGACAAAGGCCGGTACAACCAGACCAACGATCTTGCTGATTTAGGTAAATTCAAGGTGCCAGGCCTGCGCAATGTGGCGGTAACGGGTCCGTACATGCATAATGGCATGTTTAAAACCCTCGAGCAGGTGATCGAATTCTATGATACGCCCGACCAATTTGTAAAAAATCCCATCAACCGCGATACGCTGCTGGCCCGCCCGCTGGGTTTGAGTGTAGCGGAAAAATCCGACCTAAAGGCCTTTTTAGAGGCATTAACCGATGATCGTTGGCGGAAATGAACATTTTTACCCGGTTATGCTGATCTTTTATAAAATGACTTTGTTGTATTAAAATTGCAAGTCAACATTTTATAACAAATCGAACACAGCATGAACAATCATCCCGAATGGAATGAACTGACGCCTGAAGAGCACCACGTAATTGCGGAAAAAGGAACAGAACGGGCATTTACTGGCGAATATGTGAACCACAAGGCGAAAGGTATTTTTATTTGTCGCCGCTGTAATACACCTTTATATAACTCCTCCGATAAGTTTGACAGCCATTGCGGTTGGCCATCGTTTGATGATGAAATTCCGGGCGCTATTCTCCGGCATACCGATATAAGTTTTGGAATGAAGCGGGTAGAAATTACCTGCGCCAATTGTGGTGGTCATTTAGGGCATGTATTTGATGGCGAACGTTTTACCGAAAAAAATACCCGGCACTGTGTAAATTCCCTTTCCATTCGGTTTGTAGCGGATCCGGCGTAAGGACTTGTTGCAGTGGGAAGTTAAATACACGGTTTTTGGAAAATTTTTGGGACTAGTCGAAATTCTCGCCTACATTCGCGCCGTAATTAACGGGCTGCCCTGCCCAATAACAACCACTTGCTATGCCAGTAAAAGATTATTACCAGGCCTCTTTGGATTTACACCGCAAATTCAAAGGCAAAATCGGTATTCATGCCAAGATGCCGGTCAAATCCAAAGACGATTTAGCGACGGTTTATTCTCCCGGTGTCGCAGCGCCTTGTGAGGCCATCGCGAAAGATCCGGAAGCAGCCTATACTTATACGATTAAGTCAAATACCGTTGCAGTGATCAGCGACGGTTCTGCGGTATTGGGATTGGGTAATATTGGGGCCTTGGCCGCCATTCCAGTGATGGAGGGTAAAGCCATGTTGTTCAAGAAATTTGCGGCATTGATGCGTTCCCAATTTGCCTGGCTACCCAGGATACCGACGAAATTGTGCGCACCATTCGCAATATTGCGCCTGTTTTTGGTGGAATCAACCTGGAAGACTTTGCCGCGCCCCGCAGTTTTGAAATTGAAGAACGTTTGCAGGATTTGGGTATTCCTGTTTTTCACGACGACCAGCACGGAACGGCCATCGTGGTATTGGCTGCCTTAATTAATGCTGCCAAGGTGTTGAAAAAAGACATCAACAGCCTGAATATTGTGATTAATGGTGCCGGAGCAGCCGGGGTGGCCATTGCTAAGTTGTTAAAAGGCGTTGGCACGAAAGACCCGGTAATTTCGGTAAAGAACATCATTTTATGTGATCGAAAAGGGATTTTGCACCGCAATCGGATTGATTTGAACGATGCTAAACTGGCAACCCTCGCCTTTTCTAACAATCATCATGTAGAAGGAATGCTGTTGGATGCCCTCAAAGGTGCCGATGTATTCATCGGGGTAAGTGAAGGCAACCTGCTGAAGGCCGAAGATATTCAATTGATGGCAAAAGACCCGGTGGTACTCGCTTTAGCCAATCCAACCCCCGAAATCATGCCTGAAGAAGCCCTCAAAGGTGGGGCTGCCATTGTCGGCACAGGTCGCAGCGATATGCCCAATCAGGTAAACAATGTACTTGGATTTCCGGGTATTTTCCGGGGTGCCCTCGATGCACGCGCAAAAACCATCACCAATGCCATGAAATTGGCGGCTGCACTTGCAATTGCAAAATGTGTCAAACGGCCCTCCCGCGAACACATTATTCCGGCCTCGCTCGATCAAAAAGTAGCCAAGGCAGTGGCCAAGGCGGTATATGAGGAGGCGATGAAAACGGCTTAAAGGCGTTAGAGCCTGTAAAAATTTATATTTTTACAGGCTCTAACGCTCAAACTTGATTTCAATAATACGCAAACGGTGTTTTTTACCCAATTTGAGGGTGCGATTGGTAGACATCGCCAGGCCTGTCAATGCAGAACCACCTGAAACACCGTATAAAAGTCCATACCGGTAATCGTCGCCTTTTATGGCGGCTATGGTGGTAGCAAAGGCTAAAGAAGCGCCGAAAGTAAACAAGGTACCACCGAGCAATCGAACTACCGGGTGGCGACGTACCTTTATTTCGGCAATACTATCCACTTTGACCGGAAAATTGTCCAGCAACAGCGTTTTCGTTTCTGGTAAAATATCGGTGATCACAGCCTGGTACCAATAGTTTTCAGCCCCTTTCATGCGATAATTCAAGGATGCACCAATGTACATTTTGGTGGTTTTGGCGCGGTTGGCCCGTTCCAGGATCAACATTTTTTGTGAAAATGCAGTATTGCTTGCTATCAGGAGCAATAAAAGTATCAGTTGTCGCATGTAGGAGCGTTTAAAACAATAAACGAAAAAAACTTGTCAAACGCTTTAGAAGCATACACTTATTCCAGCCACTTTTTTTGATCGGCCAAACTGCCCAATTGCGCCCAAGTAAGGGTAATATCTGTTTGACCCAAGGCATAAGCCGCTATTTCGTACGGATTGTAAATAAAGCGCACGCCTTCTGGCACCACACACCATTGCATCGGCATTGGTAATTGCTTGAACTCTGGAAATACAAGATCAGCGAGTTTGGGGCTTTCTCCCGGTTCTTTCTTTTCTTCAATAAATGCTTTTTCCAACATCGGCCGAATGGCATTGGTATCGGCGATGATTTCTGTGAGCGACAGGTATTTGCCTGTGTTCAGGTCGAATGTATTCAATCCGGTGCCATAATTGCCGTGTGCGCCTCCCATAAAACTGTAATTGTCCATTTGAACCGACAAATACTTGGCGTTTTGCAGGATAACCTTACTGCGCAATTCATTGGTATAAGCCATGGCATACTCGGAAGCAACTTCAGATTCGAGCAACATTTTGTACATCTCCAAGCCTGCCGAATCCAGGGTTGTTTTCAAGTCGCCCTTAGGCTCCGTCCAGGCCATCATTTTTACGAAAGCGGTCAACGAATCATTGATTGCTTGAACGGCTGCGGCATTTTTTCCACCACTCAGTACGGGATAGGTAAAATCAAGCGTTGCACAAAGAGAATCTCGAACGCATTTTTTATACTGAAACGACTCCATTTTTATACTCAGGGGCGCTACTGGCACAGGTGCAGGGGTGTTTTGGCCACAGGCCATTGCCAGCAGTATAAAAGCGGGCATCCATAAAATCTGGGACAAGTTTTTCATCGGTATGTTTGCAGGCATTGGATAAATCCGTTGTGTATTGGGTTGATTTACGGGGAAATAAAGGGTTTTAGGCTGGAACGCTTACCTTTTTGGGAGCCAGAATTTGTTCTAATTGTTTTACGACAAAATCAACTTCTTCCCGGGTGTTGTAATGTGAAAAAGAAAAACGGATGCTTTTGCGTGCTGGGTCGGCGCCAATCGCTTCCAATACATGACTGCCTTTTTCGGCACCACTGGAGCATGCGCTGCCGCCAGATGCACTGATGCCTGCAATGTCCAGGCTCAATAACAACAATTCATTTTTTGGTCCAGGCGGAAAAGAAACACTTAAAACAGTGTACAAACAAAGCCCGTCAAGGTCGCCATTGAATTGAATATCAGGAAATTGTGTTTGCAATTGCGCACGCATGTAATCGCGCAGGTCGAGAATATGGTTGCTGCGCGCTTCCAATTCATTGCTGGCCAATTCGAGTGCCTTCGCCAAACCCACGATGCCGTACACATTTTCTGTGCCGCCGCGCATATTGCGTTCTTGCGCGCCCCCGTCAATCAAGGGTTTGATCGGCGAATCCGGGTTGATGTAAATAAAACCGACGCCTTTGGGGCCGTGGAATTTATGCGCCGCTCCCGAAAGAAAGTTGATTTTAGTTTGGTTGACATTAATTGGGAAGTGCCCAATGGTTTGCACGGTATCGGTATGAAAAAGGGCATTGTATTGGATGCACAATGCTGAAACGGCCTCCAGATCGATCATGGTGCCAATTTCATTGTTGGCATGCATGAGGGATACCAGCGTTTTTTTACCTTGTCCTGCCTGTAATGCTTGTTCCAGTTCGTTTAAATTGATCCTTCCCAAGGCGTCTACGGGTAACAACACAACCTCCACGCCTTGGTATTTTTCCAGCGATTCGATGGTATGCAATCCGCAATGATGTTCCATCGGGCTGCTGATAATGCGTTGCACACCCAGATCCCGCACGGCACATTTCAGGGCCATATTATTGCTTTCAGTGCCGCCAGAGGTGAAAAATACATCTGCGGTGCTTGCGCCGATTTGCTGGGCTACGATCCTTCTTGCGCTTTCAAGCAGGGTTCGAACTGACCGTCCCTCGGCATGAATGCTGGATGGATTGCCATATTGGTGTTTTAGCACAGGCACCATTGCCTCAATGACAGCATCGGAAATAGGGGTAGTAGCGGCATTATCAAAATAAACTCTTTGCATGTACAAACTGGTTGGGCTGGTGTGGAAGGGTAAAGTGCTTTTCGCATGCTTACCTTAAAGATTGGATATCGGAAATGATTTTTTTGGCCAAGTTTTCGGCAATAACCATCGAATTGCTTTCGGAATACACCCGAATAATCGGCTCGGTATTCGATGGGCGCAAATGTACCCATCCTTCTTCGAAATCAATTTTCAAGCCGTCTTCGGTGTTGATTTTTTCGTTGCGGTATTTTTCCTGTAAGGCCGAAAAAATCTTGCTCAAATCAATATCTTCCGAGCGATCCAGTTTGGTTTTGGCCATTTGGTAGTCGGGGTAGGTGCCGCGCAGGGTAGAAATTTGTTTGCCCGCATGCGCTAAGTGGCTCAAAAACAAGGCAATACCCACCAATGCATCGCGGCCATAATGCAATTCAGGCACAATAATGCCACCATTGCCTTCACCACCAATCACCGCATTTACGGCTTTCATTTTTTCCACCACATTAACTTCTCCTACCGCCGAAGCATAATACGTGCCGCCATACTTTTCGGTTACATCCCGCAAGGCACGCGTACTCGACAAGTTAGAAACCGTATTGCCACCGCCGCGTTTCGACAATACATAATCGGCCACAGCAACTAAGGTGTATTCTTCGCCAAACAACTCACCATCTTCACACATAAACACCAGGCGGTCTACATCAGGATCTACGGCGATGCCCAAGTGGGCCTTTTGCATTCGAACTTCGGACGACAATTGGCTCAAATGGTTTTTGAGCGGTTCCGGGTTGTGTGCAAAATTGCCGGTGATTTCACCATTAATCACGATCACCGTGCATCCCAATGCTTCCAACAATGGCTGAACCGACAAAGCTCCGGTAGAATTAATGGCATCCACCACCACTTTGAAACCTTTTGCTTTGATGGCAGCCACATCTACGAGCGGCAAATCGAGGATAGCCTTGATGTGTTTTTGAATATAGGTGTCATCCGTTTTGTATGCACCCAATTGATCTACGGGGGCATAGGTAATCCCGCCATCTTCCAGCAACTGCAACAAGGCAGCACCGTCGGCAGCACTGATGAATTCGCCTTTGTGGTTCAGTAATTTAAGCGCATTCCATTCTTTGGGATTGTGGCTGGCAGTGAGGATAATGCCCCCCGCTGCTTGTTCCATCACCACGGCCATTTCAACGGTTGGTGTTGTACTCAACCCAAGATCAATGACATCCAAACCCATCGCCCGCAAGGTGCTACACACCAATTGGCTCACCAATTCACCCGAAATGCGTCCGTCACGGCCAATTACGATGGTTTTGCCTTTTTCCTGCGCCAATACCCAGGCGCCATAAGCAGCCGTAGATTCAACAATATCTTGTGGCGTCAAATTTTGTCCGACTGTTCCGCCAATGGTGCCCCGAAAGCCCGAAATAGATTTAATCAGTGTCAAAGTTGTGCGATTTATGGTTAATATAGAGGATCGAATGTGCAAAAGTACATACAAAAATAAACCTAAAGAAGGATCTATGTTGATGTTGGTCAATTAGACGGCAAATTCAAGGCAGCACGCATCTTGTAATAAATGTCGGTGTTGTCATAAATGCCTGAAAATAAGCGTGCTTGGGGGCCATATGCATATACGGGCACCAATGCGCCGGTATGCATACGCACGACAAAAGTGCCTTTAAAATCATTTTTGCTGTCGGTTTTATTTAAGGCTAGTCCACCGCATTCATGATCTCCGGTAACAATTACCAAGGTAGATCGATCCTGTGCGGCAAATTCGAGGGCGCGGCGCACGGTATCATCAAAATCATTCATTTCAGCCTTCAGCCAGGTTCGGTCGTTGGCATGACAAGCCCAGTCTATTTGACTGCCTTCTACCATTAAAAAAAAGCCTTTTTCGCTGCGTTTTTTTAAATATTCACAGGCTAAGGTGGTGGCGCCGGGTAAATAATTGCGGCCAGCAGAAGCCGTACCGGGTTCGCGATGATCGGTAAATAACATAAAAGGCGCCGAGCCATCCAAGGGTAATTTGTTGAAAGACAGGCCTCTGCGAATAACGTAGCCTTTGTTTCTCAAAGAATCGACCAGGTTAAGCTTGTCTCCACGCGCATCAAAATATTGTTCCCCACCACCGATAAAGCAATCTAAAGGTGTTTTAAGATAATCGAGGGCAATTTCTTCCGTTTGTGCACGCATTTCCCGGTGTGCAATAAAAGCAGCGGGTGTGGCATGAGGAGCAGAGCAAGTAACTACCATACCCGTTGCCCAGCCCAGGCCATCCATTTCTTCTAAAATGGTGGTACGGGGCTGATTATCAGGCGGTAACACGCCGATGGCAGCATTGGTGGTTTTATTTCCGCAGGCAAAAGCAGTAGCACCGGCCGCCGAATCCGTTACCAGATCGTCGAAGGATAAACTTTTGTGAAATCCGATAAAAGGAAATTCCTCGAATATAGACTTGTTGTTTCCGCGCCAGTACAGATTGGCTGAAACATGCGCAAGTGCCATACCATCGCCGATCAGGAGGATAATATTTTTAGGTCTATTTTCAAACTTAATCGTTTGAAAATCAATTTTTTCTTGTTTTCGAGCAACGGTACAGGCTGTTAAAAAAAGCAATACAGGCAGCAGATATAGGCGCATAAACGTTCGGCAGAGTTGTAGGTACTCAGATCAATAATCCATCCTGCATTTCAAGGCAGCGATCTGACAGATCGGCGAGTTCTTTGTTGTGGGTGACAATTACAAAAGCCAGTCCGTAATCGGCGCGTAATTGTTTGATGAGTTGGTGCATTTCTTGGGAGGCCGCACTGTCCAGATTCCCAGTGGGTTCGTCGGCAAAAATGACTTCGGGTTGATTGATGAGTGCACGTGCTACCGCGACCCGTTGTTGTTCGCCGCCGCTCAATTCAGTGGGTTTGTGTTGGAGGCGATCGGCCAATCCCAGGTAGGTAAGCAAGGATTCGGCGCGTTTTTTGACGGTTTCAGTGGGTGTGTTTTGAATAAAGCCCGGGATACACACGTTTTCAAGCGCGGTAAATTCGGGCAGCAAATGGTGGAACTGAAACACAAAGCCGATGTGCTGATTGCGGAAAGCCGCCAGTTTTCGCGCTGATAAAGCGCTGATTGTCTGGTCATTAATTTTTATTTCACCTTGATCTGCGTGATCAAGGGTGCCCAGAATGTGTAAGAGTGTACTTTTGCCGGCCCCAGACTTGCCGATGATGCTAACGATCTCCGCCCGCTTGATTCCGAGGTTAACGCCTTTCAGAATTTGCAGGTGACCAAAAGATTTATGGATGTTTGTTGCTTCTACGATCATGGCACAAAGTTCCTTAAAAAAATGTAATTCCAACTTTTCCCTCAAAATACCGTCTAATCCATGATGAAAATTCTCCAACTCTGTAAAAAATTTCCGTATCCGTTGAAAGACGGTGAAGCAATTGCGGTGACTTACCTGGCCCGGGCATTTGCCGAATTGGGCTGTGAAGTCACGCTTTGCTCCATGAATACCAGCAAACATTGGTTTGATACAGCTGTGTTACCGCCCGATTTCGATCATTATGCATCGATGGAAACCGTGTTTGTCGACAACCGAATTCGGCCTTTGCCTGCGTTTTTCAACCTTTTTACCAACAAATCTTACCACGTCGATCGGTTCGACAACCCCGAATTCGCGCAGCGTTTGGCGGCTTTGTTACAATCGGGTCAATATGATATTGTTCAGTTAGAGTCGCTTTACCTTGCTCCTTATATTCCTGTGATCCGCCAGCATTCCAATGCCATTATTGCTTTGCGGGCGCACAATGTGGAACATGAAATTTGGGAAAGGGTTGCCGATAAAAGCAATCCGCTGCGCAAGTGGTATTTGCGCAAAATTACACCAAGACTTAAACAATACGAAATTGCGCGCCTGAATGATTACGATTTGCTCGTCGGCATCAGTGCGCGGGATGTGGAACATTTCCAGCGCCTTGGCCTGCGCAAACCCGCTTATGTAACGCCGATTGGGTTGGATGCGCGCGATTACACCCCGGATTATACCAGTTTTAACCGCCCATTGAGCCTTTCTTTCATCGGTTCGCTCGATTGGATGCCGAATCAGGAGGGCTTGCGTTGGTTTTTGGAGCAGGTGTGGACCCCCTTACTTGCCCCTGCTTTCCCGGAATTGACGTTTCACATTGCAGGGCGCACGGCTCCAAAATGGATCAAAGAATTAAACCTGCCCCGCGTTGTTTTTCACGGTGAAGTGCCCAGTGCACCCGATTTTATCAACCAACATTCCGTAATGGTGGTGCCCCTTTTGTCGGGCGGAGGCATGCGCGCAAAGATTTTGGAAGGTATGGCGGTTGGTAAAGTGGTGCTTTCCACGACTTTAGGCATGGAAGGGATTTCGGCCCGCGATAAGTCGGATTGTTTACTTGCAGATACGCCACAGGAATTTTTAGCAGCCATCGCCTGGTGTTATGCGCAGAAAAATAAGTTGGTCCAATTGGGCGAATCTGCCAAAGATTTTTGCACCCAACATTATGATAATCTGGAAATTGCGCGAAATTTGTTGGAGGTTTATGCACAACAAGTAGAACTGCATACCGCGGAATGTTGATTTTCAGTTTATACCCAGATTTAATTGGATTTGAAGGATGGATGGATGAAAAATTGATTTTCAATGGATTAGAAGCCAAATTTTTTCATAACCACTTTACGTTGACTATATGCTTCGGTTCCTAGGTTTATTATTATTGCTTACGCATGTACTCGAAGCCCAACAGTTTGGTCAATATATATCGGGTAGAAAGGACACCTTGGAGCAGGCATTCGCCCTGGAAGTGCTTTCCAATGGAAATATTGCTTTGGGTGGATGGGCCGAGCAAGCGCCGGGAGCAGCTCCAAGTGCCTGGGTTGAAGTGCGCAACCCGCAGGGCCAAACACTTTGGGAACAACAAATTCTTTCTGGAAGTACTCCTTTGCAAGTTGCTGATATTCAAAAAGATGCCAATGGAAACCTGTTGGTGCTCGCACATACGCCTGTGCTTACGGAGGATCCTTCCCAAAGTTATACGGTGTTGTTTACCTTGGATGCCATCACGGGCGGGCTGATCAACAGCAAACGTTTGGTGGGGGCGGCTTCCCAGTTTTTAGACCTTACTTTATTGTCCGACGGTTATTTGTTGAGTGGCCGGGTGGATTTGATGGGCAATAATCCCGCGCGTCCGGCTGTGTTAAAATTGAACAACCAATTGGATATTCAATGGCAACATGTGCTCAGCGGACCAGAAGTGCCGGCCGGTGTGTTGTACGGCGCGGTGGTCGACGAACAAGGATTTATTTATGTGGTGGGTTCGGTGGAAGGTTCGAATTGGGATGGTTTGTTGATGCGTTTAGCGCCAAACGGGGCTTTTATTTGTAAAAAATTGCGAACACCAGCCAACGATTACCTTAAACGGATGGTGCGAACCACAGAGGGCCATTTTATCCTTGCAGGCAATACAAAATACCTCGGAAGTGGCTACGAGCGCATTTGGTTGGTTGATTTAGCCGCTAATTTGCTTCAAATACGCGCTTCCTGGTCCTATGGGCTGGCCAATCAAAACAATGATTTGTTGTTGGGGGACATGTTGTTAACGGCGGGCGACCAACCGTTATTAAGCACTGCTTTTTCAAATACCTTGGGTGCACCAGCGCTTTTACTGCGTTTCAGCACCGGAAACGAAGTGGTGCAACTACAAAATATGGCCCCATCGGCTTTAAATGCGGGATTTGAACGGTTGAAAATGCTGCCTGGCCAAAAGGGAATCGCGGCAGTAGGTAGTTGGAGCAGCCAATTTGGCGATGATGCCTTTTTTACCCAAATGAAGCCAGATTTAAGTCTGGATACCGATTGTTGTCCACGCAGCGAAAATGGCGATGCGCGTATTAATATGTTGCCGGGATTGATCCTGGAAACCATCGTACCCAGCAGTGCCCAGCACCTGGTAATGAGTGCGTGGAGTCCGGAGTTGGTTGATCGAAACACCCCAGTTTCCTCCGTTTGTACCCCCATTGACCTGGATTTTAGTTTGTCGAGCGACACCGTGTGTGCCGGTGAATCCATTACAATCAATACCCTGGGCAACACGCCCGGGGTGAATTATCAATATATTTATTCGAATGCGGTGCCAGATCCGATGAACAACAACCAGTTGATTTTTAACCAGGCTGGAAGTGTAACCCGCATCGGTGAAAACACTTTTTGTAAAGTTCAGGCCACCCGTTTTGTTCGAATCAGTACCCAGGCTGCCCGATTCCCGAATACATTTACGCCCAATCAGGACGGGACGAACGATGTGTTTCAACCCAAATTCTTTTGTCCGGGCAGTGTACAATCCCTCACCATTTACAACCGTTGGGGCAATCAAGTGTACAGCGGTAACCAGGCCTGGGATGGCCAAGACGCGCCATCCGACGTGTACTATTACGTCATCGTGTACCGGCAAGCAGGCGTGGATACAGATTTGCGTGCAAGTGGTCAGCTTACATTGTTGCGATAGAAAACTTAACGAGCAGGGATTTTTTTAACAGAACCTGTTATCTTTGCACCCGCTTTTAAAAAGCACCCATTTTTATTCACCCATTTTTTATCAATTTTATACAAAAAAGATGGCAACGACGGCAGATATCCGAAACGGCCTTTGCATTGAACTAAACTCTGATATCCTTAAAGTGATTGATTTTCAGCGCTTTCAGGTTGGCCGCGGTAGCGGTAAAGTTTGGACAAGGCTGAAGAGCACCACTACAGGAAAAGTGGTAGAGCACACCTTTCAAAGTGGTCACGCAATTACCGATGTTCGTGTGGAACGGCGCAAGTTCCAATATTTATATCCGGAGGATGGTGCAATTGTATTGATGAACCAGGAGACCTACGATCAAATTTCTATTCAGGAAGATTTGATAGACAATGTTAAATTCCTGAAAGAAGGCGATGTGGTAGATGTATTGTTCCATGCGCAGAAAGACACCATGCTTTCGGTAGAATTACCAACTTCGGTGAACCTGCTGATCACGTATTGCGAACCAGGTTTGCGGGGCGATACTGCTACCAATACCTTAAAGCCTGCTACCGTTGAAACAGGTGCAGAAGTGCGGGTGCCTTTGTTCTGTGAAACGGGCGATTTGATTAAAATTGATACCCTTACCGGTGCCTACATGGAGCGGGTAAAGAAATAATTTTAGCTGGATTCCTGAATTTTCGTGCAATTTGACCAACCATCATAATTTTGTAAAAATTAAGGGGGGCTAAGAAAACAGGTTTGCAAAAATCTTTTTTCCTTAGCCCTCCTAATTTTTATCAACCACAACCAATTTGATATGAATTTCAACGAGATACAAGAATTAATCCGGATGGTGAGCAAACACAAACTATCCGAGTTCATCCTGCGGGAAGGCGATTTCAGGTTGATTATCCGCAACCAGACGAGCCAGGAGCCTACGATGGTTGTAGCCCCTGTTCAGCAACCTGTAGTGGCCCTTGCACCTCCTGCTCCCGTGGCTGCTGCCCCTGTTGCCCCGGCCGCTGCGCCTGTAGCAACACCCGCTGCGCCTGCCGCACCTGCTGGAGAAGACCTTTCGCGTTTTATTCCCATCAAATCGCCCATGGTTGGTACTTTTTACCGCAGTTCCAGCCCCGACAAGCCACCGTTTGCCAAAATTGGCGACCTGGTAGAACAAGGGCAATCGGTTTGTATCATTGAAGCAATGAAATTATTCAATGAAATCGAATCCGACATCAAAGGTAAAATCGTGAAGGTGCTGGTAGAAGACGCTTCCCCAGTAGAATACGATCAACCCTTGTTTTTGGTCGAACCTGCTTAATTGCAGGATCTGATTCGCCTATCAATACACGCTTTACCTGCTAACCAGGAAAGGCGTTGCTGGTCTGTCTGTGCTCACCAAGCCAAATTAAGTAAAACATGTTTAAAAAAATATTGATCGCAAACCGCGGGGAAATCGCCCTGCGCATTATCCGTACCTGTAAAGAGATGGGTATCAAAACGGTGGCTTTGTATTCTACGGCCGACCGGGACAGTTTGCATGTGCGTTTTGCCGATGAAGCCGTTTGTATTGGCCCACCACCTTCATCTGAAAGCTACCTGAATGTTGCCCGCATCATGGCCGCAGTAGAAATTACGGATGCCGATGCGATCCATCCAGGTTATGGCTTTTTGTCGGAAAATGCTGCTTTTGCCGAAGTTTGCCGTCAATATGGCATTAAATTTATCGGACCTACGCCGGAGCAAATCCGCAGAATGGGCGATAAAATCACCGCAAAAGAAACGATGTTGGCCGCAGGCGTACCTTGTATTCCAGGTTCGGAAGGCTTGTTGACTGAATTAAAACC
>Ga0247831_1002853_pt1 | contig 26729 bp, 25 predicted proteins | sample LaCruzMarch2015__9_FD_192406 | JGI IMG/M metagenome (GOLD analysis project Ga0247831, IMG submission 192406) | Freshwater microbial communities from meromictic Lake La Cruz, Castile-La Mancha, Spain - LaCruzMarch2015_1m | ecosystem: Environmental > Aquatic > Freshwater > Lake | place: Spain...
TTGGCCGTCTCGAAGCTGCCGTCGACGAGGAGGTTCGGCGCAGCGCCGCTATCCCCGACGATGGTATCGTTACCGCCGTTGCCGACGATCGTATCGCGTCCCGACGTGCCGACAAGATCGTCGGCGACGTCCAATCCATTCAGTTGTGCCATGTTCTTCTGCTCCCGTGCTCACTCTCGATGCTGGGCTTGCGCCCCGATTGGTCGACGCCCTTGGTCGTTATGGTTTTCACCAGGCGATGCCCTCGTACGTCTCGTCCTGCGGGAGCTCCTTCCAGAGGCGCGCAAGATCAAGCACGTGCACGCCGGGCCGGCGTGACGCGACTGCCTTACGGAACTCGTCGGTGGCGTGGCTGACGACCACGATATCCGAGCGATCCACCAGCTCCTCCGCGCTTTTCACGCAGAGCCCCTCGAGCTGGTCCATGAGCGCTGCCTGACTTGGGCAGGCGTGGCGCACATAAGCGATCTGGCCGGCGAGAAGCGGGCCGAAATGAAGATTGGTATCGTAGGCCGCGAGCGTTTCGCCGGCCGCTTCGAGCCGTGCCATCAGCTCGATCGTCGGGCTCTCGCGCACGTCGTCGGTGCCCGACTTGAAGGTGACGCCGAGGAAGCCGATACGCTGGCCTTTGAACGGCGCCAGCAGCTGCACGGCCTGGTCGATGTGACGGTCGTTGGTCGCCATCAGGCTGTCGACGAGCGGCAGTTCGATGCCGAGGTCTGCGGCGAGATGGCCGACGGCGCGCACTTCCTTCGGCAGGCACGAGCCACCAAAGGCAAAGCCCGGCCGCAGGTAGTAGGGCGAGAGGTTGAGCTTGGTGTCCTTGACGAACACGTTCATCACCTCGTGGCTGTCGATGCCGAGGCGCTTGCACAGCCGGCCGATCTCGTTGCCGAACGCGACCTTCGTCGCGTGCCAGACATTGTCGGCGTACTTGACCATCTCCGCCGCCTCGATCGAGACGAACAGCAGGTTCTTGTCCACCGCGGAATAAATGCGCGAGACGATCGCCTCGGAGCGCGCGTCGGAGGCACCGATCACGGTCTTCGGGGGCGCGTAGAAGTCGGCGACGGCGACGCCCTCGCGCAGGAATTCCGGGTTGAAGCAGAGGCCGAAGTCGCGACCGAGCGTCTTGCCCGAGGCCTTGGCGATCTCGGCGCCGACGACGTCCAGCGTGGTGCCCGGCGGCACTGAGCAGCGCAGCACGACGACGTGGAAGCCTTCCTTCATGGCGAGCGCCTGGCCGATGGCGCGGCTCGCCTGGCGGACATAGGTCAGATCGCAGCTGCCGTCGGCGGCGGTCGGCGTTCCGACCGACATGAAGGTGACGTCGGTCTCGAGCACGGCGGCGACGAGGTTGTCGGTAGCATCGATACGGCCTTCAGCCACACCCGCGGCGAGCAGGTCACCCAGGCTCTCTTCGACGATCGGCGAGCGGCCGGCCTTGATCATCGCGATCTTCTCGGCCGAGACATCGACGCCGACCATGCGGAAGCCGAGCTTGGCAAGGCACGCCATCGACACGGCGCCGACATAGCCGAGTCCGATTACACTGATCGACGGCAGCTCGGCGAGCCCGCCCTTGTGGACGACGAAGGCCTGCTCGTGCGACTTCGTCTCGACGATGTGACGCGCTGCATACATACCCGAACTCTCCCACACCTGCCCACCTGCCGGTGGCACCACCCCGTTTGCCGCTGCGCATGCGCCGTCCCCGCTTCTGCGACGGTGCTCGGCGCGTGACCGGGACGCGATTTTCCAATCGGCACCCGTAGCGACGCACGTTGAGAATGTCAGAGAGTTATGTTGCACTGCTGAAAACGACGCATAAAATTATTCAGAACTACCCGAAAATTATAACGCGAACCGTGTCCCAACTCGGCACGGTGAGCAGCTTGGTGTAAATCATGACGATGAGAAACAAGGCCGCGAACGACAGCAGCGTCATGTAAAATGCCATCCATTCCCGCGCCGCCGCGACCCAGCCGTCGCCGGCAAACCCTTGCTTCTGGTTGCCGCGGTTGGTCCATTTCTGCTTGGCGAGGCGCCAGAGCATGTAAACCTTCACCGCCGCGTTGACGAGCTGGTTGACATAAAGGCACCAGATGAAATTGAGATCGACCGTGCGCGAATAGAAGAATAGCACCAAGGAGAGCAGGCCGCGCGTCACGGCAATGAACACGAAATAAGAAAGTAGAAACGATACGCCGAGTTTCATCGCGCCCGCGACCGCGAGCAGGGGCGAGAACAGCATGGTCCACATGGCGATGCGCTGGTCGACGCAGCACCACCAGATGAACACCGGCATGCGCCACGGCCCGAGCGAAATGGCGCGCTGACCGTTGCGCAGCATGTTGCCGGACCAGCGGCGCAGGTTCTCGATCATGCGCTTCTTGGCCGAGCCCTCGATGATCTCGATGGTGTAGCCGCGCGAGTCGGGCACATAGGTCATCTTCACGCCGGTCTTCAGCAGTGCGTACCAGGTGCTCTTGTCGTCGCCGGAGAGGAAGCGGAAGGTGCCCCACAGCCAGTGATTGAGAAAGTCCGCCTCCTGCAGACGGATAAACTCGTGCGTGGTGATGTGTTCGGCGCGGAACACCGAGAAGCGACCCGTCAGCGTCAGCACGCGATTGGACAGAGCGTGGCTCTGCATGGCGAGACGGCGCTGCGCAAAGCGCATCGAAAGCCACGACTGCAACCACTGCGGCCCGACCACGAGCACGTCCTCGTCCGTCGTCATTGCGTGCAATTCGGGGTCGGCTGCAAACAACGACACGCACTTCCGGAGCGCGTCGTAGTCGAGCACGAAGTCGCCATCCATGAAGGCGACGATATCGTCGCGGCCGAGGCCCGCTCGCGACATCGCGCGCAGGATCAGCGCAATCGCTATGCGCTTGCCCGGCTGGTTCTGGCGGATGACCCGCAACTGGATATCGAGGTCGCCGCCGACCAGCTTGAAGTGCTCGATCAGCGTGCGCTCGTCCTCGGCTTCGCTAGAGCCGATCCAGATCGTCGCCGGGCACTCGCAGCGACGCACCTCGTTGCAGATCGACTGCACGACGGCGTGGGCGGTCGATTTCGCCTCGCGGAAGGTTGTCATCAGGATGTGCACGCGCTTCGGCCGCCATCCGGCGTTCCAGAAGGCGTCGGCGCGGGTGCGCATGGCGGGATAAGTGACCTTGGCGTAGATGCCGGCGCGCACCCAGTGGTTGAGCCACCACGCGTAGCGCCAGATGCCGAGGATGCCGATCACATAGACGAACTCGCGCGCGTCCTGATTCCAGATCTGGTTGGACACCAGCGACAACAGTGCGAAGCACGCGCAGAAGTAGATCGCCAGTTGCAGGAAGACCACTGGCGACCACTTCTCGAAGAACGAGAGCGGCGCCGCGGGATCCATCAGCCGCTGGTCGAGCGTGCGTTGGAAGCGGGCCGGATCGAGGCTGCCGGTAACCGCCACGACGCCCTCCTAGAGCACCGGCGCGAGCTTCTTGCGAAGCGCGGCGGTGAGCGAGTTGGTGGAGCGTTGCTCGAAAATGGCGATGACAGGCAGGCCAGCGCGGTACACGTCAGCATCGGCGACGGTCGCGGGATCAGTGAAAGCGATGGCGACGCGGGCCGAGCGGTCGGTAGGTCCGCGCCAGTTGTAGCCGGGCTGGGCGCGCTGATCCTGCTCGCGCACGAAGCCCGAGGTGCGATCGATCTCGGCGATGCGGCCCTTGAGGGTCTGCGCGAGCGCCGGCACGAACAGCGTGACCTCGTCGCCAAGGCCGACCTTCAGCACCTCGTCCTGGGTCAGAAACGCATCGACGCGACGCAGCTGGCGTTGCTCGACGACGGCGATGACGTCGCCGCGGCGCACGTAGCTGTCGACGCCGCGCGGCACCTTGAGCACCGTGCCAGTGAATGGTGCGCGAATCGCGAGGCGTTCGCGTTGTCCGGAAAGGGTATCGGCCTTCTGCTGAGACAGGCGGATGGTATGCTCCGCAAGGTTCACCTGCGCTTCGACGTCGGCGAGCGTGCCCTCGAGACGTTCGCCGGTGTACAGGCGCTTGCCGAAATTGCCCTGGGCGAGCTTGGCCCGCGTGGTGAGTTCGAGCTGGGCGTGCTCGACCGCCTTGCCGAGGCGGGCGACTTCCTTGATCGACAGGTCCATGCGCGCGTCGGTGGCGAAGCCTTGGCGGTGAATCTGCTCGATCCGCTTCATGTCGCGTTGGGCGGCGAGCAGCTGCGCCTTGAGGCTTTCGAGGTCGAGCTTCGACTGCTGCACGTTCTTCAACTCTAGCGTCGCGTAGCCTTCGACTTTGTCGAGTTCGTCGAGCTGGCGCTGGCGGAGATAGCCGAGCTTGGCCTTCTGTTCCTTCACGGCGATCGTCGCCAGTTCGATCTCGCGCTCGAGCTGGCTGTCGACCACGTCGATCAGCACTTGGCCCTTCTGCACGTGATCGCCTGGCGCGACGGCGACAGCCTTCAGGCGACCATCGACCTGCGCCTCGATCTGGGCGACAGGCGCTGCGATGACGGCAGTCTGCACCTCGAGCCGATAGAAATTCGAATAGCCGAGCAGCGCCGTGTAGCCGAACACCACGAGGCCGAGCACGCCGTAGAGCGCACTCATCACCAGCGTCTTCGACGGCCGCCGACGCAGCGGCACCTCGGACGGCGGGTTGGGATCGGGCTTCAGCGACGCCGGCGTCACCGGCACGTCGATACGATTGATGGTGTCGTCGATCTCCACCATGGAGCCGCGCACCAGCTCCTCGATGAAGTGCTGCATCAGCTCGCGTTCGCGCTCGCCGATCTCGGTGAAGCGAACGGCGAACATGGCGGTGGCAGCGTCGTTGCGGACCACCTGCGCCCTGGCCTGGAAGGCGACGTCGAAGCCCTGGAAGGGCAGCGTCAGATGTAGCGCGAGCTCGTCGCCGACGGCGGGAACGGTTTCCGGATAGCCGTCGATCCTGAGGCCGCCAAGGCTCCAGTCGGCGGCGCGTACGCGCCAGCCGCCCACGTCCACCAGCAATGGCGCGGTCACACGGTGATGCCGCCGTTGGTCCGGCCGCTCCCGCTTTACCTTCACCGCCATCGGCGTTTCACACCCCGAAGCCACGCGCCGTCCTGCCCTTCAGGCCAGCATCCAACTTCGAGATATGACACGACAGGGTTAACAGCCTGTTCGGCTGAGCCGAATGAGCTAGCGGCGCGAATGACAATCCGGTGGCAATTCCAAGGGATAAGCACCTGACGCGGTTACCGATCGCAGTCAATCGGCGCTATGCAGCGTTCACCCGCCGCCCGGCAGGATCTTGCCCGGATTGAGCAGGTTGTCCGGATCGAGCGTACGCTTGATCGCCGCCATCACGCCGAGGCCGGCGCCGAGTTCCTTGTCGAGATACTTGATCTTGCCCTGGCCGACGCCATGCTCGCCGGTACAGGTGCCTTCCATGGCGATCGCCCGCTCAGCGAGGCGCGAAAGAAACGCCCGGATCTTGGCCGTCTCCTCGGGGCTCTTCATGTCGAACACCGGCGAGGTATGGAAGTTGCCGTCGCCGACGTGGCCGACGATCGGCGCGATCAAGCCATGCTCCTCGATGTCGCGCTTCGTCTCCATCACGCACTCGGCAAGCCGCGAGATCGGAACGCAGACGTCGGTCGCCAGCGTTTCGAGGCCGGCCCAGGTCGAGCGAACCGCCCAGTAGACGTCGTGACGTGCTTTCCAGAGGCGACGACGCTCGGTCTCCTCGCTGGCCCAATCGAAGCGGATGGCACCTTCCGCACGGGCGATCTCCTCGAACTGGCGGACTTGTTCGCGCGCCGTCACCTCGTTGCCCTGGAATTCCAGGAACAGCGTCGGCGTCTCCTGGAGGCTGAGCTTCGAGTAGGCATTCACGGCGTGGATCTGAACTTCGTCCAGAAGCTCGATACGGGCCATGCCGACGCCGAGCTGGATCGCCTCGATGACCGCGTTACAGGCGCCTTCCAGCGTCTTGAACGGGCAGACGGCCGCGAGCGTCACCTCGGGGATGCCGTACAGGCGGACGGTCAACTCGGTGATGACGCCGAGCGTGCCCTCCGAGCCGACGAACAGGCGCGTCAGGTCGTAGCCGGCCGACGACTTGCGGGCGCGGCCACCGGTTTTGACGATGCTCCCGTCGGCCATCACAGCGGTGAGATTGAGCACGTTTTCGCGCATGGTGCCGTACTTGACGGCGTTGGTGCCGGACGCGCGGGTAGCGGTCATGCCGCCAAGCGTCGCCTCCTCCGCGCCCGGATCGATCGGGAAGAACAGGCCGGTATCGCGCAGGTAATCGTTGAGCGCCTTGCGCGAGATGCCGGGCTCGACCACGCAGTCGAGATCGCGCTCGTTGACGGCGAGCACGCGGTTCATGCGGCTGAAATCGAGTGACAGGCCACCCTCGGGCGCGTTGACGTGGCCCTCGAGCGAGGTGCCGGCGCCGAACGGGATGATCGGCAGGCGGTGTTCACGCGCAATGCGGACGATCTCCTGCACCTCGGCGGTGTTCTCGACCCATATCACGGCATCGGGCGGCTGGTTCGGGATCCAGGTCAACGTGTGGGCGTGCTGGCGGCGGATCGCCTCGCCGGTCTGGATGCGGTCGCCGAAGCGCTGGCGCAGGATCGAGACGGCAATGTCTAGGGTCGCGCGGCGGGCGGAAGCAGTCATCGATGCAGCACCTCGGCCTGACGCCGGCGCGTGCACGCTGCACCGCCGGCGATTGTGATGTTCGGGCTCGCAGACATAATATGACGCGAGGACACGGCAAAGCGAATCCACGCGATGCTGGCGCGCCACTGCCCGGAGCGCGTTGCATGGGACCAGCACGGGGCGGCCCGGCCAAGAGGAGAGACCACTTGCGATGGCGCACGTCACATTGATCGGAAACCTGAGAAACTTCACCGGCGGCGAGAGCGAGTTGACGGTCACAGCCGACAACGTGCGCAAGTTGTTCGCCGAACTTGTCACGCGCCATCCGGCGCTCGCCCCTCATCTCGAAGAGGGTGTCGCCGTCGCAATCGACGGCCAGATCTATCAGGACGCGCTGCTGGAGCCGATCGGGCCGGCGAGCGAAGTCCACATCCTGCCGAAAATCGCTGGCGGATAGTACGCGAAAAGGCAGACCCCGGGGGGTCTGCCTCGTCGTTCAAGGTTGTCAAATCAGCGTTCAGCGGAGGTAGGGGCACAGGCGGCGGGGGCCATCGCCGTAAGGCTGATACGTGCCGTCCGACCAGCGGAACGACCTGAAGCGATCGGCGCAAAGCTGGCGTCCACCGCCACCGCCGACACTCCGGTAGGTGTAATACTGCGGGTAGGCGTAGGCACCGATCAACGCGCCGCCGATCAGCGGGGCAACCCAACGACCGCCGCGCCAGCGACGCCCGCCGCCATAGCGGCGACCACCACCCCAGGCGCGACCGATGCCGACGCCGCCGCGACGAAACCCACCGCCGCCGATCCCACGACCGCCGCCGCCGCGAAACGCTCGCAGGCCGCCGCCACCGCGCCTCATGCCGCCGAAGCCACGGCCGATGCCGCGTCCGCCGCCGCCGATACCGCGACCGCCGCCTCGGCGCTGGACCTGCACGATCGAGTTGTCGACCGCCGCGTCCTTACCGACCTGCGCCGCCAATGGAGCGACGGCCGCGACAGCCGATGCCTGCCAGCCCATGAGGCCGAGCAAGCCGGCCGCTGCGATCGCCAGAAATGCCTTGCGATGTTTCACGTGAAAGAACTCCTTGTCTGCAAGCGGCCGTCATGCGCGGCAACCGCCCGTTGTTCCGATGGTTGGCCAACGTGTTACCTGAACGATAGTTCCGACCGGCCTCATCGCCATTGCGGAGGTGGCGGCATCGTTGGTAAACGCCGCATGACATGTGACAGGCTGACACATCGCGCGTGTGCTGGCCGCGAAGGAGCCGAACGATGACAGCAGCGAACGCACAACCGACGGCCTACCGGCCGTGCGTCGGCATCATGGTGGTGAATCGCTCGGGCGAGGTGTGGGTCGGCCGCAGGGTCGGCGCGCCCGACGACGCGGAAGGCCGCGACACCTGGTGGCAGATGCCGCAAGGCGGCATCGACGAGGGCGAGGACGCACGCCAGGCCGCGATCCGCGAACTCTACGAGGAGACCGGCATGGAGACCGTCGAGATCCTCGGCGAGTCGGTGAACTGGCACGCCTACGACCTGCCGCAGCACTTGATCGGCAAAGCGTGGGGCGGCAAGTACCGCGGGCAGAAGCAGCGCTGGCTGGTGGTGCGGTTTCTCGGAGACGACAGCGAGATCCGCATCGACCCGCCGCCCGGCGGCCACTCGGTCGAGTTCGACCGCTGGCGGTGGGCACCGGTGGCAGACCTGCTCGCCCTCGTCGTGCCGTTCAAGCGCGGTGTCTACGGGCAGGTGCTCGATGAGCTCGGCGAGCTGGTCACGCCGTCGGGTGGCTAAAACACATTACTCCGAAACCCAAGAATCACCAATATCTCCGAGAGAACCCGATGAGAAGCTTCCAGATTGGGACGATTGCTGTTCTCGCGATTGTTGTACTTTGCTTATCCATCCTCATCAGTGCAAGCTCCGCGACAGGCGCAGAAGCAAAGATCGCCGGATTGCTCACTGTCTCAGATATAATTCAGTCGATCAACGTACTCGCAGTCTCGGTAACACTATTGGTGGTCGCGCGACAAGTTGCGATTGCGAACAAGCTGGCCAATGCGCAAATTCTGCGTGATCGGTTCGAGATGTATTGGCGCGTGGCCTCGATCAAGATCGATGATCAAGAGGTTACATCCATGATGCGGGATCCCGATCGCTCCTTTTTAGATCGTGAGCGCTTCGAAACATATTATAAGCATGATCCCGAGCGAATTAGGGACTATCTATACTATGGCAAGCTTTACGAGTACCTAGCATTCTTACATGCGCTCAAAGAGATGGGCGTCAAAGACCCACTCGGCCCCAATTGGCTACCGTTGTGGGCGCGCGACTTAGCGTCAAACCCAGAGTTTCTCGATGCGAATGATCAATATAGGCCATACTATCCAAAGTTCGCTGAACTCGTGGATAAAATAAAAAATACGACGAAGTAATACACCTGAGCCGTTGTCATCTTAATCCGCATACCACGTGGTCCCCAGCGCCGAGAAGAACGCCTGCGCGCCGACGCGCAGGTTGCGCACGGCGTAGCCGCCTTCCTGGACGATCAGCGTCTGCAGGCGCAGCTTGCCGATCGCCTCGGCGATACGGCGCAGCCCATTGGTGGTGATCGAGAAGGCGCCGGTCGGATCGCCTTGCATGATGTCGAAGCCGAGCGAGACGACGAGATAGCGCGGACGAAAGCGGCGGATCATGGCGAGCGGTTCGTCGAGCACCCGCAGATACTGCGCGTCGTCGACCGGCGGATCGAGCGGCCAGTTGCGGTTGAAGCCGATGCCCGGCCCCTCGCCGCGCTCGTCCGCGTAGCCTGAAAAATTCGGATAGGCCGAACGCGGGTGACCGTGGATCGACAGCGTCAGCACGTCGTTGCGGGCGTAGAAGATGTCCTGCGCGCCGTTGCCGTGGTGATAGTCGATGTCGAGCAGGGCGACCTTGCCGTCGGCGGCGAGATACTGCGCGGCAATCGCCGAGTTATTGAGATAGCAGAAGCCGCCGTAGATGCGCCGCTCGGCGTGGTGGCCGGGCGGGCGACAGAGCGCGTAGGCGAAGCGCTCGCCAGTGCGGATCAGATCGGCCGCGGTAAGTGCCACGTCGACGGCGGTGCGGGCGGCCGGATAGGCGTTGTGGGTCAGCGGCGTGAAGGTGTCGGCACAGAAGTAGCCGGCGCGATCCTCCAGCGCCTGCGGCGCGCGGTCGGGCCGGCGGATCGGGAACACTTCCGGGTAGACGATCGCCTTGGGCCCGAGCCTCAGGCAGACCGCCTTGAGATACGAGACGAACTTCGGGTCGTGGACGGCGGTCAGGTGTTTATCCGGAAACTTGCGGATCGGCACGCGCTCGATCGGCAGCTCGGCGAGACCTTTGAGGATCTGGCGCACGCGAACGGGGCGCTCGACGTAGCCGCGCTCTTTCAGGTGATGGATTTCGTGGCCGTCGGTGACCACCATCTTGATCGGCGTGATGCGCCGCAGCTTGCCCGGCAGCGGGCGCGGCGCGGGCGCCGCCGTCGGTCGCATCGCCACCGGGTCCTCGGCGAATGAGCGGACGATCGAACGCACGAACGGGTCCGCCGCCTCGTATCCATACTGGGCGACCAGGATCGAACGAGCGACGCGGCGCGCTTCTGCGCGGCGCAGCCGGCCGCCACGGCCGAGCGGATCATAGAGTAGGTGCGTCAAGTAGCCGGCGTTGCGCGCGTTCGGCTGGCGGTCCCACATCGTGTTTTCGATGATGCGCGCACCGTAGCGCTCGTAGAAGTCGAGCCGCTTGCGGTTGAGCGCCAGCCGCTCCGGTTCGTCGATTGCGTCGGCATCGACGGGCGGGATGTCGAGCAGCATCGCCTTGCCATGGCGCGCGATGACGAGTTCGCGGATCGCCTCGTACAGCGCGCCGCCGATGCCGCGCCCCCGGATATCGGGGTCGGAGGCGATGTACTGCAGGTAGCCCATGCGGATCGAAGGGAAAAAGAATACGAACGCGAGGCCAGTGACCGTGCGCTTGTCGCCGAGTGCGACCAGCAGCAGCGGGTCGAAATCGAGGCTCGCACGCTTGTCGAGCAGCCGCGCGATGCGGTCGATGCCTTCCGGCTCGTGCGGGAACGCCCTCCGGAACACGCCGCGCGCCTGCTCGAGCAACAGGCGCCCGCCCTCTGAATCCGGATCGTGAATTTGCTGAAAGCTGATCATGCGTGGGTAAGTAGGGGGAGTCGAGGGGCCGGGGCAACTGGCGGTGGCCGAGGGGGTGAACCATGCGTCCGCCCAAGTTTGTCATCCTCGGGCTTGTCCCGAGGACCCATGGTGCAGCGTGCTTGGCGTTTGGACGACGAGGCGAGCCGTTGCGGCGGGCGCGCCCGAGTTGCCGGGCACGGAGTCCGCCGAGAAATGGGTCCTCGGGACAAGCCCGAGGATGACATCTATGCTCACACCACCGGGCACAACCCGCCGTCGACGTTGATCGCGGTGCCGGTGATGTAGCTGCCGGCGTCGGAGGCGAGGAAGCAGGCGGCGTTGGCGAATTCTTCCGATGTGCCGACGCGGCCCATCGGCACCATGCGGCCCATGTCGGCGTAGTAGTCCGCCAGGGACTTGCCCTCGGCCTCGGCGCGACGGACCCATTGGTCGCTCTCGATGCGGCCAACCAGCAGCGCGTTGACCAGCACGTTGTGCTTGGCGCCTTCGCCGGCCAATACCTTGGTGAGGGCGAGGCCGGCGGCGCGAGTGACGGCGGTCGGCGCGCCGGCGGCGGGCGGGGCCTTGGCGCCGGTGTTCAGGATGTTGATGATACGGCCCCAGCGCCGCTGGATCATGCCCGGCATGGCGAAGCGGGCGAGCCGGACGGCGGCCATCAGCTTCAGGTCGATGTCGTCCGACCACATCTCGTCGGTGACTTCGAGGAAATTGCCGCGCATCGACTGGCCGGCGTTGTTGACCACCACGTCGATTTTCCCGAGCTGGCGCTCCGCCTCGCCGAACGCCCGCGAGCAGCCCTCGATGGAGGAGATATCGGCGGCGACCGCGATCAACGGGCCGGCGTGACCTGCAGACAGCAGCGCTGCGCGGGCCTCCTCCAGCACCTCGCGGCGGCGGGCGACGAGGGCGACGCCCGCGCCTGCTTCGAGGAACCGCGCGGCGATCGCCCGCCCGATGCCGAGGCTGCCGCCGGTGATCAGCGCGGTACGGCCGGTCATGGTGAGTTGCATGGGCGTTTCTCCAGAATACGTTTGGTTGGCCCAGACGTTAAGTGGCAGAACCGCCGCCGCCAACGTCCGAGGTTGCATGGGTCGCCACCTGTGGAACGGTGACGGAAAGTTGGGGCGGCCCGATTGTTGCCGCGACCACCGTGCTATAGTTCACGCTATGTCCACACCGAATCACATACATCGCGCTCCGACCTTCGACCCCGCCGAGGATCCACTCGCTGCGGACGACGAGTTCATGGAAACGCCGCTCGTGCCGGCAATGCCGGCCAATGCACCCGCGCGCGTGCCGGCACCTGCACATGTTCCGAGTGCCGGCTCGCTGTCGGCGCGCGCGCTGAAAGTTGCAGCGCCCGCGCAGGCCCCGACGCCCTACCTCGACGTGCTCAATCCCGAGCAGCGGATGGCGGTCGAAGCCACCGACGGCCCCGTGCTGGTGCTCGCCGGCGCCGGCACCGGCAAGACGCGCGTACTGACAACGCGCATCGGGCATATCCTGGCGAGCGGGCGCGCCTTCCCTTCGCAAATTCTCGCCGTTACCTTCACCAACAAGGCGGCGCGCGAGATGAAGGAGCGCATCGGCGCCCTGGTCGGCGGTGCGGTGGAGGGCATGCCGTGGCTCGGCACGTTCCACTCGATCGGCGTCAAGATCTTGCGCCGCCACGCTGAGCTGGTCGGGCTCAAGTCCGGCTTCACCATCCTCGACATGGACGACCAGATCCGCCTGTTGAAGCAGGTGATCGAGGCAGAGGGCATCGACAAGGAGCGCTGGCCGGCGCGCCAGCTCGCAAGCCTTATCGACAGCTGGAAAAACCGCGGCATGGTGCCTGCCAAGGTGCCGGCGGGCGAGAGCTTCGCGTTCGCCAACGGCAAGGGCGCGGCACTGTATGCTGCCTACCAGAAGCGGCTCAAGGAACTGAACGCCGTCGACTTCGGTGATCTGTTACTGGAGACGCTGCGCCTGTTCCAGGAGCACCCGGACGTGCTGGCCGACTACCGCCGCCGGTTTCGCTACCTGCTGGTCGACGAATACCAGGATACCAACGTCGCGCAGTATCTGTGGCTGCGCCTGCTCGCCGGCACGACACGCGAGAACGGCCAGCCGCCGAATATCTGCTGCGTCGGCGACGACGACCAGTCGATCTACGGCTGGCGCGGCGCCGAGGTCGACAACATCCTGAAATTCGACAAGGATTTTCCGGGCGCTACGGTCATACGGCTGGAGCGCAACTATCGTTCGACCGGGCACATCCTGGCCGCCGCCTCCCACCTGATCGCCGCCAACAAAGGGCGTCTCGGCAAAACGCTGTTCACAGACGACGTGCCGGGCGAGCAAGTGACCGTCACCGGCTACTGGGACGACGAGGAAGAAGCGCGCGGCGTCGTCGAGGACATCGAGGCGGCCCGCAAGAGTGGCCATCGGCTCAACGAGATCGCGGTTTTGGTGCGCGCCTCGTATCAGATGCGCGCCATCGAGGATCGCTTCGTCACGACCGGCCTGCCGTATCGCGTGGTCGGTGGCCCGCGGTTCTACGAGCGCCAAGAGATCAAAGACGCCATCGCCTACCTCGAGGTGGTCGCCAACCCGTCGAACGACCTGAAGTTCGAGCGCATCGTCAACGTGCCGAAGCGCGGCCTGGGCGATACCTCGGTAAAGCGCGTGCACGAACTCGCCCGTGCGCGCGGCGTACCGCTCTACGAGGCGGCGCGGCTGATCTGCGAGACCGAAGAACTCGGGGGCAAGGCACGCAAATCGCTCGCCGATCTGGTCGGGGCATTCGACCGCTGGCGCGGGCAGGTGGCCACCATGCGCCACACCGATCTCGCCGAGCTGATCCTGGACGAATCCGGCTACACCGGCATGTGGCAGGCGGACAAGAACCCGCAGTCGCACGCGCGGCTCGAGAACCTCAAGGAACTCGTGCGCTTCATGCACGAGTTCGACACGCTGCAGGGCTTCCTCGAGCACGTGACGCTGGTGATGGATGCCGACAAGTCCGACGACGGCGACCGCGTCACGTTGATGACGCTGCACGCGGCGAAGGGCCTCGAATTCGACACCGTGTTCCTCACCGGCTGGGAGGAAGGGCTGTTCCCCTCGCAGCGGACGATGGACGAAAGCGGCCTCGCCGGCCTCGAAGAAGAGCGCCGGCTCGCGTACGTCGGCATCACGCGCGCGAAGCGTCGTGCGAAAGTCTCCTTCACGCAGAACCGGCGTAATCGCGGCCTCTATCAGCAGGCGACGCCATCGCGATTTGTCGACGAATTACCCGAAGCCCATGTGGCGGTGATCGAGGCGACCAGCCCGCTTGGTGGCGCCTACCGGAACTTCGCCGGCCGCTTCGGCGGCGGCAATCCTTATGGCCAGAGCCGCTTCGAGGAGAACCAGACGCCGTTTCAAGCCGCCTACGACACGCCCGGTTGGCAGCGCGCCCAGAGAAGTTCCGGCGGCGGCAACGCAGGCAACAGCGAGCGCGGCGGCATCGACTATTCGTACGACAAGTGGGCCGGTAATGGCCGCAACGGCGGCACCGGTGGGCAGCCGAAGCGCGCGCCGCGCACCATCGAAGGTCAGCTCGTCGCCTCTTCGACTGGCCACGCCTCGCAATTCAAGGTCGGCGACCGCGTACAGCATGCCAAGTTCGGCGAAGGCGACGTTACCACTGTCGACGGCAACAAGCTGACAGTCGTGTTCGAGACGGTCGGCGAAAAGCGTGTCGTCGATTCGTTCGTCGAGCCGGCAACACCGTTCTGACAACGAGTGTCGCGGCCTTGCAGGGGCCGCCTCGCCGTTCAGGTGTAGGGCATCAACCGCTTGGAGTGACGATAGCTCGCGCCTTGACCGGTCAAGCTGCCCCACTCGGGCGGCACATCCGTCAGCAAGCCCATTTCACGCACAGCCACGTCGCGGCCGTGAATCCGCCCGACAGCGTCCCGCACGCGCGCAGCGAGGCGCTCTCTGAGCTGGGACACCGGCGCGCCGGAGCGGTAGGCCGTCAGTGCGAGCGTGATAGCCAGGAGTTCTTCGAGCGCGTCGAGCCGAGCCCGATAACCGGGATGGTCAGGATCGTCAGAGACAATTCCAAGTGCAGCGACCAGTACGGCATCCACGATCGGCCCGCCGAGCTCACGCTCAATATCACCGAGGTCCATGCATCTCCCCATAACGGCGTGCAGGGAACGTCTCGCTGCAGCACCTTGCGTCCGACGCTAACGCACCTAACGTTGCACCTTGGTCGGGTGGCGCTCCGAACGCGCTGTTCAAAGACGACCAAAGAACGTATTTGTCTCCTATGGCCGACAGACACGATACTCATCACGACCGCCCAACACCTGTGCAGGAACTCACAGGCGAGGTCGATCATGAGGACCTTCGCGCCCTGATTGCATTGGCAGACGTCGGCACTCTTTCCGGTGCTGCCCGCCAACTCGGCGTCACCCACGCCACCATCGGGCGACGCATCGCGGCGCTGGAACGGACCCTCGAAGCGGTTCTGTTCGAGCGCACCGACGGGCGCTACGTGCTGACAGCTCAAGGCGAACCGATCTGCCGACTGGCACGCGAGATCGAGGACCGCATGCTCGCCATACGACGGGCGGCAGTCGGCCTTTCGTCAGAGCTCACCGGCCTCGTGCGGATCACTGCTACGGAAGGCGTCGCTGCATTCCTGCTTACGCCGATCCTCGCAAGCCTCGCCCGCGATCTTCCGCGCGTCGATTACGTGCTTTCGGCGGGAGATACGAATTTCAGCCTCGCGCATCGCGAGGCTGATATCGCCCTGCGCTTCGGGCTGCCTGAGACCGGGCACATCGTCGGGCGGCGGACGGCTTATATCGGCTATCATCTCTATGCCACGCCCGGTTATGTCGCCGAGACTGCCGCTGTCGATTACGGTTTCATCGCCGGGCCGACCGCACAGATTGCGCTCCCAGGCCTTGACGGAATTCTCCATAAGTTGCGCGACCGCCGTGTGGTGTTTCGCACCAACAGCATGACCAGCAGACTGAACGCCGCGCGCGCCGGCGTCGGCATCGCCTTGCTGCCACGCTTCATGGCGGAGCCAAGTGATGAACTCGTACGGGTCGATATCGGCCAGCCGCCGACCGTGCGTGAACTGTGGCTGCTGACCCACCGCGACGTCAAAGACGTGCCCCGCATCCGCGCCGTCGCCGACGCGATGTTCGACCGCATCGCCGAGCGCCGCCACCTGCTCGACTGAATGCACCGCAACATACCCACCACCGAGCCCGAACCGTCGTGCCACAGACCAATCCGCTGATCGACGCTGTCGCCGCCCCGCCGATCCCCGCGGCGCGCGGCTGGGCCGCCGCTTACGATGGACGCTTCGGGCCACTGATTGATCTATCGCAGGCGGTGCCAGGCACCCCGCCGCACGGGGAATTGCTGTCACGCATGGCCGGGATGGCCAACTCGGCCGAGGGCGCCCGCTATGGCGCCATCCAGGGCGATCTCGAACTGAGGCAAGCGCTGGCTGCCGAAGTCGCGGCCCGTTACGCAGGTGACGTCACGGGGTCCGACATTGCCATCACTGCCGGCTGCAATCAGGCGTTCGTGTCGACAGTGATCGCGCTGGCGCCGGCCGGCAGCGCCGTGGTGTTGCCGGCGCCATGGTACTTCAACCACAAGATGACGCTCGACATGCTCGGGATCGAAGCCCGGGCACTCGAACTCGGGGCCGAAGACGGCTTCGTACCCGATCCGGCGCGCCTCGAATTGCTCATCGACGCCAACGTGCGGGCAATCGTCCTGGTGACGCCCAACAACCCGACCGGCGCCGTCTATCCACCGGGCGTGCTTGCGGCGGCCATGGAAATTGCGCGCCGCCGCGACCTTTGGCTGATCGTCGACGAGACCTATCGCGATTTTCTGGATCCGGCGGCAGCCCCTCACGACCTGTTCACACAGGCGGATTGGCGGGACCGGCTGATCCACCTCTATAGCTTCTCGAAATCCTACTGCATCCCGGGCCACCGGCTCGGCGCGGTCATCGCCGGGCCGCGCGCCATCGAGGCGCTCGTCAAGGTGCAGGACAGCGTTCAGATCTCGGCACCCCGCACGGCGCAACGTCCCGTCGCCTGGGCGATCACGGCGCTGACATCGTGGCGCGACGACAACCGGCGAGAGATCGAGGTGCGCGCGGCAGAATTCTCGGCTGCGATGCAGGCCTTCCCAGGCTGGCGGATCGATGCGATAGGCGCCTATTTCGCCTACGTCCGCCACCCGTTCCTGGCGCTGGATGGCGCCACCGTCGCTCGTCGGTTGGCCGCCGAGGCCGGCATCCTGGTCTTGCCGGGCAGCTATTTCGGGCCGGGGCAGACCCATCACCTGCGGTTCGCGTTCGCCAACGCCGAGCGAGCCGCGATCGCCGCCATCCCTGGCCGCCTCGCTGCCTGGCAGGCGGCCCCGCAGGGCTAAGCAATCGTGAGAACACTGAGCGGGTCGGCTCGAGGCCGAGCACCGGGCGGATCGCGGCAAGTCTGACCTACCCATTGCCGACATGGCAGGCTGCCGGCGCATGACGAACATTCGTCGCCTCGCCGCTTGCCAAAAGCAGCGATCATTGCCTAACTCGCGTCGAGCGCAATGAAGGTCAATCGGCCGCAAGAGCCGTTTCGATAGAGAACCCTCGTGCGCCGTATCATCCAGGAGGAACCACGATGAATCGCAGATCGATCCTAGCCGCCGCCACGGCGGTCGCATTCGGCGCGCTCGCCGCACCTGCCAGCGCCCAGACCATCACGCTCAATGGCGCCTCGCAGTTCAATGACGACCACGCCTTCACCAAGACGATGGTCAAGTTCGGCGAGCTGGTGAAAAAATATTACGGCAAGCCGGTCGAGTTCGTCATTCACAAGAACTCCGCGCTCGGCCTCGAGAAGCAGTACTTCGAGTACATGGCGCAGGGCAAAGCGGTCGACTTCGCGATCGTCTCGCCGGCGCACATGTCGACGTTCTCGAAGGCGGCGCCGTTCATCGACGCGCCGTTCCTGTTCCGGGACATCGCCCACTGGAACAAGGTGCTCGATTCCGGCGTGCTGACCCCCGTTGCCGACGAAGTGGCGAGCAAATCAGGCGTGATGCTGATCGGTTATGCCGGCGGCGGCACGCGCAACATCTTCATCAACTCGAAGATGGAGAATATGAAGGACATCCAGGGCCTGAAGGTGCGCGTGCAGGGTGCGCCGATCTGGTCCAAGACGTTCCAGGCGATCGGCATGGCGCCGACCGTGATCGCCTACAACGAAGTCTACAACGCCATTCAGAACGGCGTCATCAAGGCCGGCGAGAACGAGGCGGCCGGCGTCGAGCAGATGAAGTTCTTCGAGGTCGCGCCGAACCTGCTGATGACCGAACATGCGATCACCGTGCGCCCGCTCTGCTTCTCGAAGAAGACCCTCGACAAGTTGCCTAAGGACCTGCAGGACGCGATCATCAAGGCTGGCGCCGAAGCCGGCAAATACGGCCGCGAGATCGAGAGCTCGGAAGACACGCAGAAGCTTGTCGCGCTCGAGAAGGCCGGCAAGTTGAAGCGTATCCCGTTCCAGGGCCGCGAAGAAATGCAGAAGGCGGTCGCCCCGGTGATGGCAGCCTATGCCAAAGAGATCGGTGCGGACGAGATTTACAAGAAGATCTCCGAAATCAAGTAAGGCTCCAAGTCGAACCCCACGCGGTTACGGCCGGCGCACTCTTGCGCCGGCCGTCTGCTTCGCCGTCCCGCCAAGACCGATCGGAACCGACATGAGCGATCAAATTGCCGCCAGCGCAGCGGCCTCCGGCGCGCGCTCGTTGTGGCGCCGCTTTACGGCTGCCTATCATCGTCTGCTCGATATCCTGCTCGCGCTGTCGATCGCGATCCTGATCATCCCGGTCTCGATGCAGATCTTTTCGCGCTTCACGCACATTATTCCGCACTTCATCTGGACCGAGGAGATGGCGCGGTTCCTGTTCATCTGGGCGATCATGCTCGGCGCCATGATCGGCGTGCGGGAATCGACCCACCTCGAGGTCGACGTCTGGGGCCTCCTCTCGCCGAGGGCCGACGCCGTCCTGAAGCTGTTCCTACGTCTTGCGATCCTCGCCCTGGCGCTGACCTTCCTGCTCGCTGGTTGGGAGTTCACAGAATTCGCCTGGAACCGCATTTCCGAACTCGCCGAACTGCCTCTCTGGCTCATTCATATGGCTTGGCCGTTGACCGGGCTCACCTGGATCATCTTCCTCGGCGAACAAACCTACGACGACGTGCGGACGATCATCCGGGGGGTGCGCCCATGACGGGTTCCGTACTTTCGCCGATGCAGGGCGCTGGCATCCTGTTCGGAATGTTCTTCTTCCTGATGTTCATGCGCGTGCCGGTCGCTTTCGCGCTCGGGCTGGCCTGTCTACCGATCTTCATGATCGAGCCGCGGCTCGGAACCATGGGCCTCGTGCAGGAAACGTTCAACGCCTACAACTCGTTCATCCTGCTCGCGGTGCCGTTCTTCCTGCTGACTGCTAACCTGATGAACGCTGGCGGCATCACCGACCGGCTCATGAAGTTATCGCGCACCATGGTCGGCCACATGCCCGGTGGCCTCGCGCAGATCAACGTTGTTCTATCGATCTTCTTCGCCGGCATCTCCGGCTCGTCGACCGCCGATGCCGCGAGTCAGTCGAAGATCTTCATCGATGCGCAGCGCAAGGAGGGCTACGACGACAGCTTCTCCGTCGCGATCACCGCCGTCTCGGCCGTGCTTGCCGTCATCATCCCTCCGTCAATTCTGATGATCGTGTGGGGCGGCGTGCTGACGGTATCGATCGGCGCGCTGTTCCTGGCCGGCATCGTGCCGGGCCTGATGATCGGGCTCGTGCAGATGGCCACCGTGCACGTTTACGCCAAGGTGCGTGGGTATCCGACTTATCCCAGAGCCAGCTGGGGCGAGTTCTTCCAGTCGGCGTTTGTTTCGGTCCCCGCACTGATGACACCGTTCATCATCATCGGCGGCAAGATCTTCGGCTGGTTCACGCCGACCGAAAGCGCCTGCATCGCAGTGCTCTACGCGATGTTTCTGATCACGCTCGTGTATCGCGAGACAAACCTCAAAGGCCTGTACGACGCGTTCCTCGATACCGGCAAACTCGCCGGCATCGCGCTGTTCTGCGTCGGCACAGCGAGCGCGTTCGGCTGGTTGCTCGCCTACTACAAGATCCCTCAGGCACTGCTCGAAGGTGTCTCGGCGTGGGGTCTCGGCTTCCATGCCACGGGTCTGTTCATCGCCTTTGTGTTCCTGGTCGTCGGCTGTTTCCTCGATGCCATTCCGGCGATCATCATCGTCGGAACCATCCTCGAGCCGCTGGCCAAGGCCGTCGCCATGCACCCGGTGCAATTTGCGATGATCGGGATCGTCTCGCTGGCGTTCGGCCTCGTGACACCGCCCTACGGCATCTGCCTGATGATCGCCTGCCAGATCGCCGGCATGCGGATCGTGGACGCACTACGCGACACCATGATCATGCTGATCCCGATGTTGATGGTGCTGCTGCTGGTGATCCTGTGGCCAGAGTTCACGCTGTTCCTGCCCCGCCTGATCGAGCCGGAGTTCCTGAAATAGCTGTCAGATCGTCTTGTCGTCGCTCGTGCAGAACGTAGCGACGGCGCAGTTCTCGCAGGCGGGCTTCTTCGCTTTGCAGACGTAGCGGCCGTGCAGGATCAGCCAGTGGTGGGCATGCAGGCCGTACTCGGCCGGTACCACTTTCAGCAGGCCTTCTTCGACCGCGAGCGGCGTCTTTCCAGGCGCCAGCCGCAACCGGTTGGCAACGCGGAAAACGTGCGTGTCGACCGCCATCGTCGGCTCGCCGAACGCCATGTTCATGACGACGTTCGCCGTCTTACGCCCGACGCCGGGCAGGGCCTCCAGCGCATCGCGATCACGCGGCACCTCGGCGCCGTGATGGGCGATAAGTTGCTCCGACAGCGCGATCACGTTCTTAGCTTTGTTGCGGAACAGGCCGATCGTCTTGATGTAGTCGACGAGCCTCGGCTCGCCGAGCATCACCATTTTCTCCGGCGTGTCGGCGACCTTGAACAATGCGCGCGTCGCCTTGTTCACGCCGGAGTCTGTCGCCTGTGCGGAGAGTACCACGGCGACCAGCAGCGTGAACGGATTGACGTGCTCGAGTTCGCCCTTGGGCTCGGGCTCCAGCGCGTGGAAGCGGCGGAAGATCTCGGCGACGGTATCCCGGCCCAGCGGTTTCGTTGATTTCGCGCGGACGGTGCCCTTCACCTTGGCGGCAAAGACGGTTCGCCCCACCGCCTGCTTCGCCGCAGTCTGTTTTGCCGGCGCCGGCTGCGGCGACGTGCTCGACTTTCGCTCAGCCATCCCGGCTTCCCCCCGAACCCGCGCGCCGTTATCGTGCGTCTCATGACCGATCCTGCCCCGCCAATGCAAGCCCCGTCGCAGTTCCGTGCGACCCTGACGCCGCACCGTTCGCTGTCGGCGCAGGGCTTTCTGATCGTGATGGCGGCCGTCGGTATCGTCAGCTTCGTCGCCGGCATGGCCTTCCTGTTGATCGGCGCCTGGCCGGTGTTCGGCTTCTTCGGCCTCGACGTGGCGCTCGTTTACTTCGCGTTCCGCGCCAACTATCGCGCCGCCCGCCAGTTCGAGACCGTCGAAGTCACGCCGGACCTCGTGACGCTGACGCATGTCGATGCGAAGGGGCGCACCATCGCGCACACGTTCAATCCGTATTGGGTGCGGGTCGAGATCGAGGAGTGGAAGGACGGTCGCGCATTCCTGAAGCTCGCCGAAAAGGGCCGCCAAACGCTGTTCGGCTCCTTTCTTCTCGACGAAGAGAAGCACGAACTGGCGGCCGCGATCAGGGCTGCACTGGTGACGGCACGCGGCGGCCCGCGCATCTGATTTTGCCACCAGCAGGTTTCGGGTCGCAGGGCCGACGAAGCACGGCTAGATTCGGCATCGTTCCGTCGATCCTAGGATGAGCCGTCATGCTGAACACGCTCGATGTCACGCCAACCCGACCGCTGCCGCAGGGTGGCGATCGCGACTACGAGCTCGTGCGCCGGGCAATCACATTTCTGTCGGAGAGCTGGACCGAGCATCCCGACCTCGACGATCTGGCGCGCCACGTCGGGCTGTCACCCGCGCACTGCCAGAAGCTATTCAAACGCTGGTGCGGGCTGTCGCCGAAGGAATTCCTGCAGGCGATAACGCTCGATCATGCGCGCGGACTGCTCGCGGGGTCGGCGAGCGTACTCGAGGCGGCGCACGAGGTCGGATTGTCGGGTGGCGGGCGGTTGCACGATCTGTTCGTCGACCACGAGGCGATGACGCCCGGCGACTTCAAGCGACGCGGCGACGGGCTCACCATCGCCTATGGTTTTCACGCGTCACCGTTCGGTGAGGCGCTGGTGCTGGCGACCGACCGAGGCATCGCCGGCATCGCCTTCGTCAACGAGGACGCCGGCCAGACACGCGCTGAGGCGCTCACCGACATGACGCGGCGCTGGCCGCGTGCGACCTACCTCGAGGCGCCGCAGCAAACAGCGCCACACGCGGCCCGCGTGTTCGATCCGGCACGGTGGAATGCCGAGCAGCCGATCAGACTGGTGCTGATCGGCACCGATTTCGAGGTGCGTGTGTGGGAAGCCCTGCTCAAGATCCCGATGGGCCGCGCGGTGAGTTACTCCGACATCGCAGCCCACCTCGGGTCGCCCTCGGCATCGCGCGCAGTCGGCAGTGCCGTCGGGCGCAACCCGATTTCGTTCGTGGTGCCATGCCACCGCGTACTCAGAAGCGATGGCTCACTCGGCGGATATCACTGGGGCCTCACTCGCAAGCGCGCGCTGATCGGCTGGGAAAGCGGGCACGTGCAGCGGGCGTGATATCGGTCAGCGTCGCGGCGTTCTCGCCTCGATCATCGTCGAGAGCCGTAGCGCTCCGGGCAGGGCAATCGCCCACACCACCGCGATTGCTGCGAGCGGCAGATAGCGCACGTCGCCCTCGCCGACCGTCAGCGCGCCAGCCCTCTCGGCGGCCAGATAGGAGAGAGGGGCGAAAACGGCGCCGATCAGGGCGGCGAGCCACGGCCGGCCGCGCAGCAGGCTGAAGGCCGGATCCACGATTGCCGCGAACGCCGTCCAGAGCATGATGATCCACAGCGGCGCAATCATTTGCAGCGGCCCGGGTGCGGCGAAACTCACGAGGCCAGCGGCGCGCAACAGGCTTTCAGCCACCAGACCGAACAGGCCGAGGCCTAAAGCCAGCAACAGAAGCCCTAGCCGATCACCGGTCACAATCAAGCCGACCACCAGGGTCACCAGGCAGGCCGCGATGCCGATCGACGGAGAACCGGCCGGCACGGAGAACGCGGTCGCGAGCCACGCCACCTGGAACGCCACGATGGGGCCAACGCGTTTGAGCAGCATGACTGTCCTCGACGAATGCGTCTTCGTTGAACATTACCCTGCTACGTCCGAAACCGTGACGCAGATGGCGACTTGGCCGCATGGCCGCCCGGATGCTAGGTCAACCTCGTCGAAGGCAGTCGCGAGGACACTCCATGGTCGCGTTCAGGGATCTGTGGTTCGGGCACCCGATCAACGAGAGCGTGTCGACGCCGTGCATCGCGCCCGACACGCTGACCAATTTTGAAGGCCGCACCATCCATCGCGGCTTCCCGGTGTATTCGAACCAGTGCGCGATCCGCATGGGCGTCGCACTGCGGCGGGCCGGCGTGCAGCCCGGCCAGATCTCCGGCTGCGCAACCTGCGGCGCCCACCACGCCGACCACATGCACTTCATTCGCGCCAACGAACTCGCCGCAGCCATTGGGCGGTCCAGGCTGCCAGGCGTCGGACCGCAGGAGAAACTCTCCGGCACCGATGCCAACCAGTTCTATCCGAAACTGTTCGGACGCACCGGCATCATCCATATCGAGGACTACTGGATGCGCACATCCGACCAAGCGGGCAGTCCGACCGGCGACCACATCGACGTGTGGAACGGCTATCGCTCGTCGGCCAAGTGGCTCATGGAGTGGTTCTCGTGGGCCGGCTATTACAGCAACTACGCGCAGGCCAAGCGCATCTCGTTCTGGGAGGTGAAGTGATGCGCACACTCGCCGCCATGGCGGTCGCCATCGCCGCAGCGCTGATTACCTCGCTGTACCTCGCCCAGCCGGTAGCGACGTGGGTGACCAACCAGTTCACCTACGACAATCCGGATACCGTCGGCGATCTGCACGCCGTGGTCTACATGGGGTTGAACGTCGCCGCGCTGGTCGCCGGCTACGCGATCGGCTGGCTCGCCAGCAAGGGGCTGGACCCGAAGCGCACGCCGCATTGACGACGCGCCGGCCGCCGCGCGGCCTGCAGCATCAGAACTCGACTTCGAGCTCGATCATTTCCTCGGGCTCGGCGCAGGCGTCCGTGGTCCATTCCTGCATCAAAGGCCATTCGAGGATGCGATCGGCATAGGCCTGGAGTGGCGGTTCGAGCGCGACCGCGTAGGTGCGGAAGCGCGTGCAGACCGGGGCATACATCGCATCGGCGACGGACAGATTGCCGAACAGGTAGGGGCCGCCGTATGCGTCGAGGCACTCGGTCCAGATCGTCTTGATGCGCTCGATGTCGGGCCGCGCACCGGAGAAGATCTTGAACGAGGCGTGGCGCGCCTTGAGGTTCATCGGCAGCGCCGACCGCAGATTGTGGAAACCCGAGTGCATCTCGCCCGAGATGGCGCGGCAGTGGGCGCGGCGCACCTGGTCGGCCGGCAGCAGCCGCGCCTCGGGCGCGATCTCTGCGAGATACTCGGCGATGGCGAGCGTGTCCCACACGGTCACAGGCCCGTGCGTCAGACGCGGCACCAGCATCGATGGCGACAGCAGGAGAAGTTCCTGGCGCGCGTCGTGATCGTCGAGCGCGATCCGCGCCTCTTCGAACGTGAGCCCGGCCATGCGGCACAACAGCCAGCCGCGCATCGACCACGACGAATAGTTCTTCGAGGAGATCGTCAGCGTCGCATGTGGCATGGCGGAAGCGCTCCAGCTGCGAGCATCTGCGAGAACTTTGATCGCAGATGCCCGGATTTCCGGCAGATCCCTGCATTGCCAGGCCATTTCCTGGCCGACTAACGTCGAGGCCTGCGCTGTACGCGACCGGCGCAGCAACATTCGAGCCAATGTCCGGCGGGCTACGACAGAGGAACGCGCAGTGCTCTATCTCGCCTATCAGACGCAGGACGACCTGATCGCGCCGTTCCGCCGGATGTCAGAGACGACACTGGCGCTGGCGGCCAGCGCCGGCACGATGGCGGGCGCCTTACTACCGCGCCAACTGGCGGCGAGCCTCGAAATGGTGTCGCGTTTTACGCTGACACACACGCGGCCTGAGTTCGCGATCACCACCGTGCGCTCAGGCAATGCCACCGTCGAGGTGCATGAGGAGGTGGTGCTGGCCTTGCCATTCGGCCGGCTGTTGCGCTTCAGGAAGGATACCGAGACGCCGCAGCCGCGCGTGCTGGTGGTGGCACCTCTCTCGGGCCACTTCGCGACGCTGCTGACCGGCACGGTGAAGACGTTGCTCGCCGACCACGACGTCTACATCACCGACTGGGCGAACGCGCGCGACGTGCCGCTGTCGGCCGGTAGCTTCGGGGTCGACGACTACGTCGCCTATCTGATCCGCTTCATCGAGACGATCGGCCCCGGCACACACCTGCTCGCGGTCTGCCAACCCTGCGTGCAAGCGCTGGTCGCCGCCGCCGTGATGGCCGAGGACGAAAACCCGGCGGCACCGCGCTCGATGACGCTGATGGCAGGCCCCGTCGATCCGCGCGAGAGCCCGACGAAGGTCAACGAACTCGCGGTGAGCAAGCAGCTCGGCTGGTTCGAGAACCAGGTGATCGCACGCGTGCCGGATCGCTTTCCGGGCGCGCGGCGGAAGGTCTATCCGGGCTTCCTGCAATTGACCGCGTTCGTCGCCATGAACCTCGACCGCCACATGGCGGCGCACCGCAAGCTGTTCGCGCATCTCGCTGCCGACGAGATCGCAGAGGCGGCGCGCATCAAGGCGTTCTACGACGAGTATTTCGCGGTGCTCGACATGACGGCGGAATTCTATATCGAGACCATCGACCGCATCTTCCATCGCGCCGACCTCGCCTGCGGCACCTTCACCTGGCGCGGGCGCAAGGTCGATCCGTCTCGGATCAGGCGGACGGCGTTGCTCACCGTCGAAGGCGGTCGCGACGACATCTGTGGTCTCGGCCAGACCTCGGCGGCGCACGAGCTGTGCAGTTCGCTACGCCCGCACCTGAAGCGCCATCACCTGCAAGCCAATGTCGGCCACTACGGCGTCTTCAACGGCCGCCGGTGGGAGCGGGAAATCTATCCCGCCGTGCGCAATTTCATCCTGGCACTGGAGTAGCGTCGGCGAGCCGATCAGTGCCGCGCCAGCATGCGCCGCAGTGCGGCGTTGAAGGCGGTGGCCTGCTCGTACATCACCCAGTGGCCGGCGTCGGGAATGATCTCGGCGACCAGCTCGGGATGGTGCTCGCGCAGGATGTCGAGGCAGGCTTCGACCGTCGGGTAACCGACGACGTCCTTCGCGCCCCAGATGGTGGTCAGCGGCACCTTCACGTCGGCGAGGCCACGCTTGACGTTGTCGGTCGCCGCGAACGGGCGCGAGCGGAACCTCGCCTTCCTCACGTTGTCGGCCTGCAGCGCGATGGCGAGATCGTCGACGCGATCGGGCCGCGACAGCATCAGAAGTTCGAGCACCTTGCGATGCACGCCGAGCGCTTCCTCGTGCGTCATCGCCGAGTGCTCCTTGGGGAACACCATGGTCG
>Ga0247831_1002856_pt1 | contig 26675 bp, 23 predicted proteins | sample LaCruzMarch2015__9_FD_192406 | JGI IMG/M metagenome (GOLD analysis project Ga0247831, IMG submission 192406) | Freshwater microbial communities from meromictic Lake La Cruz, Castile-La Mancha, Spain - LaCruzMarch2015_1m | ecosystem: Environmental > Aquatic > Freshwater > Lake | place: Spain...
AAAAGCAATTATCTTTCGGTCTGTAAAACGCCTAGTTTGCTTTTCATTCATTTTAAGAACAACAATGCGTTTACGATTGTTATTTTTGCAAAGAAAAATTCCTAAACCCTCTCAAATGAGCGATTCCTTAAAACGCAGAAGTTTCTTAAACCGTTTGTCTTTAGGGCTTTCAACAGCTTTGTTGGCCCCGCTAAACAGCATGTCAAACAGCATCAAAAATTCCATTAATCCTCAAGATACCAACGTGAATCCAATAAAATCTATAAAGCCACTCGGTTTTCAATGGGAAACCCAAGACCCGTTTTTGTTTTGTGTACACCACGAAGATAAATTTCCCAAAGGAAACGAACTCATGGGGCCAGCACAAACCCATTTTAATGGCCGACATATGGGTGACGATTTTATAATCAAAGACGGTTTTCGCATGTATCATGGTAAAACTGTTCCAGGTTTTCCAGGGCATCCGCACCGAGGTTTCGAAACCATTACCGTTGTGCGCGAAGGAATGGTAGACCATGCCGATTCCCTAGGCGCTGCAGGTCGTTACGGCAATGGCGATGTGCAATGGATGACCGCTGGCAAAGGCGTGCAACATTCAGAAATGTTTCCTTTGCTGAAAGCCGAAAAAGAAAACCCGATGGAGCTTTTTCAAATTTGGCTTAATCTGCCAAAGAAAAACAAAATGGTAAATCCACACTTTAAAATGCTGTGGAAAGAAAATATTCAACGATATACCTATACTGATGCTAACAATAAAATAAGCTCCGTTGAGGTAATTGCAGGAAAGTTGGGCAACATTAAAGCTCCTACGCCACCGCCAGATTCTTGGGCAGTAGACCCTAAAAACGAAGTAGGCGTTTGGAACATAAAAATGCCCGCCAATGCCAGTTTCGTGCTCCCAAAAGCCTCAGATGGAATCAATAGAACCGCTTATTTCTATGAAGGAACTACCTTAAATGTTGCAGGACAAGAAATTCCAAAATACAGCGCCATCGAATTAATTGCCAGTGTAGATGTTACCATAAAATCAACTGCCGAAACCAGTATTTTAATTCTGCAAGGCCGCCCGATTGGCGAAGTAGTCATTCAGTATGGCCCGTTTGTAATGAACACCAAAGAAGAAATAAACCAGGCGTTCGAAGATTACCACCAAACCAAATTCGGAGGCTGGCCTTGGCCCAAATACGACCAGGTGCACGCCCGCAACAAGGGCCGTTTTGCCAAACACGCCGATGGACGCTTAGAAGAAAAGGCATAAAATTTTTTGGGCGGCAAACGGGCTATCGTTTCAAGCTCCTCCGGAGGCTAACATTTACCCCTTTGGGGCTTCTATCCCTGCGGTGGCTGTAGTGGTTAATTTGAGCATGATGTCGATAAGTTGGCATGACGGTTTATGCAGCTTTTTATATAATACTATCACCCTTTCAGGGTTGGCATTTAACAAAGGAAGATGTATGATATCTTTTAGTGTTGCTTTAAGTTGAATGGAGCTTTTGTTACAATAATGTCACCCTTTCAGGGTTTGAATTTCGGATAAAACTGGTTTTTAAAACATCAAACCTAAAAATATCAGCGAAATGCCCCTAATTACCTACAATCCTAATTATTAATTCTTCATTATAAACTATTCATTCATCGCAGGTTTTATAGTAATTCTCGGTATTAATTGTATTTCAACTACAACGTGTTAACTTCGCGGCTCGTTTGGTAACGTTACCTTTCGATGAAATTTGTAGATTTAGCAAACCATGTGGGGAAAGCTGTCTCGTATTATTCTGCGCAATCGTTTGCCAATATTGCTGGTAATTGGTGCTATTACTGTTGTAATGGGCTGGTTTGCCACAAAGGCGGAGATGACCTACACGCTGGCGCAAATTCTTCCAAACGATGACCCTGAATACGTATCTTACAAGAATTTTAAGGAGAAATTTGGAGAAGATGCCAATGTACTGGTTATTGGTTTTGAAACTGATAGCCTTTTTAAACTGGAACTGTTTAACGATTGGTACACCACAGGAGAATCGCTCAAGAAAATAGAAAGCGTAAAAAATGTGTTGTCTGTAACGGGCATTTATAACCTTACTCGTAACGATTCTCTAAAAAAATTCGACTTATTACCAGTCGTAAAACAGCTTCCTAAAACCCAGCAGGAGCTTGATAGTATTCAGCAAGTGGTATTGTCGCTTCCGTTTTACAAAGAACTGTTGCTTTCTAAAACCGAAACTGGAAATTATGCTACTGTAATGCTCCTCACTTTAGACCAGCAAAGCATAGACAGAAAAGGGAGAAGAGAGCTTATTAACCAAATTACGGCACTTACCGATGCATTTGGCGAGAAACACAAAACAACTATTCATTATTCGGGCTTACCTTATATACGAACCATCAACTCGGAAAAATTAAAAGGCGAGTTGGGTTTATTCTTAGGATTGTCTATGCTGGTTACTGCATTGGTGCTTTTTCTGTTTTTTAAATCGGTAAAAGCCATTATTTTCCCAATGTTGGTGGTGGTGCTAAGTGTAATATGGTGCGTAGGAACCATGGTAATGCTGGGCTACAAAATTACAGTGCTCACTGCTTTAATTCCTCCTTTGATAGTTATTATAGGAATACCCAACTGTATTTTCCTCACCAATAATTTTCACAGAGAATACAAGGGTCATGGCAATAAAATGAAGGCCATTGCTAGGGTTTTACAACGCATCGGAAATGCTACTTTTCTAACCAATTTTAATACGGCACTCGGCTTCATTACTTTCGCATTTACCCAAAGTAAAATATTAAAGGAATTTGGTATTTTGTCTTCAATCAATGTAATGCAGGTTTTTATACTGAGCATTACGGTATTACCTATTTTTTATTCTTATATACAATCGCCAAAGCCTAAGCAGATAAAGCACTTAGACAATGTGCGGATGCAAAAAGTGGTTGATTTTTTAATTCTACTCGTTACCAAGTATCGAAGAGCAATTTACTTTAGTGCTGCGTTAATAGTTGGGTTTAGCATTTGGGGAATGACACAAATAAAAACCACAGGAAATTTTACTGACGACATTCCCGAAACCAATAAACTCATTACAGATCTTCATTTTTTCGAAAAAAATTTTCATGGGGTAATGCCATTTGAAATTACCATCGACACCAAAAAGAAAAATGGTGTAATGAAACTCTCTACGCTCAAAAAAATAGAGCAGCTGCAGAATGAATTAAAGAAATATCCTGAATTCTCTAAAGCTCTATCAATTGTAGAGGTGATAAAGTTTTCTAAACAAGGTTTCTATGGCGGGGATTCTACGGAATATCGCTTGCCCAACAATGAAGAAGTTACTTTTCTGCTGCCTTATGCACAGAATACGAATTTAAAAAGCTCTTCTACACGTTCGTTTTTAGATAGCAACTCACAGGTTACCCGCATAAGTGTGCAAATGGCAGATATCGGTACCACAGAAATGTCGCGAATTAAAGCAGACGTAAAACCTAAGATTGATTCCATATTTTCTCCTGATAAGTACGATGTAAAACTTACAGGCTCCAGTATCGTATTTTTGCAAGGAACCGATTATTTAATTGATAATTTGTTGATGAGTTTGATTGCAGCCATTATTTTAATTAGTGGATTGATGTATTTCATGTTTTACTCATTCAAAATGTTACTTATCTCATCTATTCCTAATATAATTCCTTTGCTTTTTACTGCCGGTTTAATGGGTTTCTTTGGGGTTTCTCTAAAGACTTCTACCATTTTGGTTTTTAATATCGCATATGGAATTACTGTTGATAGCGCAATACATTTCTTTTCAAAGTATGGTCAGGATTTAAAACTGTATAAAAAGGATATTAGAAAAAGTGTGATTTCCTCCATGAAAGACACTACAAACAGTATCATCTATACGTCAATTATTTTGCTGGTAGGTTTCTTTATATTTGTATTTTCAAGTTTTGGTGGAACAATTGCTTTGGGCGTTTTGATTTCTATTACCATTTTCGTAGGATTGTTCACTAATTTATTACTACTACCATCTCTGTTACTTTCTATTGACCATGCATTTCACATAAAAGCCTACAAAGAACCATTGATAATGGTTTTCGATGAAGAAGAAGACATAGATTTGGACAGTTTAACCATTAGAAAAAACCATAACGATACCGACGATTTATGAAAGGAATAATACTAGCAGGAGGCTCAGGAACTAGGTTGCACCCTTTAACACTGGCTGTGAGCAAACAGTTAATGCCGGTTTATGATAAGCCAATGATTTATTATCCGTTGTCAACTCTAATGTTGGCTGGAATTAAAGAAATTCTTATTATTTCAACTCCTCATGATTTGCCTCACTTTAAAAAATTATTGGGAGATGGTAAAAGTCTTGGAATGGAATTAAGTTATGCTGAACAACCTAATCCCAATGGACTTGCGCAAGCATTTGTAATTGGTGAGTCGTTTATTGGAAATGATAAATGTGCATTGATTTTGGGTGATAATATTTTCTATGCAGCAGGAATGTCGGGTCTTTTGCAAAAAAATAACGATCCTGATGGAGGTGTTGTTTTTGCTTACCATGTTTCCGACCCTGAAAGGTATGGTGTAGTAGAATTTGACAAAGAAATGAAAGCCATTTCTATAGAAGAAAAACCAGCTCAGCCAAAGTCTAATTATGCTGTTCCGGGGCTTTATTTTTACGATAATTCTGTAGTGGAGATTGCTAAAAACCTACAACCAAGTGCCCGAGGCGAATATGAAATTACTGATGTAAACAAACATTACCTAAAAGAAGGTAAATTAAAAGTTGGTGTATTAGATAGAGGTACCGCTTGGTTAGATACCGGAACTTTTGACTCTTTAATGCAAGCTGGACAATTTGTGCAAGTGATAGAGCAAAGACAAGCATTGAAAATTGGATGTATTGAAGAAGTTGCATGGAGAAAAGGATTTATAAATGCACAGCAACTAGCTCAATTGGCCGAACCCCTTAGAAAAAGTGGTTATGGTGATTACTTATTAAATTTATTAAAATGACAAAGTTTTTAATTACCGGTGGTGCCGGGTTTATTGGAAGTTGCTTGGCCGAAAAATTGGCAGAAAAGCCTGAAAACTATGTAGTAGTAGTTGACAATTTGCGAACAGGTGAATTGAAAAAAGTTCCTACTTCTTTGCATAATAACATTCATTTTATAAAATGTGATGCAAACGATTACAGAGATATTTCTGCAATTTTTTTCGCCTATCGCTTTGATTATGTTTTCCATTATGCCGCCTTGGTTGGTGTATTGAGAACTTTACAAAATCCAGTTTCTGTGCTAGAAGATATAGCAGGTATTGAGAATATTTTGAAGCTTTCTAAAAACACAGGTGTTAAGAGGGTATATTTTTCTTCTTCCTCTGAAGTATATGGCGAGCCTGTTGAGTTCCCTCAAAATGAGCATACTACACCATTAAACTCTCGTTTACCTTACGCTATTGTAAAAAATGTGGGTGAGGCTTACCTGCGATCTTATCAAAAAGAGTTTGATTTAGAATACACCATTTTCCGCTTTTTCAACACCTTCGGACCAAAGCAAAGTAAAGATTTTGTAATTTCTAAATTCTTAAAAGCCGCCTTAAACAATGAGCCAATTTCTATATATGGTGATGGTTCTCAAACACGCACTTTCTGCTTTATTGACGACAATATTGAAGCTTGCACCAATGCTTTTTACCACAATATGTATGTAAATGATGTAGTAAATGTGGGCGGAACTATTGAGATTACCATTTTAGAAGTTGCTAAAACAATTATCAAATTGGCCAATTCATCTTCAAAAATAGTATTTGTGCCAGCTTTGGAAGAAGGTGATATGACAAGAAGAAAGCCTGATACCACTAAAATGAGCAAATTAATAAACCGCCCATTGATTACATTCGAGGAAGGGTTAAGAAAAGTAATAGCCGACACTTCATATATTTTAGGTTAAATGATAAAAGAACTTCAACAGTATATTTTTACTGAATTGGAGAAACTCCATTTACCAAGCTCCCCTTCGAATTTATATGAACCTATTGGATATACTATTTCATTAGGTGGAAAAAGACTCAGGCCAGTATTGGTGCTATTGGGTTGTGAATTGGTAGGCGGTAAAAAAGAAGCTGCCATTTATCCTGCTTTGGGTATTGAACTCTTCCACAATTTTACTTTGTTGCACGATGACATTATGGATAATGCACCGTTGCGAAGAAACAAGCCAACTGTGCACGCCAAATGGAATGCTAATATTGCCATTTTATCTGGCGACGTATTATTTACAATTGCTTCTCAGCAAATTGCAAAAGCAGCTGCTCCTGTTTTGGCTGAAGTGCTAACTGTATATTTTAAAGTCGCTGTAGATGTCTGCGAAGGCCAGCAATTAGACATGGATTTTGAGTCGTTAGATAATCTGGAGATTCCCGATTATATTGAAATGATTCGACTTAAAACAGCGGTTCTACTTGGTGCCTCATTACAAATTGGTGCATTATGTGGCAATGCGTCTAAAGAAATTGCTGAGCAATTGTATGAAATAGGAGTGGAGTTGGGCTTAGCATTTCAGTTACAAGACGATTTATTAGATGCTTTTGGAAACGAAGAAACTTTCGGAAAACAAGTAGGAGGTGATATTATTTCTAATAAAAAAACTTGGCTCAAACTCAGGGCTTTAGAAAAAGCAAATTCAACCCAAAAAGAAGAGCTTATACGCTGGTATAGTCTAAAAGAGTTTGATGCACATGAAAAAGTAAATGCAGTGAAACAAATTTTTACGGATTTAGATTTGCCAAACGAAGCGAACAATCTCATTCACCAATATTATACTTCGGCTTTGCACAAATTAGAAAATCTGAATATAACGCCAAGTGGAAAAATGGGAATTCTTGAATTTACAGAATCTCTTAAAACAAGGGTAAATTAGGCCCAAACCGTAGTACCCTCTGTGCAGTTCTTACAAATATCAATGGCTTGCCTATTTGTTAAAACAGCGTCTCTAAACTGATTGTAGGCTGGGCTTTTCCAAATTTCGGTAAAGCTTTTTTCAGGAAACTTTCCCAATTGATGTTGAGCATCCTTATCAAAACAACAAGGCACCACGGCTCCGTCCCAAGTAATTACACAGCCTTGCCACATGCGCCAGCAATGGTTGAGCAATTTGTTTTTTATTACCCATTTGCCAGATTTTAATTGACGGTACCTTGCATATTTCTCGTTGTGCGGAATGAGCGGATTTCCATTTTCAAAATCATACACCTGCGCTGTTTTAAAACGCACCTCATCCACACCAAGTTCGGCGGCAAGTTTTAAAACATCATCGGTTTGATGTTCATTCGGTCTAACGACTAAAAATTGAAAAATTACTTGTGGTGTTGCACTTTTTAATTCTTTTTTCCAATAAAGAATGTTTTTTGTTCCTTCAATAACCTTTTCTAAATCTCCTTCTTTTCGATACTGTTCGTAGGTTTCTTGCGTGGTTCCATCAATTGAAATAATCAGTCTGTGAAGGCCAGATTCTACAGTTCTTTTTGCGGTATTACTATCTAAGAAATGTGCATTGGTTGAAGTTGCCGTGTAAATGCGTTTTTTAACAGCTTCGTTTATCATTTCTGGCAATTGCTTGTTTAGAAACGGTTCTCCCTGGAAATAAAAATTAATCGCCATGGTCGTAGGAGCTATTTCATTCAACAAGCTCGCAAAAAAGTCTGTTTTGAGCATTCCTGTAGGTCGGGAAAATGAACGCAGACCACTTGGACATTCTGGGCAGCGCAAATTGCAAGATGTTGTTGGTTCAATAGAAATGCTAATAGGCTGCCCCCAGTGAAAAGGCTTTCCGAATATTCTTGATAAATAAAATGAAACGAATATTGCAAAAGCATTCAACATTCTTTTCACGCTCAAATTTTTCCAAACCTGAATTGTATTTTGTAAGCGTGAATTATAAAACATGCCGCCAAAATTAAAACAATAAGATAAAGCTTTATATTTATTTAATAACTACCCTCAATTTAACAGATTAAAATATTTATTTTTGACCAAAACAAAAAAGATTTGCAACCCATGAAAAAACTTTACATTATAACGTTTATCTCATTTTTATCTATTGCTATCAGCGGTTTTCTTTCTGTTGATACACATTCTAACCCCAATGGAGCTCCTTTTGGGGCTGCTGGCGCCCCCAACGACCCGGCTAACGGCTGCAATAGAAGCGGTTGTCATGCAGGAAGCTCAACAGTTAGAGCTGGGCTTATAAACTCAAATGTTCCTTCTACTGGTTATGTTCCTGGACAAACATACACTTTTACTATACAAATTACTGAAGCTGGTATTTCCAAATGGGGCTTTCAGGTTTCTCCTCAGGCTGATAATGGAACATTATTGGGAACTTTAACGCTTACAGATGCTACCCAAACAAGATTTGCAGCAGGTGGAGGAAGTAAATATGTAACTCATACAACTGCCGGGAACAGTGGTTCTACAGGAAGCAAATCTTGGACTTTTGATTGGACAGCGCCAGCAGCAGGAACAGGAGACGTAACGTTTTATACTTATGTAATGGCATCAAATAACAATGGAAGCACTTCTGGCGACCAATTATTCAGAGAGTCGGTTACTTTCCAAGAAGCTTCAGGTGTTGGCTATAATCCTTTAAATAATTCTGCACTCGAGTTGTTCCCAAACCCTTCTTCAACAGGGTTTTTTATGGTAAATGGATTGACAGCCGATCTAAACCTGTTAAGAATGTTTGATATGAATGGGAAGTTAGTGTTCAATGAGCTGCTAGTTTCAGGAAACAAATCAATTTCAACTGCTGGTTTTGATAAAGGTGTATACTTTGTATCTATAGAAGGAAAACAAGGTCGTACGGTTAAAAAATTAGTAATTCAATAATATTTGCAATAAACAGTGTCCTTTATAAATTATTTAGAAATCTTTCAGGATACTAACCTCGTTGTTGCAAGTCCGGTTGTTATTGATAGTAGTAAGAAAGATTCCTCCTCTACAGTTTCAACTACTCCTATAAAGTTAAAAAAAATTAAAAAAGTTGAGGAAAAAAAAGACGAAGGTCCAATTTTACCCAACTTTTTTTTTACTACTTACAGCAAAGACTTAAAAGTAGATTTACGACGGTTTGACACAGACAGCTGGATTCTTCCATTACTTTTATTTGCAGTTTTCTTTTTAGGTATCATAAACACTTATTTTTTTAAAGAGTCAAGGCAACTGTTCTCTAGCATTTTTAAAAAAGGGAGCTTTCAAAAGCTACTCAATGAAGAAAATGTGATGATTAGAAGAACTGTCTTTTTGCTTGTTTTATTATTCTTAATCGTTACTCCCATATTTTCTTTTCAGGTATATACTTTTTATAAAGGGCATCCTAATTATATTCCTTTGATTCCTCCCTATGTTCAGATTTTGTTAATCCTTTCAGCAGCTTTTGGTTTGAAGCTTTTTGGGATTCGTTTTTTGGGCTTTATTTTCTCTTGCAGCTCGGTGGCCATGTCATATATTTCAAGCATAATTATTTCATTTATTATTGCTGGTTTATTGCTTATTCCTATTGCATTGTTCATAAAAATTTCTGTTCCAACGTTTACTTTATATTTAGTATATTCTGGAATAGCTTTATTGTCAGTTACTTATGCCATCAGTTTGCTGGCAGGAATTATAAGTGCATGGAGAGAGGAAAAACTTTCGAAGTTCCATTTGATTTTATACTTTTGCACCCTTGAAATATTACCGTTGTTTATAATCTTGAAAACGGTAAAAGATTTATCATAAAGCGAACAAATGAGCTCTACGAAAAAGGCACAAATGGAAGAACAAACAGATCAATCTCGGGAACAAAAGGTGAGAACTATTTTAGTAACCCAGCCTAAACCAGAGACAGATAAATCGCCATATTTCGATTTAGCGAAAAAGATGAACGTGAAGATTGACTTCAGGCCGTTTATACACGTAGAAAGTATTTCTGCAAAAGACTTTAGAAAAGATAAAATCAATATTTTAGAACACACCGCGGTAATTCTAACAAGTCGCAATGCCGTTGATATTTTCTTTAGCCTTTGCACCGAGTTGCGAGTTACAATTCCTGAATCAATGAAGTATTTCTGCATCAGTGAATCTACTGCGTTTTATCTTCAGAAATATGTTCAATATCGCAAGCGTAAGATATTTTATGGTAATCAAAAATTTACTGAATTATTAGACGTAATTAAGAAAAACAAGTCAGAAAAATTCTTGCTTTTATGCTCTGATATTCATAAAGATGAGATTCCTGAAATATTAGAAGAAAACAAAATCAACTTTACTAAAGCAGTGGCTTACAGAACTGTTTGTAGCGATTTAAGTGATTTGGCTGAAGTGAAATACGATATGCTGGTTTTCTTTTCTCCTTCTGGAATTAAGTCACTTTTTCAAAATTTCCCAGATTTTAAACAAAATAATACACGCATTGCTGCATTTGGTTCCACAACCTCAGCAGCCGTGCTTGAAGCAGGATTAATATTAGATATTTTTGCGCCACAACCTGCCGCTCCTTCTATGACAATGGCTATTGAAAACTATTTAAAGTTAGTTAACAAAGGCAAGTAAATGGGATTAAATTCCCTTTCTAAAAGCGAACGACTACACGGTACTGTTCTTATTAATCACCTTTTTAAACAAGGAGATAAACTAAAAGTGAACCCTTTTCGGGTAATTTGGTTGGATAGAAAAACAGAATTGAATATTCCAGTTAGGTTTGGAATATCTGTTTCGAGAAGAATTTCTAAATTAGCAGTTAAAAGAAATTACATAAAACGTATTTGCAGAGAAGCTTATAGAACATCAAAACAAGAGCTTATTTCATATTGTAAAGAGGAAGAAACCGGTTTAGATTTTTTTCTCATTTATTTAGGTCCAATAGATCCTGACCCAATTGAAATACGTAACAAAATAATATTAATTTTAAACCGTTTAAGAGAAGCTCATGGCAGGTATTGCAAGTAAGTTTATTATTTTTCTGATAAGGATTTACCAATATACCATTTCACCAATTTTACCAATGGCTTGCCGATATACACCAACCTGTTCTGCTTATGGAGTGGATGCCGTAATGAAATACGGAGCCATCAAAGGAACTTTTTTGGCTATTAAACGTTTTGCCAGTTGCAATCCTTGGGGTGGTCATGGGCATGATCCAGTACCATAAATATTTATATCATGAAAATATCATTTTCTTCCGGTCGTAAAATCCGGATTATTATCGCCAGTGCTTGTATTGCTTTGGTTTCTGTGTTTTCTTATTCATTCAAAGAAGACTATTTTGAGTTATCTAAAAATATAGACATTTTCGTCACACTTTTTAGGGAGGTGAATATGTATTACGTGGATGAATTGCAACCTGGGACAATTATTAAAACGGGAATTGACGCAATGCTGGAGTCGCTCGATCCTTACACCAATTTTATTCCTGAAGACGATATTGAAGATGCCCGTTTTATGACCACAGGTCAATATGGTGGAATTGGTGCGCTTATCAGAACAAAAGACGATTTTATTGTTGTTTCCGAACCTTATGAAAATTCTCCTGCAGCAAAAGCAGATTTGAGAGCAGGTGATGTTTTAATTGAAATTGACGGAAGAAATACCAAAGGGAAATCTACAAGTGATGTGGTGAAATTCTTAAAAGGCCAGCCACAATCTACAGTGAAACTTCTTATACAACGAGTAGGCGTTGAAAAGCCTTTTGAAAAAGTAATTACAAGAGAAGAAATTAAAGTAAACAATGTTCCATATTTTGGAATGATTGACGACAAAATAGGATACATTAAGCTTACTGGTTTTACAGACGAAGCAGGTAGAGAAGTAAAAGATGCTCTCACCAAATTAAAAGAGAATCCAGCATTAGAAGGTGTTGTGTTAGATTTAAGAGGAAACCCGGGTGGTCTTCTAAGAGAAGCTATCAACATTGTAAATGTATTTGTGGATAAAGGAATTGATATTGTGAGCACAAAAGGCAAAGTGAAAGAATGGGACAAAACATATAAATCTATTAATAACCCAGTAGATGTTTCAATTCCTATTGCGGTGCTGGTAAACAGAGGTTCTGCATCTGCTTCGGAAATTGTGAGTGGCTCACTGCAAGATTTAGACAGAGCAGTAATTATTGGCCAACGTTCTTTTGGAAAAGGGTTGGTGCAAACTTCTAGGCCATTAACTTACAATACTCAATTAAAAATTACGACTTCTAAATATTATATTCCAAGTGGAAGATGCATTCAAGCAAAAGACTATTCGCATAGAAATGAAGATGGAAGTGTAGGCTCTGTGCCTGATTCGTTAATCAAAGAATTTAAAACAAGTAAAGGTAGAAAAGTATATGATGGGGGAGGTGTAAATCCTGATATTACTTTAACTCCGCTTGAATACGCTCCAATTTCAAGAGCTTTAGCATCTAACAATCTTATTTTTGAATTCGCTACAAACTTCAGAGCAAAAAAAGAAACAATTGCCCCCGCAAGAAATTTTATTGTAGATGATGTTTTATTCGAGGAGTTTGCTAAATATACTACCACAAAGGATTTTAAGTATGAAACAGAAAGCGAAGAAATACTTACAGAATTGAAAAAGACTGCGGAAAAAGAAAATTACTTTTCGGCAATTGAGAGTGAATACAATAAGCTGAAAGAAAGCATGATGCACGATAAAAGTGCAGATATCGAAAAGTCTAAAGCACAGTTAAGTGAATTGCTGGCGGATGAAATTTCTAGTAGATATTATTTTCAAAAAGGAAGAATTGAAAGTTCTTTTAACCGCGATCTTGAAGTTAAAAAGGCAGTAGAAGTGCTTAAAAACAAAGAGTTATACAAGGATATCCTTTCTGGAAAATATACAGAAGAGGTTAAAAAGAAAGGGAAGTAATTGGAAGTTCATAAGTTTTGAATCCGAAGTTTAGTTTCCCTTTTCAAATCATAAAACTTTATTTGTTTTGGATGCTGTCCTTTCTCATAACGAGGGCAGTTTTCCTTTTTTATAACTATTCAGATTTTGTAAATGCTCCTATTAGTTCAGTTCTAAGGGCCTTTTTTGAAGCTTTGTATTTAGATACAGCAATGGCTTGTTACTTTATAACATTGCCAATTATTATTTTGTTAATACTTCAATTTGTATTTAAAAACTGGATAGTTAGGTTTTTTGTTGGCTTTAATTATTTGCTTATTGCGCTGCTTAGCATTATTACTGTTTCTGAATTACCAATTTATGATGAGTGGTCGCATAAACTTACTTATAAAGCACTTTGGTTTTTGAACCAGCCCTCAGAAGTTTTCTTTACTGCTTCTTATAATCAATTTTTTGGGGGACTTTTAGGAATATTATTCTTGGCGATTTTGCTTCTTTTACTGTACAAAAAATTTAGATTTCAGTTTGAGTTAAGAAAAAGTCCAGTTTGGTTGAGCTTGGTTTTTGTGGTGATTACACCAATATTATTATTTACTGGAATTCGTGGAGGTTATTATCTTATTCCCATACAAGTAAGTGATGCTTATTTCTCGAATAACTATATTTTAAACGACCTTTCTACAAACTCTACTTTTCATTTAATGAGCAATGTTGCTCAGAATTTGGAAGCTTATGAGCCTTACAAATTCATGTCTTCAGCTAATGCAAAAGGTATTGTGGCAGAAATGTTTCAAGAAGAGAAAGATTCAACTACCCAAATTCTCACAACCACTCGGCCAAATATTGTATTGATAGTTTTTGAAGGATGGGCCGCTGATGTTGTTGGAGAATTGGGTGGCTTAAAAGGATTAACTCCGAATTTTGATAAGATTTGTAATAATGGTATTTCTTTCGATAGTTGTTATGCAAGTGGAAGTTTGAGCGACCAAGGCATGGGAGCTGTATTTTCTGCTTTTCCAGCGCAGCCAAGAACATCTATTGTTACTCAACCTTCTAAATATAAAAGTTTGCCAACTATTACTAAGCAACTTAAAAGTGCAGGTTATAGCACCTCTTTTCTATTTGGCGGAGAACTTAATTATGGAAACATCAGGTCTTATATGTATTACAATGGATTTGATAAGATTATAGAAGGAAAAGATTTTGAAAATAGTGTGACCCGAGGACGTTTAGGTGTGCCAGACGGGCCAGCCTTGCAAAGAAATTTGCAGGAAATTTCCAAGTTGAAACCTCCTTTTTTTGCAGCACAATTTACCCAAAGCACACACGGTCCTTTCGATTTTCCCAAAGAACAAAAGCACGTTAACTGGGGCGATAAGGAAAATGAATACATCAACTCTATATATTATGCTGATAGCTGTTTGAATGTTTTTATGGAAGCAGCTAAAAAACAAGCATGGTATAAAAACACCTTATTTGTTTTTATTTCAGATCATTCTCATAACACACCTAAAAATTTTGGTTACCATCAAATGCAATACAGACGCATTCCTTTTGTGTTGTTTGGTGAAGTGTTAAAGCAAGAGTTTAAAGGATTGCATTACAAGCAAATTTGTTCCCAGTTAGACTTTTCAGCTACTGTTTTAGCCCAACTTCAGTTAGATACTAAAGCGTTTGCATGGAGTAAAAATCAATTCAATCCGTACATCAAGCACAATGCGTTTTACGCTTTCGATGAAGGTCTTGGTTATATAGAGCCAACTGGCAATTTCGTCTGGCATGCAGATGAAAACAGGTTCGAATTTGAAAGGTATTACCCGCCTTTCAATAAAAAGTTATTGCATCAACGTGGTAAAGCCTACTTGCAAAGAATAACTGAACAGTTTTGGGAATTTTAAGAAAAAACTTTTTCAGGTTCAATACCAGGTCCAAAGTATCCCTGAAGCCTGCCATTTTCATCTATTAAGTACTTACTGAAGTTCCAATCAGGCGCATGTGTATTCCAACCATTTTCTTCTTTGTTGGTTAACCAGCGATATATTTCGTTTTGGTCATTTTTCTTAAGAACGATTGACTTTTTCATTAATGGAAACGTAACACCAAAATTTACAGTGCAAAATTCTGCGATTCCTTTGTCATCAGCCTTTTCTTGTTCCTTAAACTCGTTGGATGGAAAACCTAAAACAATAAGATTGTTGTTTTCTCTTTCAAAGAGCGCTTGCAAAGCACTATATTGATTGGTAAAGCCACAATTAGAAGCAGTATTTACAATAAGTACTTTCTTGTTTTTAAATGCCGAAAAATCCAATTCCTCTCCGTTTCCTTTGGTTCCTTTTAACGTGTAAAAACTATTTTTAGGGGAAATTTGATTTTTATTTAGAAGCACCTTGCCCAGCTTTCCATTCTCGGCACCTTTCATTATCAATGGATATAAAGCGCTTGTTATTTTTTGTCTAATGGTCATCTTTTAATTATTGCCTTATTTACTTATTACATAAAAAAGACAAATAGAAATTTCTATTGTTTAGATGGGAGGTTAATTTTAATATTTCTTGATGTTTTTATTGGATCAGCTTACGCTTTAGGACAACTACCACAACGCTTTCCCTTCTTAAACTTCTTACAGCATTTCTTTTTTTTCTCTTTCGATTCGCAACAGCAGCCTGCGGCGCAAGGCTCCTTTAGCAGAAAACCAGGAATAGCCTGACTTGTTTTATCTAAATCGAATTGAAATTCCATATTGCAAATAACGCTGTAAATGTAATGTTATTTAGAATCAATTTAAATAAACTTTTTAACAGTTCAATTAATTGCGACTTTTAATAATACAGGCTGGTGGTCGCTGTATCTGAAACCCATATCAATAGTGCTTACTTTAATTATCTTCACATTTGGTGAACTCATAAAATAATCAATCAATGTGGTGTATGTTTTTTCGGGATTGTACGCGGTAACATTACTTCTATTGGTGGCAAAAGAAGAATCATAGCTCACTCTAAAATTAAGTGGTATCAATTCTTTGGTTAATGATTGTGGCGTATAGCCTTCACTAATATTTTTACTGAAATATGTTGCTGAAAAACCTGGAGGAACTTGGTTCCAGTCTCCACCAATAATTACATAACTTCCTTTTGCAGCTTCCTCTTCATACCGTTTCTTCATAAACTGTAACTCAATTTTTTTAATTTCTCCCGTTTCATCATACGCAGTATTATGCGTATTAACCAAAACAAGTTCTTTTCCGTTTGGTAATGGATACCGCTGTTCTAAAGCACAGCGGTCGAGCATATACAATTTTGTTGGCCAGGCAAATCCACCAGGATACTGCAATCGGGTAGAAGTTTTGGGGGCAAATCGACTATAAGTTACCAATCCTCCATAGGTCTTTCCGTAAGGTGTATAAGGAAATGCAAAAGGAACTGGAACAAATTTTACATTATAATTTAATGCGAAACAATTCCCAAATTGACCTAAGGCTTGTTCAATAATTGGAATTTGGTCGGTGTAGTAAGAACGTTTTGAGTTCCTGTCAATTTCTTGCAACATAATAAAGTCGACACTGTCTTTCATCATTCCAAGAAACCCTGCTACGGCCTTTAAATATTTGGCAACTTGATCTTCTTCGGGACGAACAGCTTTACCACCATCATTAAAGAAATCCATCTCTGCTCCTAATCCACAGTAGCCAATATTCCAAATGAGCATGCTGATAGTATCTTTTTGTATAGCGCCTAAATTTGGCTTAGAAAAAGTAAGTGTCTCTTCACTACCTGATTTAGGGCTATAATCTGTAATGGTGGAAAAAGCCAGCAATCCGATAAATGCTAGAGTGAATGCACCAATTAGCCAGAGCAGTATCTTAAAAAACTTCCGCATTATCATATTTTTATTAACACTTCAAACTTACAAAAACGAATCTTATTAATTGGTTTGGTTTTTTGAAAGAAAACCTTTCTATTTTTACAACTTTCAAAATAATTATGCGGCAAGCTGAATTTTCTTGGAGGTCTGGTTCTGACCAGATAAAAATACATGGTATTCTTTGGCAACCAATTGAAGAACCGCAGGCTATTATAGCTTTAATTCATGGTATGGGCGAACACAGTGGTAGGTACCGAAAAGTTGCTGAGTTTTTTGCAAACAAAGGCATTGCAATTATGGCTTTTGACCAGCGAGGGCATGGTAAAACAGATGGAGATAAAGGTCATATTTCTAATTTCAACCAATACTTGGATGGAGTAGAAGGCTTGATGGATAGGGTAAAACTTCAATTTCCTAATATTCCTGTTTTTCTATATGGTCATAGTATGGGCGGAAATGTTGCTATAAATTATGCCTTGAAAAGACCTTCCGGAATCAAAGGGCTAATTATAACAAGCCCATGGTTAAAATTAGCTTTTCAACCACCTCCGTTGAAACTAAAGTTAGCTAAAATAATGTTTAACCTGTACCCACGGTTTACGCAATCATCAAAATTGAATGTAAATCATATCTCGAGGACTGAGTCTGTTGTTAAGGCATATCAAAAGGATAAACTGGTTCACGATAGAATTTCTGCTTCTGGATTTCTCAATATTTTTAACGCGGGTCTTTACGCTATGAAACATGCTAAAGACCTAAAAATGCCAACTCTACTGATGCATGGGACAGGAGATTTAATTACAGACTACAAAGCATCTGAGCAATTTGCAGAACAAGCGGAATTAACAACAACTTTAAGGTTATGGCCGGATGCATATCATGAATTGCACAACGAACCCGAAAGTGAAGAAGTGCTCACAGAGATTTACAACTGGATGTCAAAATACATTTAATGTCTAGTAACCAGGATTTTAATAAACAAACTGTTGCTTTAATTGTAGTTGCTGCGCTTGGCTATTTTGTTGATATATACGACCTTATATTATTTAATGTTGTAAAGAAAGAAAGCCTGATTAGTTTAGGAATTTCTGACCCTTTGCAACTAAAGAATGTTGGAATAAGTTTGTTTAATTACCAAATGGGCGGAATGCTTGTTGGTGGCTTACTTTGGGGAATTTTAGGAGATAAAAAAGGAAGATTAAAAGTGCTCTTTGGTTCTATATTAATGTACTCCTTAGCCAATTTGGTAAATGCCTTTGTTACTGATATTGAAACATATAAAGCAGTAAGGTTCTTAGCTGGCGTTGGCTTAGCTGGTGAATTAGGTGCAGGAATCACCTTGGTTTCTGAAGTAATGAGCAAGAAAAACAGAGGTTGGGGCACTATGATAATCGTAACCTTTGGGGCGCTTGGTGCTGTTTTAGCTGCCTTAGTTGGACAAGAAGGCGAGTTTATTGGAAACATTATTCAAAGTTTAACAGGAGTGGTTTTGCAGAACTGGCAAGTAGCTTATGTAGTTGGTGGTTTATTGGGTTTGATGCTATTAATGTTGAGATTAGGAACGGTGGAGTCGCATATGTATAAGAATATGCACACAGCTAAAGTCGCAAAAGGAAATTTTCTTTCAATTTTCAAAAAGAGAGATACCGCGCTAAAATATTTCAGTTGTATAGCCATTGGTTTACCTGTTTGGTTTGCCATTGGCATTTTGGTAGCACTTTCGGAAAGTTTAGCCAAACCAGAAATACTGAATGTTTCTGGCTCAGTTATAAACGGACAAGCAATTATGTATTCATATTTAGGACTTTCGGTTGGTGATTTGTTGAGTGGAATTTTAAGTCAGATTTTTAAGAGCAGGAAAAAGGTGGTACTGCTTTACATGTTCTTTTCATTTTTAATGATTCTTGTTTATTTTTTCACTACATCAGGAAAATCAGAACAGTATTTTTATTTTATCTGTTTCTTAGTAGGCTCAGGAACGGGTTATTGGGCACTTTTCGTAACCATTGCCGCTGAGCAATTCGGCACCAATATTCGCAGCACAGTAACCAATACAGTTCCCAACTTCGTGAGAGGTTCGGTAATACCAATCACAGCCAGTTTCAAAGCCTTAGAACCACTAGTCGGAACTGTTGGAAGCGCCATTATAGTTGGTGCAGTTTGCATCGGTCTTGCCACTTGGGCCACGCTCAAAATTGATGAAACTTTTGGTAAAGAGCTAAACTACCGCGAGGTGTTGTAATGAAAAGTTAATAATGTAGAATGAATAATTAGGGTTTCTGGAAGGTTGTGGCATTTCGTTGTTTTTTTATCCGAAAGCCAACCCTGAAAGGGTGACTTTATTATAACAAAAGCGCCTCTTACTTATATGCAACATTGTAGGGTATAATGCAGCCTCTTTCCTAAAAAGCCCGCGCAAGTGGGTGAGGCGGTAGCGCCGCAATGCATTGCGGCCTTTGAGCCGAACACACGGCCCGAAGGGATGCGCCCAAAAGATAAAGCTGCGATGCATCACGGCTCAACAAAACGCTAACTATGCACCTCTATGGTTGCCGATTTCTCGATTAACTCGCCAAATAGGTTTTTCAATAAACTTTCTATAATTTCTTTTCCATCGGTATTTCCAAGAAGACGGTTTGCCGCTCTTTCAGGATGTGGCATCATACCGAATACATTCTTGGTTGCGTTGCAAACTCCAGCAATATTTTGGGCGGCTCCATTTGGATTATATGTGCTGTCAACTTCGCCTTCTTCACTGCAATACCTGAAAATAATCTGATTGTTGGCGTTTAATTGTTTCAAGGTTTCTTCATCTGCATAAAAACGACCTTCACCATGCGCTATAGGAATTTTGTAAGCTCTTTCCACATTTAAAGATTGCGTAATTGGTGTAGTATTTCCCTCGGCCTTTATAAAAATATTTTTACAAATAAATTGATGGTTATTATTGTGCAACAAAGCGCCTGGCAATAAATGAGATTCACATAAAATTTGAAAACCATTGCAAACACCAAACACAAATCCTCCATGAGCAGCAAAATCTATAACAGATTTCATAATTGGCGAAAAACGAGCAATGGCACCCGAACGTAAATAATCGCCGTACGAAAAACCTCCTGGAAGCACAATTAAATCGGCATTGTTTAAATCTTCAGACTTATGCCACAATTTAAAAACGTTTACATTTTCGTAAACGCTTAAGGCATCTACCATGTCTTGGTCGCAATTTGAACCTGGAAATACAACTACTCCGATTTTAATTTGTTTGGACATTTTATTTAAAAGTAAAAGGTGAATACTGAAGAAAATATTGCACTTGGTTATACACAACAGCTATGAGCAAAATTATAAAAATGACCTCAGCAACTAATTGTTTTTTAACAGATAAAAAATAATTAGACATGATTACTGACAATGGAATGGCGAGAAATGATAAACTAATCATTGTTTTTTTGGAGGAAACCAAATAACTAAATGCTGCAAATAAAAAGAACCAAACAAACAGGGCGAGGAATTTTCTTGTCCTTAATTTGGCATAAGTGTTTAAATCTTGTGAGAATTTTATAATTGATGCAATAGCAATAGTGGCAAGAATAACAAATAGAATAATGTAGGTGGTATTAAATTCCGTAGAAAACTGCACAGAATAAAAAGGTGCAAGAATAGAGATAATGCTGTTTATAGAAAGCTGGTCGTACCAATAAAGTAATGCGCAAAAGTAAAAGAAGGGTAACAAAATGCCAATTAAACTAGCTATCCATTCTCTCCAAACAAAGGTTCTTAGTACAATTAGTGCCGACCAGATAAGCGGAAACAAAAACACGCTAGGCCAATAAAATAGTGTTGCGATTCCTATAAAAAGTCCTGCATCAAAGGCATCAAAGGCTATTTCTTCTGATTTATAGAAATTGAACAATGAGTTTAGAAATATTATGATAAAGAAGTTGGCAATCAGTAAAGGATTAAATGATAATTGTTCTGGGAAACAACTCATCAGTACTACATACATTAGTGCTGGCAAATGACTCGACTCTCTAAGAACATTTTGTCGGTTGATAACCTCTGTTAAAAAAAATGCCTGTAATACAATTAAAACAACAGAACTACCAATAAGAAGCTCTCTGTTACTTTTTATAATTTGTAAAATATAAAGAAATAAAGGAAAGGCATTTTCTGTATTAGTTATTTCGGGTTTAGGCAAGATAAACACCCACATGACCAGTAAAACCAGGGGCAACATCAATAAATTGACGAAACGGGCAGAGCGAAAAAAATTTATAAACACAACATATTGGCTTTGGCGTTCCGGATTTTTATTATTTTCGCAGCAAATTTATTAGAATCATGGATACAATTGTATATGCTTTGCGCGACTTTTTTGAATTTCTATTCGGATTCATGCCTACAATTGGTGCAGCTTTCAACATTACTGCTTGTGTTGTAATTACAATCTTCACTGTTTATTGGATTAAGGAGATGTTTGGCCATGCTAAAGGTGCTAAACAATAATAAAGAAACCACACAAAATTTTGTGAAAACTTCCTGAAGTTTTTGCAAAATCTATAGCTTTCTATCTGTTACTTTTGCTATTTATAGCAGTTACGCAGATTTTGAAGTCCTATTTACGTTTCGCATTCTTTATTTTAAGCGCATTTTTGTTTCCTACGAACATTGCCGCTCAGGTAACGCGTGTTACAGGAAAAATTACAGATGCAGTTACTAACGAAACACTACCTTTTGTAAATATCGTTTTCAAAGGAACAACTGTCGGTACCTCTACTGACATAAACGGATATTTCGAAATTCAAGCCCAGCGGGCCCTCGATACCATTGTTGTATCATTTATGGGCTATAAAACGGCAAAAGTTGGAGTAAAAAGACTGCAAACCAACAACGGAGTAAATATTAAGTTAAAGCCAGAAAATTACACACTCAAAGAAGTAGTTATTTTGCCTGGAGAAAATCCCGCTCACCGCATTATGCGAAAAGTGATTGCCAATAAAGTAAATAACAATCCAGAGCAAATACAGTCTTATCAATACGAAGCATACAATAAGATAGAATTCGATATTAATAACTACAATAAGAAGCTTACCAAGAAAAAGATGTTTAAACCCTTCAATTTTGTATTCGATTATTCTGATACAACTGAAGATGGAAAAGCATATTTACCAATTGCACTCACAGAAACTTTCACAAATGTGTATTTCCGTGCTGATGCGCCTCCTAAAAAAGAAATCATAAAAGCCAGTCAAATTTCAGGTATTAAAAACAACAGCGCCTCCCAATTTTTGGGAGATATGTACCAGAATATTAACATCTACGACAACTTTTTACTCATCTTTAATAAAAGTTTTGTAAGTCCAATCACTGACAATTTTTTGAGGTACTACAAGTATTATTTGGTAGACAGTGTGTATATTGATAACGAACGCTGCTACAAGCTTCTTTTTCTGCCTAAACGTAAGCAAGACTTAACTTTTAAAGGTGATATTTACATACACGACAGCACCTTTGCAGTAAAACGAGTAAGTCTTGAGTTTAATGATAATGCAAACATCAACTTCATCAAGCAATTCGCTGTGCGTCAAGACTTTCAGAGGGTAGATGGAAAACAATGGATGCTTACAAAAGAATTATCTGTAGGCGATTTCGCACCTTTCGAAAAAGCAAATGGAATGGGTGTTTATGGGCGAAAAACAAGTACTTACCAAAATTTTATTTTAAATAAACCTTATCCAGATTCACTTTTCAAAGCTGGAGTTAATATTGTGGTGAACCTTGATGCGGCCGATAAAACTGAAGAGTATTGGTCCAATTTAAGGCCTGATACTTTAAGCGCCAAAGAAAAGAACATTTACATAATGGTCGATTCTTTGAAACAAGTACCAAGATTGATTAATGTGAGGTATTTGGCACAAATGCTCGCAACTGGTTTTCTGCATTGGAATAAGTTTGATGTTGGTCAATATTATACTTTCTACAGTTGGAACGACATTGAAGGCAATCGTATAAAATTTGGTGGTGTTACCTCTAACGATTTTAGCAAACGACTCGAAATTCGCGGAGCACTTGCTTATGGTCTAAAAGACGAACGTTTCAAACCAAGAATCGGTTTCCGTTGGTTTGTGCAAAAAGACAAAACCAACAGGCGTTTACTTACAGTAAATTACAAATCAGACTTAGAACAGCTAAGTTTAAGTGCCAACTCCTTACAACTCGATAATATCCTAACGTCTGCATTCCGAAGAACGGCATTAACCCAAGTTACCAATGTTAGAGAGTTCCGTGTAAATTTCGAATACGAATGGTTTACTGGTTTCATGAATAAAATTACCATGTTTAATAGGAATTTGCTTCCATTAGGTGATTTTAAATTCCAACGCAATACATCTGAAGGTTTAGCTAATATAAAAGACCTCACCACCACCGAATTTAGCATTCTTACTCGGTTTGCTTATCAAGAAAAATATATCAGCGGCGAATTCGACAGAACAAGTCTAGGTAGCAAATATCCAGTGCTACAGTTCGAATTAGGTTTGGGAGTTCCCAATATATTTAGTTCTCAGTTTTCTTATGTAAAGGCGCGTTTCAGAATTTCAGACCGCTTTAGAATTAATCCATTGGGCTACACAGATTATGTATTAAATGTGGGAAAAATCTGGGGCACAGCACCTTATCTTTTCTTGGAATTGCACCAAGGTTCACAAACCTATGCCCTCGATCCTTTGGCTTTTAATATGATGAACATCTTTGAATTTGCCAGTGACCGGTATGCATATTTCTTTTTAGACCATCATTTCGAAGGTTTCTTCCTCAATAAAGTACCTTTGTTGCGCAAACTAAAATGGAGAGAGGTGTTTACCATTAAATCCGTTATTGGCGATATGAGCAAATCAAATTTGGCACAACTCACCTATCCCGGAGGACTCGATCCTCAGTTACACCGACCATATTTAGAATCAGGATTTGCAATAGAAAATATTTTTAAAATTGTACGTATCGACTGGCTTTGGAGAATGACGCACCTCGAAAGACCAAATGCACAACGCTTCGGAGTGCGTGTTTCTATGAATTTCAGATTTTAAAGCCATGAAATTACATGCACAACATCTCGTTAAGAGATACAAAAAAAGAACTGTTGTAAACGATGTTTCCGTTGAGGTAAGTCAGGGAGAAATTGTAGGACTTCTAGGTCCAAACGGTGCCGGAAAAACTACTACTTTTTACATGACAGTTGGTTTGGTGAAGCCAAACGAAGGAAAAGTCTTTTTAGACGAGCTCGACATTACAGATTTGCCTATGTACAAAAGAGCAAAATTGGGTATTGGTTATTTAGCGCAAGAAGCATCAGTTTTCAGAAAATTAACTGTTGAAGACAACATCCGGGCAGTGCTCGAGATGCGTCCAATTAGCAAAGCCGAACAAGAAGAAAAGTTAGAATCTTTATTGAACGAGTTCACCCTGCAAAAAGTAAGAACCAATCGTGGAGATGTACTTTCTGGTGGAGAGCGCAGAAGAACAGAAATAGCACGTGCGCTTGCATCAGACCCTAAATTTATTCTTTTAGATGAGCCATTTGCCGGTGTTGACCCAATTGCAGTAGAAGATATTCAGAGCATTGTATCCAAATTGAGAGAAAAAAATATTGGAATCTTGATAACAGACCACAATGTTCACGAAACACTTAATATTACCGATCGTGCCTACCTTTTATTCGAAGGAAGCATCCTAAAAGCTGGCACAGCAGAAGAGCTTGCAGCCGACGAAAACGTAAGAAGATTATATCTTGGTAAAAATTTCGAACTGCGGAGATAGTTTATATTCATTTTCCTACTTTTAAGCCATGAAATTCACAGCCCACATCAATGTAATGCCACACAAAGCCTTGCTAGATCCACAAGGAAAAGCAGTAACTGCTAGCATGAAAAATTTAGGAATTCCTGAAATTCAAAACGTGCGAATAGGCAAGCATTTCGAACTCGAAATTGAGGCCGCTTCAGAAACAGAAGCTTTGCAAAAAGTAGAAAAAGCTTGCAAAGAATTACTTTCTAATCCAATTATGGAAGGTTTCCAAATAGAGATTTCTGCCAATTAATTTTTGGGGCGATGTATTGGTTGATATGCCATGCATGGAGTTTCTATCTAATGCTTTATCTTTGCAAACCGAAAAATTTAAAATGATTACAACTCAAAAAGTATTAGATGCGCTTAGCAATGTAATGGATCCTGATTTAGGAAAAGACCTCGTTACATTAAATATGATAAAAGATATTGCAATTGACGATAAAAATGTAGCATTTACAGTGGTGCTTACAACACCAGCTTGTCCTATGAAAGACATGATACACAATGCATGTGTGAATGCAATTGTGCATTATGTAGATAAAGAGGCACAGGTAAATATCAATATGACTGCGAATGTTACCACTAAGCGTGGCGATGAACGTCCTCTTTTACCCAAGGTGAAAAATATAATTGCTGTTGCTTCTGGAAAAGGTGGTGTTGGAAAATCCACAGTATCCGCTAATTTGGCAATTGCTTTGGCAGATTTAGGCGCAAAAGTAGGTTTGGTAGATGCTGATATTTATGGGCCTTCTATTCCAATAATGTTTGATGTAGTTGATGAAAAACCATTGGTAAGAAATACAGAATCGGGCCAATTAATGGTTCCTGTAGAGAGTTATGGAATTAAACTTTTATCTATTGGTTTTTTTGCAGACCCTGCACAAGCAGTGGTTTGGCGCGGGCCAATGGCTTCTAAAGCGCTCACACAATTGTTTAGAGACGCAGACTGGGGCGAATTAGATTACCTAATCATAGATTTACCACCCGGCACAGGCGATATTCACCTCACTTTGGTAAGTGGAATTCCTTTAACAGGAGCCATCATTGTTACTACACCACAACTGGTTGCTTTAGCAGATGCAGAAAAAGCAGTGAGCATGTTTCAAATTCCTTCTATAAATGTTCCTGTTTTGGGCATTGTAGAAAACATGTCGTATTTTACTCCTGCAGAGTTGCCAGATAATAAGTATTATCTTTTTGGTAAAGACGGTGGTAAGCAAATGGCAGAAAAACTAAACGTTCCATTACTAGCACAATTGCCTTTAGTTCAAAGCATCAGAGAAGCGGGCGATAGCGGTCGTCCCGCAGGTTTACAAGACAATACTCTAGTAAGTAAGGCTTTTCTTCAGTTGGCAATGAATGTTGCACAGCAAGTTGCATTAAAGAACGCAGGTATTAAATCAAAAGAAGTTACTGCCTAAGTAATTTATAATACCTTCGCAAAACAATGCAAGTAGAAGAAAAATCAAACTTAATAAGAAGAATAGAGGAAGCGATAGATACTATTCGTCCTTATTTAGAGGCTGATGGAGGAGATATAACTGTAACTGATATCACAGAAGATTTTCAAGCGATGGTTCAATTACACGGGGCTTGTAGTTCTTGTTCTATGAGTAGTATGACATTGAGAGCTGGTGTAGCTGAAGCAATTAAGCATGCTGTGCCAGAAATAACCAATGTAGTGGCTATAAATATGCCCGAATTTTAAGGTTGCTAACCAGGATTTAGATTAGCAGAAACCTAATTATTTCGTCTTAGCAGAAGTTACTTGATCAGTATAAAACTCCAGAATTGTTTTAGATTTAATCAACTTTTCTGGTTCTGCTGTTTTTATTATTAAAGTTTCGGTTTTGTTACCAAAATCGTCGTACTTATATTTTGTAGATTGCACAATAGCAGCAGCAGCATTTAGTTCTGATTCTCTTATTTTTTCACCAAAAGCATTAAAAACCAGCTGCGTTCCATTTACTTTTTCCAATGTTTTTGCAGGGCAAGTAGCACACACTTTAGAAACCATGCTTGTAATTGAACTATCAGTGTAACTCAATTCATTGCGATAAATCTCTTTTTGCTCTTCATCGTAAC
>Ga0247831_1002857_pt1 | contig 26667 bp, 21 predicted proteins | sample LaCruzMarch2015__9_FD_192406 | JGI IMG/M metagenome (GOLD analysis project Ga0247831, IMG submission 192406) | Freshwater microbial communities from meromictic Lake La Cruz, Castile-La Mancha, Spain - LaCruzMarch2015_1m | ecosystem: Environmental > Aquatic > Freshwater > Lake | place: Spain...
CTTCCGCGTCGCGTCGTCCAGTTCAATCGCCGTCGCCTTTCGCATCGCTGCCTCCAAAATGTCCCAGATTCTTCTTGGAGGTGGCAGGTGGAAAATAGTTCTTTTAATTCAGAAGCACTACACTAGTAGCCCGCTTTTGCCCCTGGCCGTCGCCGGGCGAACAAGCCGCTCGCACGTGCTCCCTGCTTGACGAACCGCGCCCTGCGCGCCACCTTCGGGTCCACCGTCAAGGCACGGTAGATTTCCACCCGGTCGTGGTCACGCAGCAGCTGCTGCGCGGTGACCTTGCGGCCCCACACACCGAGCAACGCGACACCTTCGCCGGACTGGCCCACCTCACCGCGCCAGCCGCAGGCGTCCAGGGCCTGTTCCACCGTGGCACCGTCTGGCAGCACCAGGCTGCGCTCATGCACCACACGGGCACCAGGCGAATACACCACGGTCACATGCAGCGCCATGGCTTCAGCCGTAGACCTGCTCGGCACGTTTGACGAAGGCATCCACCAGGCTGCCGGCAATGCGGTCAAACACCGGCCCGACCAGCCGGCCGAGCGTGGCGTTGTCGAAGCCATAGTGCAACTCGAGTTCCACGCGGCAGGCGCGCTGGCTGCCGTCGCCCAGAGCGTGAAAACGCCACTGGCCGTCAAGCCGCGAGAACGGGCCTTCGACCAGCTGCACCGCAACCTCGCGCGCCGGCGTATGCAGATTGCGGGTGGTGAAGACCTGCCGGATGCCGCCAAACGAGATGCCGACCTCGGCCGTCATGCCCTGCCCGTCCTCGCTGACCACGGCTGCATGGTCGCACCAGGGCAGGAACTGCGGATAGGCGGGGACGTCGGTCACCAGGGCATACATTTCCGCAGGGTGGTACCAGATCAGGACGGACTTGTTGACGGTTTTCATAGAATGCGTGGCTGCGCGGGATTGTAGACAAGCCCTCCACTCGGGCACCTTGCACTGACGCCTTACAACCCCACCTTGCACCATGGCCAAGAAACCCGACTCCCCCGCCCAGAAGCCGACCCGGATCGCCGACAACAAGAAGGCGGCCTACAACTACTTCTTCGAGGAGCGCTTCGAGGCCGGCATGGTGCTGGAAGGCTGGGAGATCAAGTCGCTGCGTGAGGGCAAGGTGCAGCTGACCGACGGTTATGTGGTGATCCGCGACGGCGAGCTGTTCCTGATCGGCTGCCAGATCAACCCGCTGCACAGCGCGTCGACCCACATCAGCCCGGACAAGGTCCGCACCAAGAAGCTGCTGATGCACAAGGCGGAGATCAAGCGCCTGATCGGCAAAGTCGAGCAGAAAGGCTACACGCTGGTGCCGATCAACCTGCACTGGAAGGCGGGCAAGGTGAAATGCGAGATCGCGCTGGCCAAGGGCAAGGCCGAGCACGACAAGCGCGACACCATCAAGGACCGCGAAGGCAAGCGCGAGGTGGAGCGCATCATGAAGACGCGCCACCGCTGAGGGCCTGGGCGCCCGGCCCGCGGCGCAGGATCAGAGCGCCTCGCGGCTGGCCTTCTTGCGCTCGTGCTCCTTCAGGTGGCGCTTGCGCAGGCGGATGCTCTTGGGCGTGATCTCGACCAGCTCGTCTTCCTCGATGAACTCCACCGCGTACTCCAGCGTGAGCTGGATAGGGGGCGTGATCTTGATCGCGTCTTCCTTGCCCGACACCCGGAAGTTGGTGAGCTGCTTCATGCGCACGGCATTGACCACCAGGTCGTTGTCGCGGCTGTGGATGCCCACGATCATGCCCTCATACACCGGGTCGCCCGCCTTCACGAACATGCGGCCGCGGTCGTCAAGCTTGCCCAGTGCGTAGGTCACGATCTCGCCGTCGTCCATGCTGATCAGCACGCCGCTCTTGCGGCTTTCGATGTCGCCGCGGTAGGCTTCGTAGCCGTCGAAGATGTTGCTGGCCAGGCCGGTGCCGCGCGTCAGGTTCAGGAATTCATTCTGGAAGCCGATCAGACCCCGCGCCGGAATGCGGTACTCCAGGCGCACACGGCCGCGGCCGTCCGGCTCCATGTTGATCAGGTCGCCCTTGCGCAGGCCCAGCGCCTGCATCACGCCGCCCTGGTGGCCCTCCTCGATGTCGACCGTGAGCATCTCTATCGGCTCGTGCTTCTCGCCGTTGACCATGCGGAACACCACACGCGGCTTGGACACTGCCAGCTCGTAACCTTCGCGACGCATGTTCTCCAGCAGGATGGTCAGGTGCAGTTCGCCCCGTCCGGAGACTTCGTAGATGCCGTCTTCGTCGGTGTCGCTGACCCGTAGCGCCACATTGGCCTGCAGTTCGCGGTCCAGCCGGTCGCGCAGCTGGCGGCTGGTCACGAACTTGCCCTCCCGTCCGGCCAGCGGCGAATTGTTGACGCAGAAGTTCATCGTCAGCGTGGGTTCGTCGATCTTGAGCATCGGCAGTGGCGCCGGCTTGAGCGGGTCGGTCAGCGTGACGCCGATGCCCACCTGCTCGATGCCGCTGACCAGCACGATGTCACCCGGGCCCGCTTCGGTGGCTGGCAAGCGCTCCAGACCGTCGAATTTCAGGATCTGCTGCACCTTGGACTTGCTCGACCTGCCCTCCAGGCCTTCCATGACCATCACTTCCTGGTTCACACGCAAGGTACCCTGGCTGATCCGGCCCACGCCAATGCGCCCGACGTAGGTGGAATAGTCCAGCGAGCTGATCTGCAGCTGCAGCGGGGCTGCCGGGTCCCCCTTGTTGGCCGGCACATGGGAGAGCACGGTGTCGAACAGGGGCCCCAGGTCCTTGCCCCATTGCTCTCCGGGCGCGCCTTCGTCCATCGAGGCCCAGCCGTTCAGGCCGGACGCATACACCACCGGGAAATCCAACTGCTCCTCGGTGGCGCCGAGCTTGTCGAACAGGTCGAAGGCGGCGTTGATGACGTAGTCTGGGCGCGCGCCAGGGCGGTCGACCTTGTTCACCACCACGATCGGCTTGAGGCCCAGGGCCAGCGCCTTCTTGGTCACGAAGCGCGTCTGCGGCATCGGGCCTTCCACGGCGTCGATCAGCAGCATCACGCCATCGACCATCGACAACGCACGCTCCACCTCGCCGCCGAAATCGGCGTGGCCGGGGGTGTCCACGATGTTGATGTGGGTGTCCTTCCAGTCCACGGCACAGTTCTTGGCCAGGATCGTGATGCCGCGCTCCTTTTCGAGGTCGTTGCTGTCCATCACACGCTCGGCCACCTTTTCATTGGCGCGGAAGGTTCCGCTCTGGCGCAGAAGCATGTCGACCAGCGTGGTCTTGCCATGGTCCACGTGGGCAATGATGGCGATGTTGCGAATCTGTTTGTAGCTCATGGTTCTCTTTCAGTGATCTCGGTACCGCTCCACCAGGCGCCTCAGTGGGCGGCCAGCGTCTGTGTGATTTCGATCGGGCTCAACAGGCGCCCCGGTATCAGTTCTCCACCGGCCACATGGCCGGTCCCCAGCAGGGCGCGCGGTTCGGTGCCGTACACCGCCACCCGCTCGCAATTTACCCAGTGCCCGCGTCGGCGCACGCCGCTCAGGAACCGGCCGGCATCTTCAGGGCCCAGTTCCACCACCAGATGCCCGGGCAACAGGGCATCCACAGGCAACAGGCATGCCAGCCGCTCGTCTTCCGTCATGGCTGCGAGATGCTCCAGGGTGACGCTGTGCGCCAGCCCGAAATCACCCGTCGCCACCCGTCGCAACGCGCCCAGGTGGGCCCCGCAACCGAGTGCCTCGCCGATGTCCTCGGCCAGGGTCCGGATGTAGGTGCCTTTGCTGCAGGTCACATCCAGGTGCAGCAGCGCCTGCTGCGCATCCAGTTGCGCCACCAGCGCGTGGATGGTGACATCGCGCGCCGGCCGTTCCACCTCGATGCCCGCGCGGGCGTAGTCGTACAAGGCGCGACCGTCCTTCTTCAGGGCGCTGTACATCGGCGGCACCTGGCGGATCGGGCCACGAAACAGTGCGCAGACCCGTTCCACATCGGCCAGCGTGACTGCCACCGGCCGCTGCTGCAGCACCGCGCCCTCGGCATCGCCGGTGGTCGTGGTGAACCCCAGGCGCGCCAGCGCGTGGTAGCGCTTGTCGGCATCCAGGTGCAACTGGCTGAACTTTGTCGCCGCGCCAAAACACAGCGGCAGCACGCCGGTGGCCAGCGGATCGAGCGTGCCGGTGTGGCCCGCCTTCTCGGCACGCAGCAGCCATTTCGCCTTCTGCAAGGCGTCGTTGCTCGACAGGCCCAGTGGCTTGTCGAGCAGCAGCACGCCATGCACAGGGCGGCGGGCCACTTTCACGCGGACGGGTGGAGTTTCCAATCGGGTGCCCATATGCAAGCTGTTCAGGCCAGCGTCCCAGCAGCAATGCGGAAACCCGGCCCGGTGCGGTTCAGTCCTCGTTCCTGGAACGCGAGGCCACGGCCTGCGCGATCAGTGCATTCATGTCGGCTGCGCGTTCGGTCGTGCGGTCGAACTGGAAATGCAGGGTGGGCACGGTATGGATGTGCAGACGCTTGAACAGGCCGGCGCGCAGGAAACCGGCCGCCTGGTCAAGGCCCTCCTGGGTCTGCGCCGGATCACCCTTGAGCAGGCTGAAGAACACCTTGGCGTGGGCATAGTCGGGCGTGACCTCGACCGACTGGATCGTCACCATGCCCACCCGCGGGTCCTTGAGCTCGCGCGCGATCAGCTCCGTCAGATCGCGCTGGATCTGATCGGCCACCTTGAAGGCGCGGTTGGGCGTTGCGGACTTGCGGGCTGGCATGGGTACATCGCCTTACAGCGTACGGGCGACTTCCTTGATCTCGAAGAACTCCAGCACATCGTTTTCCTCGATGTCGTTGTAGTTCTTGATGTTCAGGCCGCACTCGAAGCCTTCCTTGACCTCGCGCACGTCGTCCTTGAAGCGCTTGAGCGAATCGAGCTCGCCGGTGAAGATGACCACGTTCTCGCGCAGCAGCCGCAGCCGCGCGCTGCGCCGGACCAGCCCTGCAGTGACCATGCAGCCCGCGATCGAGCCGATCTTGCTGACCTTGAACACCTGGCGGATCTCGGCCGTGCCGATGATCTCTTCCTTCTTGTCGGGCGTGAGCATGCCGGACATCGCCGCCTTGAGGTCATCGACGGCGTCGTAGATGATGTTGTAGTAGCGGATGTCGACGCCGTTGCCTTCGGCCAGCTTGCGCGCGCCGGAGTCAGCCCGGGTGTTGAAGCCGATGATGACCGCCTTGGAGGCGATCGCCAGGTTGACGTCCGACTCGCTGATGCCACCCACGGCGGCGTACACCATCTGCACCTTGACCTCGTCGGTGGACAGCTTGAGCAGGCTCTGGGCCAGCGCTTCCTGCGAGCCCTGCACGTCGGCCTTGACGATGATCGGCACCATCTTGACCTCGCCGGCCGTGATGTCGCTGAACATGTTCTCCAGCTTGGCGGCCTGCTGCTTGGCCAGCTTGGTGTTGCGGAACTTGCCGGCCCGGTAGGTGGCGATCTCGCGTGCACGGCGTTCGTCGGCCAGCACCATGAACTCGTCGCCGGCCTGGGGCACTTCGGTCAGGCCCTGGATCTCGACCGGGATGGAAGGGCCGGCCGTCTTGACCGTGCGACCGTTTTCATCCAGCATGGCACGCACGCGGCCGTAGGTGGAGCCTGCCAGCACGATGTCGCCGGTCTTGAGGGTACCGCCCTGCACCAGCACGGTGGCCACGGGGCCGCGGCCCTTGTCCAGCTTGGCCTCGATGACCAGCCCCTTGGCCATGGCGTCCACCGGGGCGCGCAGCTCCAGCACCTCGGCCTGCAGCAGCACCTGTTCGAGCAGGGAATCGATGCCTTCGCCGGTCTTGGCAGACACCGGCACGAACGGCGACGGCCCACCGAACTCCTCGGGAATGACCTCCTCCACGACGAGTTCGTTCTTCACGCGCTCGGGGTTGGCATCGGGCTTGTCGATCTTGTTGATGGCCACGACCAGCGGCACACCCGCCGCCTTGGCATGCTTGATGGCCTCACGGGTCTGCGGCATGACGCCGTCGTCGGCTGCGACGACCAGGATCACGATGTCGGTGGCCTTGGCGCCACGCGCACGCATCGCTGTGAAGGCCTCGTGGCCCGGGGTGTCGATGAAGGACACCATGCCGCGCGGGGTTTCCACATGGTAGGCCCCGATGTGCTGGGTGATGCCACCGGCTTCGCCGGATGCCACCTTGGCACGCCGGATGTAGTCCAGCAGCGATGTCTTGCCGTGGTCGACGTGGCCCATGACTGTCACCACCGGCGCGCGCGGCAGGGACTCGACGCCCTGGTGGGAGACGTCGTCGGCGAAGGCTTCCGGATCGTCGAGTGCGGCCACGATCGCCTTGTGGCCCATCTCCTCGACCACGATCATCGCCGTATCCTGGTCCAGCGGCTGGTTGATGGTGACCATCTGCCCCAGCTTCATCAGGTGCTTGATCACCTCGGAGGCCTTGACGGCCATCTTGTGCGCCAGCTCGGCGACCGTGATGGTCTCGGGCACATGCACCTCGAAGATGCGCGCCTCGACGGGTGCCGCAGGCATGTGGTCGTCGCGGTCACGGTCGTTGCCGCGCCGCCCGCGCGGACCGCTGCGCCAGTTGCCGCGACCCGCGCCCGCGCCGGTGTCACCACGGGTGGGGATGGCCTTCTTCTTGGCGGGATCTCCGGCCCAGCTGCTGGAGAGCTTGGCCGACTTGACTTCCTTGCCGGCGCCCGGCCCGGACCCTGGGCTGGAAGTCGTGCCGGGCGCGCCCGGCCGGGCTGCCCGGTTCATGACACTGCCGGCCGCCGGCTTGTGCAGGGTACCCTTGACACCAGCCTTGGCTTCCTCGGCTGCGGCGGGCTTGGCCACCGGCTTGACTTCTTCCGGCTTCTTGGCCACCAGCACCTTCTTGGGCGTGGACATCATGGTGCGGATGGCAGCCGCCTCGGCCTCGGCCTTGCGCCGGCGCTCGCTCAGGTCGGCGGCCCGCGCGGCTTCCTCGTCGGCGCGGGCCTTGGATTCGGCGGCCACCTTTTCCTTGGCGGCGACGCGGACCTGGTCGGCCTTTTGTTCTGCGGCGGCTTCAGCCGCCTTGGCGGCGGGCGCGGGATCCGCGACGGCAGCGGCCTTGGCCCGGGCGGCGGCTTCGGCCTCAGCCTGTGCCGCGGCCTCCGCGGCGGCGCGGGCGCGTGCCTCCTGCTCCTGGCGCTCCAGGCGCTTCTGTGCCAACTCCTCTTCCTGACGGCGGATCAGCTCAGCCTGGCGACGCGCCTCTTCCTCGCGTCGGGCCAGTTCGGCATGGTCAATCGCGGGTGCCGCCGGGGGTGGTGGCTCCACCGGCTCCGGGGCAGAGGGCGCTTCCAGGGGACCGTCGGTGCCATCCTCGCGGCGCACAAACGTGCGCTTCTTGCGCACTTCGACCTGAATCGTCCGCGCCTTGCCGCTGGAGTCGGCCTGCTTGATCTCGCTGGTGGACTTCTTCACCAGCGTGATCTTCTTGCGCTCGGCCGACGCCGTGCCGTGGGCCGACTGCAGGTAGTTCAGCAGGCTGTGCTTGTCGGCATCGGTCAGCCGGTCGGCGGCGGAGGACTTGGCCACGCCGGCGGCCTTCAGCTGCTCAAGCAGCGTGGCGGTTGATTTCTTGAGTTCGTTGGCAAACTCGGCGACGGTCGTACTGGACATTTGTTGTGCTACCTATAGTTCTGCATAACAAGCCCTGCGGGCACTTGTTGGCTGTCACTGAAATTTCGTATGCATGGCCATTACTCTTGGGGAGCGGCTTCGTTGGTGAACCAGTGTTCACGCGCCTTCATGATCAGGGCCCTGGCGTCCTCTTCGGTCTGCCCGGTGATGTCCGTGAGCTCGTCCACCGCCAGGTCGGCCAGGTCATCGCGCGAGTGGATGCCCTGGTCGGCCAGCTTGCCGATCAGCTCCGGGGTCAGCCCATCCAGCGTGCGCAGGTCCTGGGAGACTTCGTCCACGTTTTCCTCGTGGGCGATCTCCATGGTCAGCAGGGCGTCCTTGGCTCGGGTGCGCAGTTCGTTGACGGTTTCCGCGTCGAAGCTCTCGATCTCGAGCATTTCCTGCAGCGGCACATAGGCCACTTCCTCCAGGCTGGTGAAGCCTTCGGCGATCAGGATGTCGGCGATCTCTTCGTCCACGTCGAGCTTTTCCATGAACAGGCGCCGGCCGGAGTCGGTTTCATCCGCCAGTTTTTGGGCCGACTCGGCGGCATCCATGATGTTGATCTTCCAGCCGGTGAGCTCCGAGGCCAGACGCACATTCTGGCCACCCCGGCCGATGGCGATGGCCAGGTTTTCCTCGTCGACCACCACATCCATGGCGTGGCGTTCCTCGTCGACCACGATGGAGGACACATTGGCCGGCGCCAGCGCGCCGATCACGAACTGGGCCGGGTCCTCGCTCCACAACACGATGTCGACCCGCTCGCCGGCGAGCTCGTTGGTGACGCCGTTCACGCGGGTGCCGCGCACGCCGACACAGGTGCCGATCGGGTCGACGCGCTTGTCATGCGACAACACGGCGATCTTGGCGCGCGAGCCGGGGTCGCGGGCGCAGGACTTGATCTCCAGAAGGCCTTGTTCGATTTCCGGCACCTCGGTGCGGAACAGTTCGATCATGAATTCGGGCGCCGAGCGGGACAGGATGATGGGCGCGCCCCGCAGCGTGAGGTCGACCTCCATGATCATGGCTCGGACACGGTCGCCGGAGCGCAGGTTTTCCTTGGGGATCATCTCGCTGCGACGCAGGCGCCCCTCGACCCGGCCGCTCTCGACGATGATGTCGCCCTTGTCCATGCGCTTGACGGTGCCCACGAAGATCTTGTCGCCGCGCGACATGAAGTCGTTGAGCAGCATCTCGCGCTCGGCGTCGCGGATGCGCTGCAGGATCACCTGCTTGGCGGCCATCGCACCGATACGGCCGATCGGCACGGACGGCACCGACTCCTCGATGTATTCGTCGACCTCGATGTCGGGGATCTGCTCTTCGGCCTCGAACAGCAGGATTTCCTGGTCTGGCAGCTGCAGGCCGGCCTCGTTGGGCACCACATGCCAGCGCCGGAACGTCTCGTAGTTGCCGCTGTCGCGGTCGACAGCGACGCGAATGTCCACGTCGCCTTCATACAGCTTCTTGGTTGCCTGGGCCAGGGCGGCCTCGACGGCCGCAAACACCACGTCCCGCTCCACGCTCTTTTCGCGGGAGATGGCGTCCACCAACATCAACATTTCGCGATTCATGCCACTACTCTCCTAAAGTCGTTGCCGTTGCAGGCGCCATCAAGGCGCCACCCGGCAGTTCCCACAATCCCAAAAATCAAGACTCCGGCGCGTCGCCGGGGTTCCCCGCGCCGCGTCCCTTGAAACTCACGATCGGCGCCAGCCGCGCCTCGCGTACTTCATCCCATGTGAAGCCGAGCACCTGAACCGGCGGCGGCGCACGCTTCCTGCTGACCTTCTGGCCCGGCTTGACCGGCGGCGCATCGCTCCAGACGATCTGCCACCCGGCCCCGGCCCCTTCGGCGGCAGGCGCCACACGCTCCAGCGTGCCACGAAACTTCTTGCGATTGGCGCTCACCAGGCCCTGTGCTGCCGCACCCACCGGCGCCTTCAGACTGATGTCGACCACAGACCCCGCAAAGCGCTCGAAATCGCGCGGACCTCGCAGCGGGCGATCGATACCGGGCGAGGACACCTCGAGCCGCTTGTATTCGATGGCGTCCACCTCCAGCGCAAACTGCAGCTGGCGCGTCACCTTTTCGCAGTCTTCGACCGTCACGAACTGCTCGGCGCCCGCCGCCGGCGCCGCTGTGCCCGCCCAGGGCAGATCGATCGTGATGCGCAACAAACCACCGGCCGAGCGTTCGATCTCGACCAGGTCATACCCCAGACCGGTTACCGTGGTTTCAACGATTTGCTGCAGTGCCACCCGACTCGAACCCCCAAGCTTCGCGGTGCGAAGGACCAAAAGCATTCGACCAAAAAAAACGGGCGGTAGAAACCCGCCCGTTTGGTCGTGAAGCCGGGATTCTAGCCCAAAAACACGGCCGTGGAAGCCCCCGGAAACGCTATTTGCAGCAAAAACAGCCCGATCAGGCGGCGGAGCGCACCAGGGTCTGGGTGTAGGGGTGCGTCGGGTGGTCCAGCACCTGGGCCAGCGGGCCGGTCTCGACGATCTCGCCATCCTTGAGAACCATGACATGGTGGGCCATCGCCCGGATCACGTCCACGTCATGGGTGATCAGCAGATAGCTCAGGCCCCGCTCACGCTGCAGGCGCTGCAGCAGGTCGAGCACCTGCTTCTGGATGGTCACGTCCAGGGCACTGGTGGGTTCGTCCAGCACCAGCAGTCGCGGCTCCACGATCAGCGCCCGGGCGATCGCCAGGCGCTGGCGCTGGCCCCCCGAGAACTCATGCGGGTAACGCCCCAGCAGATTGGGGAACTGGCTCTCTGTCAGGCCGACTTCGGCGAGCGCGGCCAGCACCCGGGCCTGACGGCCGGCAGCCGGCAGTTCGGTCGCATGGACCCGCAGGCCCTCTCCCACGATCTCCTCGACCGTCATGCGCGGCGAGAGGGACGAGAAAGGGTCCTGGAACACCACCTGCATGGTGCGCCGCAGGGCCTTGTCGGCCGGCCCGTCCCGTCCCCAGGCCTGCCCGTCCACCTGCAGGTCCCCCTCGAAGGGCTGCAGCCCCAGAGCCGCCAGCGCCAGCGTCGACTTGCCCGAGCCGGACTCGCCGATCACACCCAGCGTCTGCCCCGCAGGCAGCGTGAAGGTGGCATCCTTCACGGCCACGAACCGGCCCTTGCCTAACCAGCCCCGGACACCCGGCAGCCGTGTCGGGTAACTGACCCGCAGATGGCGGGCCTGCAGCAGGCCCGCCGGGCTGGCGGCGCCGGCAGCCGGCGCAGGCACCTCGACCACATGGCGCACAGGGCGGCTGTCGATCAGGCGGCGGGTGTAGACATGTTTCGGATGCGCGAACACGTCGGCCACCGGGCCCTGCTCGACGATGTCACCCGCCTCCATCACGGCCACCCGGTCGGCAAACCGGCGCACCAGGTTCAGGTCGTGCGTGATCATCAGCACGGCCATGCCATGGGCGCGCTGCAGGTCGGCCAGAAGATCGAGGATCTGGCCGCGGACGGTCACGTCCAGGGCGGTGGTGGGTTCATCCGCCAGCAGCAGCGCGGGCTTGCAGGCCAGCGCCATGGCGATCATGGCGCGCTGGCGCTGCCCGCCGGACAACTGGTGGGGATAGGAGGCGGCGCGCCGCTGCGCGTCCGGGATACCGGTGCTCGCCAGCAGGTCGACAGCGGCCGCAGCACAGCGCGAGCGGTCCAGCCCCTGCTTGAGCTGCAGGACCTCCACGATCTGCTCGCCCACGGTGAACAGCGGGTTGAGCGCCGTCATGGGCTCCTGGAAGATCATCGCGATGTCCTGACCGCGGATGGCCCGCAGCTCCCGTTCGGGCATGGAGAGAAGGTCCACCGGCGCCGCGCCGTGCGAAAACACCGCGCTGCCGCTGCAGTGGGCATTCATCGCCAGGCGCAGCAGGCTCAGGGCGGTCACGGTCTTGCCCGAGCCCGACTCGCCGACCAGCGCCAGTTTCTCGCCGCGGGCAATCGAGAAGTCGATGCCACCCACCACATCCTTGCCGCCGAAGGCCACACGCAGCCCGCGCACATCGAGCAGGGTCATGGCTTGCCGCCTTTCGGTGCGGCGACCGGGTCCTGGTCGAGCTTGCGCGGATCGAGGGCATCGCGCAAGGCATCGCCCATGAAGGTCAGCAGCAACAGGGTGACCACCAGCACCGCAAAGGTCGACAGGGAGATCCACCAGGCGTCGATGTTGTTCTTGCCCTGAGACAGCAACTCGCCCAGAGAGGGTGTTCCGGGCGGAACACCCAGGCCCAGGAAGTCCAGCGAGGTCAGCGCCAGGATCGCGCCACTCATGCGAAACGGCAGAAAGGTCACCACCGGCGTCAGGCTGTTGGGCAGGACATGGCGCACGATGATCTGCCAGTTGCTCACCCCCAGGGCCCGCGCTGCCCGCACGTAATCGAGCTGGCGGTTGCGCAGGAATTCGGCCCGCACGTAGTCCGACAGGCCCATCCAGCCGAACAGGCTCAGCAGGACCAGCAGCAGCGCCAGGCTGGGCGCGAATACCGCGCTGAAGATGATCAGCAGGTAGAGCTCGGGCATCGAGCCCCAGACCTCGATGAAGCGCTGGAAGGCCAGATCGATCTTGCCGCCAAAGAAGCCCTGCACGGCACCAGCCACCAGCCCCAGAAGAACACCGGTGAACGTCAGCGCGAGCGCGAACAACACACTGACCCGAAAACCGTAGATCAGCTGCGCCAGCAGGTCGCGGCCACGGTCGTCGGTGCCCAGCAGGTTGTCGCGGGTGGGCCTCGACGGGTTGGGCTCCTTGGCAAAGTAGTTCAGGGTCTTGGGACCATAGGGGTTGGGCGCGAACAGCGCCCAGTTGTCACCCGCCGTGATGCGCTCCCGGATGAAGGGGTCGAGGTAGTCGGTATTGGTGTCGAAATCTCCGCCAAAGGTTTTTTCGGAGTAATCCTTGAGCAGCGGGACGTAGGTCTGCCCTTCATAACGCACCAGCAGCGGCCGGTCGTTCGAGACCAGCTCGGCGCACAGGCTCAGCAGTACCAGGGTGACAAACGCGATCAGGCTCCAGTAACCCAGGCGGTTGCGCCGGAAGCGCTGCCAGGCACGCCGGCCGGGTGACACGCTGCGAACGGGGGCGGTGACAGGGTGCGTGGCCATCATGTCAGTCGAACTTCACGCGCGGGTCGACCCACACGTAGCACAGGTCGGAGATCAGCTTGGTGACCAGGCCGATGAGGGTGAACAGGAACAGCGTCCCCAGCACCACCGGGTAATCGCGCCGGATCACGCTCTCGTAACTCAGCAGCCCGAGACCATCCAGCGAGAACAGGGTTTCGATCAGCAGCGAGCCGGTGAAGAACGCCCCCACGAAGGCCGCCGGGAAGCCGGTGATGATCGGGATGAGCGCATTGCGGAACACATGCTTCCACAACACGCGCCGCTCATCCAGGCCCTTCGCACGGGCTGTCACCACATACTGCTTGCGGATCTCCTCCAGAAAGGCGTTCTTGGTCAGCATGGCCGTGACCGCAAAGCTGCCCAGCACCATGGCGGTCACGGGCAGCGTGATGTGCCAGAGGTAGTCGACGATGCGCGCGCCCCAGGACAGCTCTTCCCAGTTGCTGGACGTCAGCCCACGCAGGGGAAACCACTGCAGCTGCCCGCCAAACACCACCAGCAGCGCCACACCGAGTACAAAGCCGGGAATCGCATACCCCAGCAGCACCAGCAGCGTGGTGACGAAATCGAAGCGCGAGCCCGCCCGCACGGCCTTGGCCACGCCCAGCGGCACTGCAATCAGGTAACTGATGAAGAAGGTCCACAGGCCCAGGCTGATCGACACCGGCAGCTTCTCGATGATGAGCTGGCCGACGTCCTTGTTCTGGAAGAAGCTTCGGCCGAGGTCGAAGCGCGCAAACTGGCCCAGCATCTGCAAGAAGCGCTCGTGGGCCGGCTTGTCGAAGCCGTAAAGCGCCTTGATCTGCTCGATGCGCTTGGGGTCCACACCCTGCGAGCCACGGTAACTCAGGCCGCCGCCTTCCGCGCTGGTGCCGGAGCCCGCCTTGGCCTCGGCCAGGTACTGCTCGACCGGGCCACCCGGCACGAACTGGATCACGGCAAAGGTGACCAGCAAGACCCCCAGCAGCGTGGGAATCATCAACAGCAGTCGCTTGAGGATGTAGGCGGCCATGGTCTATTTTGCCCACCAGGTATCGATGGCCCACGCTTCGCCCGTGGCATAGGGCGGCATCTGGGGCGGCATGGCGAGGCGCCAGGCGTTGTAGGCGATGCGGTGGGTACCGGCCATCCATTGCGGGATCATCAGGTGGCTGTGGCTCACGACGCGTTCGAGCGCCCGGCAGGCCGGCAGCAGCTCGGCCTTGGTGTTCGCGCTGGTCAGGTGGCCGATGAGCGCGTCGATGGCCAGGCTTTTCACGCCCGACAGGTTGCCGGAGTCTTCGGTGTCGGCGGCCTTGCTGCCGAAGATGTCGGCATATTCCTGGCCCGGGCTGTGGGTGCCCTGGTAGGCCAGGGAGCTGATCTCGAACTCGAACTTCTGCAGCCGTTGCTGGTACAGCGCGAAGTCGACCGGCCGGAAGTTGAGCTGTACCCCGATCTTTTCGAGGTTGCGTGCCCAGGGGGTCACGACGCGGGCGCCGGCTTCGTTGCTGTCGAGGTATTCGATCACCAGTGGCTCGCCCTTGGCATTGCGCAGCCGACCGTCGCGCACTTCCCAGCCGGCTTCCTTGAGCAGCGCAAGGGCCTTGCGCAGGTTGGCCCGCAGCGAGGAATCGCCGTCGGTGCGCGGCGGAACCGTCATCGGGCCGAAGGCCGCCGCAGGGATGTCCTTGCGCAAAGGCTCCAGCAGGGCCAGTTCTTCCGGACCCGGGCTGCCGGTGGCCTGGCAGTCCGTGTTGCCGAAGAGGCCATTCACCCGCTGGTAGGAGTTGTAGAACATCTGGCGGTTCATCCACTCGTAGTCCAGCGCCAGGCCGAGCGCCTGGCGCACCCGGACATCCTTGAATTTCTCTTTGCGGGTGTTGAGCACGTAGCTCTGGAAACCCGCTGGCAGCCGGTGCCTGAACTCGGCCTTGACCAGCTCCCCGCTGTCGAACTTGCGGCCCGTCACGCGCCGCGCCCAGTCGCCAGCCGAGAAAAACCGCATCAGGTCGAACTCGCCAGCCTTGAGCGCCTCCAGGCGAGCGGTGTTGTCCTTGTAGATCTTGACGGTGATGCGTTCGAAATTGTTGGAGCCCCGGCGCACATTGAGGTCGCGCGCCCAGTAATTCGGGTCGCGCACATAGGTGATGTCCTTGCCGAACTTCACCGGCCCGATCTTGTAGGGACCGCTGCCGATGGGGATGTCCATGACGACCTTGTCGAACGGCTTGGACTTGCCGTTCTCCATGCCCCACTTGCGGCTGAAGACCGGCAGGCCACCGACTGTCAGGGGCAACTCGCGGTTGCGCTTCTTGAAACGGTAGCGCACGGTGCGATCGTCGATCACGTCCAGGCCCGCCACGTCCTCGAGCAGCGTCTTGTAGCCGGGCGACGTGAACGGGCCCATCAGGGTGTCGAAGCTGTGCTTCACATCGGCAGCAAGCACCGGGTCGCCATTGTGAAAGCGAGCCTGCGGGCGCAGGCGGAAGGTGGCCGACAGGCCGTCGGGAGACACGTCGACGTCCTCGGCCAGCAAACCGTAACCGGAAGCTGTCTCGTCCTGCGAGCCAGCCAGAAGGGTGTCGAACATCAGGCCCGACAGGTAGGCCGGCGCATTCCCCTTCATCGTGAAAGGGTTGTATTTGTCGAAGGTGGACACCCGCAGGTTGCTCACCAGCCGCAGCTCACCCTTCTTGGGCGCCTGCGGGTTGACGTAATCGAAGTGGCTGAAACCGGGCGGGTACTTGAGATCGCCCCACAACGCATACCCATACGCCGCCCAGGCGGGAACGCACAGGCAGGCAAGGCAGGAAATCAGCAAACGGCGCATGCGACAATTCTGCAGGATTTTTCGTGGAGATTACGGTATGGGTTTTCTTGCTGGCAAAAAGCTGCTGATCACCGGCGTTCTGAGCAACCGCTCGATCGCCTACGGCATTGCCCGGGCCTGCCATGCGCAGGGCGCCGAACTGGCCTTCAGCTATGTCGGGGAGCGCTTCAAGGAGCGCATCACCGAGTTCGCCGCCGATTTCGGCTCCAGCCTCGTCTTCGACTGCGATGTCGGCGACGACGCGCAGATCGAGCGCCTGTTCACCGATCTGGCCCGGACCTGGCCCCAGTTCGACGGCTTCGTGCACAGCATCGGTTTTGCGCCCCGGGAGGCGATTGCCGGCAACTTCCTGGACGGCCTGACCCGCGAGAACTACCGCATCGCGCACGACATCAGCGCCTACAGCTTCCCGGCCATGGCCAAGGCCGCCCTGCCCTACCTCAGCCCCAAGGCAGCGCTGCTGACCCTGACCTACATGGGCTCGGAACGCATCATCCCCAACTACAACACCATGGGCCTGGCCAAGGCCTCGCTCGAAGCCTCGGTACGCTACCTGGCCGAGGCGCTTGGCCCGAAGGGCATGCGTGTCAACGGCATCAGCGCCGGCCCCATCAAGACCCTGGCCGCCAGCGGCATCAAGGACTTCGGCAAGCTGCTGGGCATGGTGTCCCAGGCGGCCCCGATGCGCCGCAACGTGACCATCGACGACGTGGGCAATGTGGCAGCGTTCCTGCTGAGCGACCTGGCCGCCGGCGTGACCGCCGAGATCACGTATGTGGACGGCGGCTTCAGCAAGGTGGCGCTGTCCACCGAGGAACGCGGCGCTGCCTGATCAAGGCAGCACCACCGGGCACGCTGCTCAGCCGGGCGCGCCTTTTGCCACACAATCTGCGTAGTAGCGCAGTTTGCCCTGGGCATCTTCCTCGGTCACCAGTCCATGGATGTCGGTGCCGAAACCAGGGCACTGCGCGTTGAACTCGCGTGAGAACTTCAGGTAGTCCACGATCTTGCGGTTGAAGACTTCGCCCGGGATCAGCAGCGGGATGCCCGGCGGGTACGGCGTCACCAGACCCACCGTGATGCGTCCCTCCAGCTTGTCGATCTCGACCCGCTCGGTCTGGCGCCGGGCGATGTGGGCATAGGCATCGCTGGGCTTCATGGCGGGCGCCAGGTCGCTGAGGTACATGTCGGTGGTCAGCCGTGCGATGTCGTATTTGGCGTAGAGCTGGTGCACGAACTGGCACAGGTCAGCCAGGCCCATCTTTTCGTACTTGGGGTGCTGCTGGCAGAACTCGGGCAGGATGCGCCACATCGGCTGGTTCTTGGCGTAGTCGTCCTTGAACTGCTGCAGGGCCGTGAGCAGGGTGTTCCAGCGGCCCTTGGTGATGCCGATGGTGAACATGATGAAGAAGCTGTAGAGGCCTGTCTTCTCGACCACCACACCGTGCTCGGCCAGGAACTTGGTCACGATGCTGGCCGGAATGCCGGTCTTGGCGAACTTGCCGTTGAGGTCCATGCCCGGGGTGACGATGGTCGACTTGATCGGGTCGAGCATGTTGAAGCCGGTGGCCATCTTGCCGAAGCCATGCCAGTTGACGCCGGCCTTGGCGTTGCGCGACTCGCCCTTGATGACCCAGTCGTCGGCGCGGCCGATGCCTTCTTCGGCGAGTTTGTCCGGGCCCCAGACCTTGAACCACCAGTCGGCGCCGTATTCGTCGTCGATCTTGCGCATGGCCCGGCGGAAATCGAGCGCCTCCATGATGCTTTCCTCGACCAGCGCGGTGCCTCCCGGGGGCTCCATCATGGCCGCGGCCACGTCGCAGCTGGCGATGATGCTGTACTGCGGGCTGGTGCTGGTGTGCATCAGGTAGGCTTCGTTGAACAGGTGCCGGTCCAGCTTGGTCTGCTGTGCGTCCTGTACCAGCACATGGCTGGCCTGGCTGATGCCCGCCAGCAGCTTGTGGATCGACTGCGTCGAGTACACCACCGCATGCTTGGGCCGCGCCCGCTTCTTGCCCATTGCATGGTAGGTGCCGTAGAACGGGTGGAAAGCCGCATGCGGCAGCCAGGCCTCGTCGAAGTGCAGGTTGTCGACGTAGCCGTCGAGCATGTTCTTGATGGTCTCGGTGTTGTAGAGCACGCCGTCGTAGGTGGATTGCGTGAGGGTCAGCACGCGCGGCCTGACCTTTTTGGCGTCCACCCCCTTGAGCAGGGGGTTGGCCTTGATCTTGGCCTGGATCGACGCAACCTCGAACTCCTCCTTCGGGATCGGGCCGATGATGCCGAAGTGGTTGCGCGTGGGCTTCAGGAACACGGGTACGGCACCCGTCATGATGATGGCATGCAGGATCGACTTGTGGCAGTTGCGGTCGACCACCACCACGTCGCCGGGGGCCACGCAGTGGTGCCAGACCATCTTGTTCGAGGTGCTGGTGCCATTGGTCACGAAGAAGCAGTGGTCGGCATTGAATATGCGGGCCGCATTGCGCTCGGAAGCAGCCACCGGGCCGGTGTGGTCCAGCAGCTGGCCCAGCTCCTCGACTGCATTGCACACGTCGGCGCGCAGCATGTTCTCGCCGAAGAACTGGTGGAACATCTGCCCCACCGGACTTTTCAGGAAGGCCACCCCACCCGAGTGCCCCGGACAGTGCCAGGAATAGGAGCCGTCCTCCGCATAGTCGAGCAGAGCCTTGAAGAACGGAGGCTGCACGCCTTCGAGGTAACTCTTGGCTTCGCGGATGATGTGGCGGGCCACGAACTCCGGCGTGTCCTCGAACATGTGGATGAACCCGTGCAGCTCGCGCAGGATGTCGTTGGGAATGTGGCGCGAGGTCTTAGTCTCGCCATAGACATAGATGGGCACATCCAGGTTCTTGCGCCGCACCTCCTCGATGAACTGGCGCAGGTTCAGTACGGCCGGGTCCAGGTCGGGGCCGGGCGTGAACTCCTCGTCGTCGATCGACAGGATGAAGGCGCTGGCCCGCGACTGCTGCTGGGCAAACTGGGAGAGATCCCCGTAGCTTGTCACCCCCAGCACCTCGAAACCCTCGCTTTCAATCGCCTGCGCAAGCGCGCGGATCCCCAGACCCGAGGTGTTTTCAGAGCGGAAGTCTTCGTCGATGATGACGATCGGAAAGCGGAATTTCATGAATGCTCCCTGCCCGGTGGCAGATCCAGAAGTTGACAGACAGGCCGGCAGTGTAAGGAAATAAGGTGTCCGCACCCTTGCGATGGCCCACATTGGACGCAAAATGTGGCTCAGGCAACACAAGGCCCCAGGAACAAGGAACAAGCAATGGCAGAGTCGACGCTCTGGTGGATAGCGACCGGCGTGGCAGTGGCCGTGGAGCTGGCCACGGGTACCTTTTACCTGCTGATGATCGCCATCGGCCTGGCCGCCGGCGCCCTGGCAGCGCACCTGGGGGGTGGCCTGGTCACCCAGCTGGTCGCGTCGGCGGTGGTGGGCGGCGGGGCTGTTGCGCTCTGGTACCTGCGCCGCAAGCGGCATCCGCAGGCACTGGCAGCAGGCGCCAACCCCGATGTCAACCTGGACGTCGGCGAAACCGTGCATATCGACCACTGGCAGCCCGACGGCACCGCCAGTGTCAGGTACCGCGGTGCCGCCTGGACCGTCATCCACCGCAGCGGAACGGCACCCTCCACCGGAGTGCACCGCGTGGTGGAAGTGATCGGCAGCCGCCTGGTGGTGGACAAGGTCACCTGAGCAGTTCCACACCGGATTCCCTGCCCCCTTCACAACGAAAGATCACCATGGAAATCGCCAGCATCCTGATCGTCATCGCCCTCATCTTCATCGTGCGCGCGATCCGCATCGTGCCGCAGCAGCATGCCTGGGTGGTCGAGCGGCTGGGCAAGTACCACGGCACGCTCACGCCGGGCCTCAACATCCTGGTGCCTTTCGTGGACAAGGTGGCCTACAAACATGTGCTCAAGGAGATCCCGCTGGACATCCCCAGCCAGGTCTGCATCACCAAGGACAACACGCAATTGCAGGTGGACGGCATCCTGTACTTCCAGGTCACCGACGCGATGCGCGCGAGCTACGGCTCGTCCAACTACATCATGGCGATCACGCAGCTGGCCCAGACCTCGCTGCGGTCGGTGATCGGCAAGCTGGAGCTCGACAAGACTTTCGAGGAGCGCGAGATCATCAACGCGCAGGTCGTCTCGGCGATCGACGAAGCCGCGCTGAACTGGGGCGTGAAAGTGCTGCGCTATGAAATCAAGGACCTGACCCCGCCCAACGAGATCCTGCACGCGATGCAGTCGCAGATCACGGCAGAGCGCGAGAAGCGCGCCCTGATCGCCGCGTCGGAAGGCCGGCGCCAGGAGCAGATCAACATCGCCACCGGCGAGCGCGAGGCCTTCATCGCCCGCTCCGAGGGCGAGAAGCAGGCCGTCATCAACAAGGCCCAGGGCGATGCGCAATCCATCCTGGAAGTGGCCGAGGCGACCGCCCGGGCCATCGAGCGCATCGCTGCGGCCATCCGCCAGCCGGGCGGTGAACAGGCAGTGCAGCTCAAGGTCGCCGAGAAGGCGGTGGACGCCTACAGCCGCGTCGCCACCGACGCGACCACCACCCTGATCGTGCCCAGCAACATGACCGAAGTGTCGGCCCTGATCAGCTCGGCGATGAAGATGGTTCAGACCCACCAGAAGGCCTGATTGTCCGCGCGACGCAGACTCCGGGCCGACATCGCGCTGCTACAATCTCCGGCACCGGAGAGGTGGATGAGCGGTTTAAGTCACACGCCTGGAAAGCGTGCGAGGGGTAAAACCCTCCGCGGGTTCGAATCCCGCCCTCTCCGCCAGTTTCCCAATGAAAATGCATTGGAAATTGGCGCTACCCCCCAAGAACCCGCCTAAATTTTTGCGCTTGAGAGCTTGAAATTCTGCTGACTATTCAGCGAGCGGCTGCCACCTCCTTCATCCCCTCGGGAAACCGGTACTCCAGCGGGATGGTGACGATCTGGGTGCGGTTGTTGTTGCCGACCCGGGCTGTGTGACCCATCGCGATTCTCCCTTTTGTCAAGTATCAGAGTACATGGCGGCAATGCGTGCTTTGCGGCTGTGAACGCACCGGCCCGTATAGTGGGGGTGGCGTGAAACAAGCAGGTTGGCCCGGGTTCAGGTTCTCCCGGGCATAGAAGAAAAACCAGTGCTCCCAGGCTGCGCGGGTCTGCCACATGTTCACCAGCGGCATGTTCCGGTTCGCAAAGCCCATCGCCTCGGCTGCGGCGTTCCGATGGCGTCCCTTCGCACTCCAGAATCGATCCATAAAACTTGACTTTAGTTAACCTTTTGCCACTTTTTCACTGCATGGTGGGCACACCCTGCGATCGGCAGGTCTTGTTGCGTGGACCGGGCCGTAACATAATCCGCCGAAGGGCCCACTGGCGGTCGGTACTGCGAGAACGTGGGTGGCGCCCCCAGTCATTAACACTGGATGCAGGACTGCCCATGCACCGGCCACCGTCTGAAAAACTCTGTGCAAAAGGACCCCCATGACCTCTTCCTTCCAAGCGGCCGCCACCGGCAGACGGCGGGACATCCTGCGGGCGGCCGGAGGCGCCGCCCTCGCATCCAGCATCGGCTTGCCCCTGGCAGGCCGGGCACTGGCGGCCCCCCGGAAATCACTCAAGATCATGCAGTGGAACCATTTCGTACCCGCGTTCGACGAATGGTTCAACAAGGACTTCGTCCGCAAATGGGGAGAGAAGAATGACACCGAGGTGATCGTCACCAACGTGGGGATGACGAACATAGAGAGCCGTGCAGCGGCCGAGGTCAAGAAGAAGCAGGGGCATGATCTGTGCATGTTCCTGAGTCCGCCCTCCTCCTACGAGGACTTCGTTGTCGACCTTCGCGACGTGTATGCCGAATGCGAGAGGCGCCACGGCAAGCCGCTGGACATCGCGGTGCGCAGCACCTACAACCCGATCACCCGAAAGTACTACGGCTTTTCGGACAGCTATGTCCCCGATCCGGTGAACTATCGCAAGGACCTGTGGGACGAAGCCGGCGTGGCGCCTTCGACATGGGATGCCATCCGGGAGGGTGGCCGCAAGATCCGCGAGCGGCATGGCATCCCCGTCGGCATCGGCATGTCCGGCGAACTCGACAGCAGCATGGCATTGCGTTCTCTGCTGGCAACGTTCGGGGCCCATGAACAGACGGCGGACGGACGGCCCAGTCTCAAGTCAGCGGGCGCCTTGGACGCCCTGAAGTTTGCCAAGGTTCTCTACAAGGAGACCATGACGGATGAGATCTTTTCGTGGGATGCGTCGTCCAACAACCGGCTGATGCTGGCGGGAAAGGGCTCTCTGACACTCAACGCGATTTCGATCACACGGACCGGCGAGGCGGAGCGCATACCGATCGCCGACAAGATCGCGCTGGCGGTACCGGCCCGCGGCCCGGTTGCGCAACTGGCCGTGATGCACCTGATGAACGCCTACGTGATCTGGAAGTTCTCGCGCAACATCGACGGTGCCAAAAAGTTCCTGGTCGATCTGGCAGGCGCCTCGCGCGAGGCCTTCCTGGCCAGCGGCTTCTACAACTTTCCCACCTATCCCCAGTTGGTGCCGGACCTGAACCAGCTGATCGCCAAGGACCCGGCAGCCAACCCGCAGGACAAGTACAAGATATTCGTCGGCGCCTCCTCTTGGACCGTCAATGTCGGCTACCCGGGGTACTCCAACGCGGCGATCGACGAGATCTGGAAGGGCTGGCTGATTCCGCGCATGTTCGCCGACGCGGCATCAGGGCGGCTGACGCCCGAGGCTTCGCTGGACATGTATGCAGCGCAATCGAGGGCCATCTTCGACAAATGGCGCGCGCAGCGCAAGGTGTGACAACGGTATGCCGTTCGCCTACCCTGCGCTCGCTGTCCACCGCCAGGGCATTGTCCCGGTTCGCGTCCTGTCGCGCGCGATCCTGCTGCTGCTCCTGGTTCTGCTGCTGGCGCCCAGGCTGCAGGCGCAGGACAAGCCCGGCCCCAAGCGCATCTTCATCGTCAGCAGCTACGACCGCGCCTACATCTGGAGCAAGTCAACCCAGCAGGGTGTCAACGCAGCCATGCGCAAGTATGGTTACCTGACGACTGATCAGCAGGCGCGGGAATTCCTGAGGACCGACAGGCTGCAGACAGACAAGGTGGTGCTGCGCAAGATGTGGATGGACACGAAGCGGCGCGGCGGCACGCTGGAGATGGCTGCCAGCACCACAGCCATCATGCAGGAGATTCGCAAGTTTGCTCCGGATCTCGTCATGCTGGGGGACGACAACGCCGCCAACTACATAGGCAATCAGTTGCTGGACACCAAGGTTCCCGTGGTGTTCTGGGGAATCAACGGGTTGCCGCTGCGCTACGGGCTGATCGACAAGCTGGAAGCACCCGGGCGCAACGTCACCGGCGTCTGGCAGTCCGGTTACCACAAGGAGAGCCTGGACCTGCTCAAGCGCCTGGTGCCCAAGGCCAAAACATTCGGGATTCTGGCCTGTGACTCCGAATCCACCCGTCCCAACATCAAGATGATCGAGCAGCTCGACCGGCGGGGCGTGCTTCCGTTCAAGCTTGTCGACAAGGTCGTGACCAACTCGTACGAGGACTTCCAGGCCGGTGCGCTCGCTTTGGCGCGCAAGGTCGACGTTCTTTTCGTCCTCAACCACGACACCCTGCGTGACCGGAGGGGCAGGCATGTGGACATGCTGACCGCTGGCCGCTGGTACCTGAACAACATCAAGATTCCCGAGGCATCGCATGAAGACCAGTTCGTTCTGGAAGGCATGCTCCTGACGGCCAATGACTCAGGCTACAACCAGGGCTTCGTGGCGTTCGAGATGGCCTACAGCATCCTCGAGCAAGGCCTGAATCCGGCCAGGATGGCGGTGCGCACGCCCGAGCGCGGCCCCTATCTGGTCAATCGCAACCGGGCCCGCGCGCTGGGGATCCGGCTGGATGAATCGATGTACCTGATCGATGAAATTATCGACAAGTCGCTCGCACTGAAGAACTGAGGACGGACACCTTGCTGCTCGGAAGGCGCTCGATCTTCAACCGGTTGGTGCTGGCATTCTTTGTGGTGGGCCTGATCACCGGGGTGCCACTGGTGCTGTTGTCGATCGAATTCAACAAGCGTTCCAACGAAGTGCGCCTGCGCCAGAGCGTGAGCCAGCAGATCGCCATCATCGAGGACAACTTTCGTCAGGAGTTCAGCGTCGGGCTCTTGCGGTCCCTGCGTCAGGTGACGGAGTCCGACTCGCTGGTCGGTTATCTGCTGGCATCCCGCGACGAGCGCATCATCAAGGCCAAGGCCCTGGAGAAGCATCTGCTGGGGCTGCAGGGCGCCTACCAGAGCTACACCGGCATCTACTATGTCGATGGCGAGGGGGAGTTCGTCGTCGATGTCGTCAATGGCCAGCGCAGCGTGGAGACCGGCAACGTGATGGAAAAGGGCATTGCGCCGCCAGACTCCGCCGCACAGTCGACACGCCGAGCGCTGCTGCGGCTGTTCGAGCGCATACGCACCGCTCCCTTGCTGCTGTCCTCGGGCAACATGGAATGGTTCATGCCCCCGCGTGAGGTCTCCATCGAGGGGCCGTTCCGCGACGAGCAGGGCCGGATGTCGTTCCTGGCCGGCTTGCCGCTGGTGGACTTCGACAGCGGTGGGTTTGGCGGGGTGGTGTTCATCCGCCTGAGGCTGGACGAGTTCGCCAAACGGCTGCAGTCGGTCAAGTTCCTCGACCAGAACCCGGTCTGGCTGTTCGGCGCCGATGGTTCGGCGCTTCTGGAGCCACCGGCAGGCCAGGATCGGTTCGATCCGCGCCCATACCTCGCGCAGGTGGTCGCGCCCTCCGTTCAGATCCTCCGGGTGGACAATGGCCTGATAGCGCTCCGGGACATGACGATCGTGAAGGACAAACCCTTCATCCGACTGGCCTATTCCGTCCCCGTGTCCGCGATCTCCCGCGACTACGAACCGGCCGTCTACTTTTTCGTTCTGGTGCTGGCGCTGGCGATGGTGGCGGTTTTCGTGCTGGCCTATTTTGTGTCCCGGAATTTCTCCACGCCGATCGTCAAGCTCGCTGCAGCCGCCTCCAGCCTGGCGGCCGGCCATCTGTCCACGCGAGTCAGCGTGCCCGCCACGGGGGAGATCAAGGTCCTGGTGGAAAGCTTCAACCAGATGACAGAAAAGCTGCAGACCGCCAACCAGAACCGCTCGAGTGCGTTCGCGGTGCTGCGCGACACCATCACGCAGATGCAGCACGATCCGGTCGGCGCAAATTCCCAGCCGGCCGAACTGCAGGCTGCGCCGCTGCTCGACGAATCGGAGGATCTGACCACGATCCGGCAGATGATCGACAAGCTCATCCAGGAACGCGAGACGAACCTGCTCAAGGTCCGCGCTGCCAAGGATTCAGCCGATGAAGCCAACCGGGCCAAGGGCGACTTTCTCGCGACGATGAGCCACGAGATCCGCACGCCGCTCAACGCCATCATTGGCCTTTCGGACATTCTGGCCGGAACCCCGCTGACGGCAGAGCAAATGCATCTGGTCAAGACCATGGAGTCGGCCAGCGGGCAATTGCTGCAGATCATCAACGACATCCTCGATTTTTCGCGCCTGCAATCGGGCCGGGTGGAGCTGACCGAGACGGCGGTGGATCTGCAGCCCTTCATGAACCGCCTGATGCTGATGATCGGCGGTCTGCCGGATGCGGCGCGCCTGGAGGTCGCCTGCAGCATCGATCCCGCCGTGCCGGCGCGCATCATCACGGACGAAGGTCGCCTGATGCAGATCCTGACCAACCTCCTGGGCAACGCGGTCAAGTTCACGCCACAGGGGCGGGTTTCCGTCCGCGTGGACACCGGCGTGTCGACTGCCGGCCAGCCCGTGATCCGGTTTGCGGTGTCCGACTCCGGGCCCGGCATTGCGCGAGACATGCGCGAACGCATCTTCGAGCCTTTCATGCAGGGAGCGGCAGAGCGCCTGCGACCCCACGCCGGCTCCGGACTGGGTCTTGCCATCTGCCGGCGGCTGTCGCAGGCCATGGGTGGCAACGTGGAACTGCGCGACGACCCGACTCCTGGCGCCTGTTTCGTTCTGACCCTGCCGCTTCGCGCGGTCTCGGCATCCACCTGGGTGGCGACGGCAGAACATACTGGCGTCGGCCAGGGTCAGGGGGTCCGGGTACTGGTGGCCGAGGACACGCCGGCCAACCAGTTGGTCATCCGCATGATCCTGGAAACGGCAGGGTATTCGGTCACGCTGGCTGCCAACGGACTGGAAGCCGTGGAGGCTTTCGCGGCAGGCATTTTCGACATCGTAATCCTGGACATCCAGATGCCGGTCATGGACGGTTTCGAGGCTGTCCGCCGCATCCGGTCCAGCGGCCCTGCAGGTGCCACGGTGCCGGTGGTGGCATTGACAGCGTTCACTCAGGATTCGGATCGGGAGAAGGCGCTGGCCAGCGGTTTCACCGAGTTCACGTCCAAGCCGATCCGGCCCAAGGACATCAAGGCACTCCTGGCACGCCTCGGGCCCGCCAGGTAGAGGCACGGCGTGGGCACGCAAGCCCACCATGGCCGTCCAAACGCCCCTCCTGGTGACATCTGGGTACACGCCACGTGACTGCCGGGTCGGCGCGGGCACGGCGCATCGGCATGGTGCTCCAGAATCACGCACTGTTTCAGCACATGACCGTGCGCGAAAACATCGGCTACGGCCTGCCTGTCCGCGTCGGGGGCGTGCCGGTCGCGGTCAAGGATCTGATCGCCACGAGCGGCCTTCGAACCACCTTCGGCTCGCCGCTCTACGCCGATTGTGTTCCCGACGAGGACGACATCGTCGTCGAACGGCTCAAGGCGGCGGCAAGCACCAGAATCGGCATAGGGGGCAGCCATTATCGGCTGCGCCCCTGCCACACCACCCGGCATGCGGGTCCGCACCGGGCGGTTCGAGAAGTTGAGGTCATGAGAGCCTGGGCAGACCCAGCCGGTCGAAGTGAT
>Ga0247831_1002863_pt1 | contig 26637 bp, 23 predicted proteins | sample LaCruzMarch2015__9_FD_192406 | JGI IMG/M metagenome (GOLD analysis project Ga0247831, IMG submission 192406) | Freshwater microbial communities from meromictic Lake La Cruz, Castile-La Mancha, Spain - LaCruzMarch2015_1m | ecosystem: Environmental > Aquatic > Freshwater > Lake | place: Spain...
CCGCCCGCCGTTACCGCCCGGGCCTGGCTGCTGCGCGGCGACCTCGCCGCCGCCCGGGCCGCCCACGCCGAGGCCCTGGAGTGCTACCTGCATATACCCGCTTTTTTCGGCAGCCATGAGGACCTCATGCCCGCCGCTCTCCTCGGAGCCGCCCGCGCCTACAAGGGTTACGGCGATGCTGACCGCGCCGAGCGCGCCGCCCTAGAATTGATCGACCGCCATCCCGCCACCCTCGAAGCCACTCAGGCTAAAAAAGAATTCAATCTCTGACCCTCTCTTTCCCAACCGCCATGCGCCTCCCCCTCCTCGCCACCCTCGCCGCTTTGCCCGCGACCCTCCTCGCCCAGTCCGCCGCCGCCCCCGCCATGAAGTCCACCAGCCTCCTCGCCGAGCTGTCGTCTCCCTTCATCCTGCCACTTTGGTTCTGCTCCGGACTGATCGTCTATCTCGTCATCGACCTCTACGATAAATCCGCCGCGAAAAAATTCCTGCCTGCGGCCGACCTCGAGACCGCGCGAAACCACTTCCGCGCCGGCGACTACCGCGGCGCCTACGCTTGGGCCGCCAAGACCAAAGGCCCCCTGCCCGCCGCCCTGCACGCCGGCCTGAAACACGCCCCCTCCGGCAAAGCCGCCGCCGAGGACGCCATGGCCGCCGTGATCGTGGGCGAAAACGCCCGCTTCCAATCCAAAATCGCCTACCTGTCCGTCATCGGGGTCATCGCGCCCATGGTCGGCCTCACCGGCACCGTCGTCGGCATGATCCAGGCCTTCGCCGCCATGGGCCAGGCCGGCGCGGCAGATCCCTCCAAACTCTCCGGCGCCATCGGCCACGTGCTTCACGCCACCGCCTCCGGCCTCGCCGTCGCCATCCCCGCCTTTGTATTTTATTACCTGCTACGCAACCGCGTCGGCCACCAGATCCACGAGCTGTCGCTGGTGTTGAACGACTTCTTCCGCGGCTTCCCCTACGCCCATCTGGAAAACGTCGCCTTCGAGGGCGGCGAGCAGATCGCCGCCACGCCCGACTGGGTCGCCGCCGGCCAATCCCAGCGCCAAGGCTGAGCCAGCGGCCCGCCCTTTCACCTTAATCTTCCCCCTTAAACTCAAAATCCCATGGCAAGCGGAGGCGGCGGCGGCGACGGCGAGCCAGAATTCCAAATCGCGCCGATGATCGACGTGTTGCTCGTGCTGCTCATCTTTTTCATGAGCATCGCGACCTCCTCCGTCGCGCGCTATGACCCGTCCATCCAGGTCCCGGTCGCGCCCGACGCGAACAAGAAGGACGACTCCGAGGGCGAGCTGGTCTTCAACATCGCCTGGCGCGCCGACGACCGCGCCGCCACCACCACCTACGAGGAACAGGTCGTCGTCCCCGCCGACACCGTGCCCACCCTGATGGCGCGGAAAAAAGCCAACCCCCAGGCCCGCGTGCTGATCCGCGCCGACGCCGGCACCCCCGTCCGCCACGTCCAGGCCGTGGTCGAGGCCGCCGCCAAAGCCGGCATCAACGACGTCACCTTCGCCACCGTGGCCCGCTAAAAAAGCGGAAACGCGAAAATCGAAAACGCGAAAACTCCGGATTACCCATTTCCAGCCCCTCCCGCCTTCCACATCCCGCCCATCTCCGTTTTCCGCTTTTCCGCTTTTCAAAATTTCCGCTTTTTCCGATGCGCCTCCCCATCCAGTCCCAGAACCCCGACGTCGGCTTCCAGATCGCGCCGATGATCGACGTGGTGTTTGTGATCCTGGTCTTTTTCATGGCCCTGGCCGCCCAGATCCGCATCGAGCAGATACTCCAGACCAAGCTGCCCGGCGTGGCCGTCGCCTCGAGCTCAACTGAGTTTTTTGACGAACAGATCCTTCAGGTCGCCGAGGACGGGGAGGTCACCCTGAACGACGAGATCTTCGACGGCCCCGACGTCCATGACCTGCCCCAGTTGACCAACACCCTTGGCCAGCTCCAGGCCTCCAGCGAAGCCGCCAAGACGAAGCTCGTCGTCACCCTCATCAGCCACCCCGACTCCGCCTACCAGCGCACCATCGAGGTGCTTAACGCCCTCGCCGCCGCCGGCGTGAGCAACGTGACCTTCACCGCCACGGAAGAGGAACCCTGAGCCTGACCGACCCCGCGCCATGTCCCCTCCCGAACCCCGCCCCCCCCTTTTGCAACGCCTGCTGCGCGCGGTCCGCAACGTCCCGCTGCTCGTCACCGTCGGCGTGCACGTCGCGCTCGGCCTGATCGCCGCCGCCGTGATCGTGCAGCAGACCACCGCGGCGAAAAAGCGGACCTTCGAGGCTGCGCCCGAGGCCGCCGCCCCCAAACCGATCGAGCACCGTCTCCAAGTCGCCCGCCGCGGCGGCGCCTCGGCCTCGGCCGCCTCGCCCGTTTCCGCCAACCGCATTTTCTCCGCCTCACCCGACGCCCTCGCCCTGCCGTCCCTGCCCGACCTGCCATCGATGAACGGCGGCTTCGGGGGCTTCGGCGCGAGCGGCTCCGGGGTGGGCCTCGGCGCCGGCACCGGCATGTCCACCTCGCTCGGCGGCGGAGTCGGCCTCGGCGGGCGCGGTTTCATGTCCCTCAGCTTCCTCGGCGCCACCACCCCGAACCCCAGCCAGATCATTTTCGTGGTGGATACCGGGACCGCCATCATGGCCCCCGCCAAGGGCGGCTTCCGCGCCTTCGCCATCATCCGGGAGGAAATCCTGCGCCTGGTTGGCAAACTCCCGCCCACCTGCCGTTTCAATGTAATCCTCTTCCGCGCCGGCTCCAGCGGCGAAGCCGAAGACACGACCGACGCCGGCGTGGAGCTGAATCTCTTCCGCGCCGAGCTCGTGCCCGCCTCCAGCGAGGCCAAAAAAGATTTTTTTACCTGGATGGCTCCGGTGAACGCCGAGCTGGGCAACTTCGGCCCCGGTTCCGCCACCCGCAGCACCCTCTGGAAACGCAAAGCCCTTCCACCCGAGGCCGGCCTCGACCCGCTGCTCTACCCACCGGTCTGGTCCCGCGCCGTCCACGCCGCCCTCGAGCAGCAACCCACCACGGTTTATGTCATCACCTCGACCGATGGCGTCGTGCGCCGCGCCATCGACGCTCAAACCGCCGGCCGTCGCCGCGCCGAGATCGACAAAGCCCGCACCGCTTTCAATGCCGCTCTGGCGAAAGAGGGCCTGAACGCCGAAACGGTGGTGGAAGCCCGCAACCGCGCCTACCGCAAGGCCGGCCGCGAACTGGCCGCCGCCAATAAAAAGTTCCTCGCCGACGGCCAGGACCCCATCGTGGTGGCCGGTAACGACCAGATCTTCACCGCCGCCACCCAGGCCGAGCTGAAACGTCGCGGCGTCACCATCACCCTCGACCCGACCGGCTGGTCCCGCGCCGATGGCACCGTATTTAAAATCCCCGAACAAAACGTCGCCAACTGGGAAGGGGCATCGTGGAACGATTTTCACGCCCACCTCGCCAAACTGCAAAAAACCCTGCTGCCTGAACGCGCCGTGCTGAATCTGTTTCTCTTCGTCGGCCCGAACGACAAAGCCCTCAACGCCACCGAAAACCTCACCGCCACCGCCAAACGCAACGGCGGCACCTTCCAACTCCTCACCACCCGCCGCCTCGAGGAACTCCAAGCCCGCGAGGCCGCCGCCAAATAATCCATCCGCCATGCCCGCCGTCACCCGCCTCCTGCACACCCGCTACCGCGTCAACGACCTCGCCGCGTCGGTGAAATTCTACACCGAGGCCCTCGGTCTCGTCGTCTCCCGCCGCCACACCTCGCCACGCGGCGCCCAGCTCGTGTTTCTCGCCACCCCGAATTCCGTCGAGGAAATCGAGCTCTGCCAGATGCCCCCCGGCGCCTCGCCGGTGCAGGTGCAACCCGACCTCACCCACCTCGCCTTCGAGGTGACTGATCTCGCCGCCTTCGCCACCGAGGCCGCCGCCAAGGGCTACCCGCTGTCCGACGGTCCCACCACCACCGGCAGCGGCTCGCTGATCGCCTTCCTCGACGCTCCCGAAGGCTACGAGATCGAGCTCATCCAGCGCGCCAAGTAAGCGCCCGCCCAGCGCTTTCCGCTTTCGCTTAAGCCGGCGAGGCTATCCCCTGCCCCGCCGCATGTCCGACTCACCCTCCTCTTTCCACGTCGCCTTCCGCGCCGCCCGCGCCAATCTAGTGCCGGGCCTCGTGCTGCAAGCCTTCGCCGGTGCGCTGGTCGCGGCCTATTTCTGGCACGAGCCGACCCGCGCCTCGCTGGATGCCCTGGCAGGGTTTCGCGAGCGGGTGGGCCTGCCCTTCGCGTTGGTGTCCACCGCCCTCTTTGGCGGTCTCCTGCCCGCCTTGGTCCTGCGCCTCACGCCCACGACTTCGGGGCGGCGGCACGACGGCCGGCAGGTCGCGGCGTTGACCCTTTTCTGGGCCTACAAGGGGTGGGAGGTGTCGTTTTTCTACAGCCTGCTAGCGCTCTTCGTGGGCGAAGACCGAGACTTCGCCACCATCGCGACCAAGACCTTCATCGACCAGTGCGTTTACTCGCCATTTTTCACCGTGCCCTGCGCTTGGTTTTTCTACTCTTGGGTGGAAACCCGCTTCGCGATCGCGCCGGTGCTGCAGGAATTTCGCCGGCCGGGTTGGTTTGGGCGCCTGGTGCCGCTTCAGGTCGCAGGCTGGGGCGTATGGGTGCCGGCCGTGGCCATCATCTTTCAGCTGCCGACCTCGCTACAACTGCCCCTGCAAAACCTGGTTTGCTGCTTCTACACCCTGCTGGTAGCGTTTCTCACCCGCGCCGCCGCGGAAGGCCGAAACTAAACACCGAAGGGAATTTTGCCGGCCGCTCCAGTATCCCCTAGTTACCTACCCACCGCCTTCGCCCCGATCCTCCGCACACCGTTTCCTTAATCACAGGAGTTTAAAGCGCGAAGCCGCAAAGTCGCAAAGGAACACACAAAACCCTGACATTCATCGTTTTAATATCTACCTTTGCGCCTTCGCGTCTTTGCGCTTAAATCTGAATTCAGAATCCAGCCAGCCTTCATTCCGGCTCCAAGCCCCCCGACATGATCCTCCTCGCCCGCCCGCTGCGCCTCCTTGCTTTCCTCCTGCTCTGCGCCCTGCCCGCCGACGCCGCCCTGCGCGCCCAGGTGGAGGCCTCGCTCGTCGCCCTCGCCCCCGGCGAAGCCGCCGAGCCCGGCGAACTGGTGGTCGGCCTGCGTCTCGTCCACCAACCCCACTGGCACACCTACTGGCTGCAACCCGGCACCGGCTACCCCACCAGCCTCGACTGGCAACTCCCCCCCGGCTGGACCGCCGGCCCCATCCGCTGGCCCGCTCCCCACCGCGTTTACGACACCGCGAAAAACCTCGCCGGCAACGGCTACGAGGGCGTCGTCACCCTGCCCGTCACCCTCGCGCCGCCCGCCGGCTACGACCCCGCCACGCCCGTCACCCTCCGCGCCAAAGCCGACTGGCTGATGTGCAAGGACGTCTGCGTGCCCGGCTCGGCCGAGCTCACCCTCGAACTGCCCGCCCCCGCCTCCGGCCCGGCCCGCAACGACCTCATCCGCGCCCTGCAAAACCTCCCGCAACCTCCGCCGCGCGAATGGGAAATCACCGCCACTCCGCTCGCCGGCGGCAAAACCATCCGCCTTTCCGTCCTCACCCCCCGCGCCTCCCCCACTCTTGCCAGCGAGGCCTGGTTTTTCGCCGGCGACGCCGGCATCGCCTACGACCAACCGCAACCGCGCATCGCCGCCGGCCTCCTGACCGAGAACCTCGTGCTCGACCTGACCGTCGCCGACTACGCCAACCCGAAACCCACCCGCCTGACTGGCGTGCTCACCTTCGCCGACGGCTCCGCCTACACCCTCGAGACCCCCTTCGCCTCCCCCGGCCCGTCCGCGGTTTCCGCCGACGCGCGACCTGCGACTTTCGACCCGCGACCTTCCTCCCCCGCAGGAACCGCTTCCTCCGCCCCCGGCGACTCCGCCGCACCCCTCACCGCGCTATCCCTCGCGGCCATCCTCGCCGCCGCCTACTTCGGCGGCCTCATCCTCAACCTCATGCCCTGCGTGTTCCCGGTCCTGGGCCTGAAAGTCCTCGGCTTTGTCCAGCAGGCCGGCTCGGACCGGAAAAAAATCACCGCCCACGGCCTCGTGTTCACCAGTGGCGTGCTGCTCTCCTTCTGGACCCTTGCGGCCGGTCTCGCCGTGCTCCGCGCCGGGGGTCAGGAGCTTGGCTGGGGGTTCCAGCTTCAGGAACCGGCCTTCGTCTTCGCCCTCGCCGCCGTGCTACTGGCCTTCGCGCTCAACATGTCCGGCGTGTTCGAGTTCGCCCTCGGCGCCACCGCCATCGGGGGCGACCTCCAACAAAAACAGGGCCTGGGCGGCTCCTTCTTCACCGGCGTGCTGGCCACCGTGGTCGCGACCCCGTGCAGCGCACCCTTCCTCGCCCCCGCCCTCGGCGCCGCCCTCGCCCTGCCGGTCGCGACCGGTTTAGTGGTGTTCACCGCCATCGGCCTCGGCCTGTCCACACCCTACCTCGTGCTGGCCGCCTACCCCGCCGCCGTCCGCGCCCTGCCCCGCCCCGGCGCCTGGATGGAGGCGTTTAAACAGGGCATGGCTTTCCTGCTCTACGGCACCGTCGGCCTGATGGTCTGGATCCTCGCCGGCCAGCTCTCGGCCGAGCGGTTGCTGTCCGTGTTGCTTGCCCTCACCGGCCTGGCCTTCGCACTCTGGCTCTACGGCCGCGCCACCCTGCCCGGCGCCCGCCGCACCACGGGCAACCGCATCGCCTTCGGCCTCTCCTGGGTGCTCGCCGTCGCCGCCCTGGCCTACGGCTGGCCGCGCGCGGATGCGCCGGATGAGATCGTCTGGGAGCCGTGGAGCGCGGAACGCGTGGCCGCCTTGCGCGCCGAGGGCCGCCCGATCTACGTCGATTTCACCGCCCGCTGGTGTTTCACCTGCCAGACCAACAAAAAAACCGTCTTCTCCGGCCCCGGCTCCGGCGAGGTGCTCAAAACCTTCCGCGAACGCAAGGTCGCCACCCTGCGCGGCGACTGGACCAACCGCGATCCGCTGATCACCGCCGAGCTCGCCCGCTGGAACCGCGCCGCCGTGCCCTTCAACCTCGTCTACCTCCCCGGCCAAGCCGAACCCCGCACCCTGCCCGAACTACTCACCCCGAGCGTCGTGCTGGATGCGCTGAGGCCTTGAGCACGGGGACGGTCATAGAATCCCAGACCTCGCCGATGGCGGGCATCCGATAAGCGAAGCATCAGCCCATCGCTTCCTTGTTTTCACCCGCCCGGCGACCGCCCTCAAAACTCCGCCTGCTCGATTTTGCCCAGCTGGCGGTCGTCACGACCCTCGCAGTCGCGCAGCTTTACCCCATCGACGTTTTTGAAAACAAACTCGGGTCCGCCATCGCGGCGGCCACCCGCCACGGCGTCAAAAACCAGTCCAGAGGCGCGCTCCGCCACCACCGCCGGTCGAGCGTCGGGTCGCAGGGTTTCGAAACGCACATCCTCAACTCGCAAGCCCTTGACATGACGGATGTAAAGTCCGTGCGCCGGAGTGATCCCGAACATCGAAGGCTCGGGGTAGGCGAGCTCGTTTTCCGGTAATTCCCGCGCCGCCTGCTCCGCCGTGCCCCCGCCCGCCGCCACGATGCGGAGGTGGCTGAGGCTCACGTCCTCGATCTCATGCCCGGGCAGACCGGCCAGGATGGAGGCGTAGTGGGGATCGGCGTCATAAACCGTGATATTACTCAAGCGGATGCGCCGCATTCCCCCGATCGTGGCCCCTTCCGGCCCGCGCAGACGCCGGCCCAACCGCAGAAAAATCGGCGCAGTGGTGATCTCGCGCATCGTGAGGTTGGAGATATTCACATCCTCGAGCACACCACCGTCCACCGTCTCGAGCGCGATGCCCCGGCAGCGTTCAAAAACGCAGTTGCTGATGGTGATGTTGCGAAACCCGCCGTTGGACTCGGTGCCAAACTTTATCCGCCCGGTCACCCGATCTCGATCAGGCGCAAACTCCTGGGTGCGGCCGCGCGTGCCGTCGAGCAGCGTGCCAGGATCGAAGCCACTCACCTGGCAACCGGTGATAACGACGTTCTCCGTCGCCCGCGCAAAGCCGAGCGCGTAGGAGCTCTTCAACACGATGGCGTCATCATTGGGGGTGTTGAGCGCGCAGTTGGCGATGCGGACATGTCGGCAGGAATCGATATCAAAACCGTCGCGCTGGGTATCGACCGTGACGTTGTCGATCAGGAGGTTGTCCACCCCGGTGGCAAGGAGCGCGAAGTGGCCGCCGTTTAGGATGGTAAAGTCGCGCAGCACGACATTGCGGCAGAGCTTGAGCGCGAGCGCCTTGTTGCCCTCGCCGATCATGGCGGCGAACTCATCCCGGCCCTTGGCCCTGCCTTCGGGGTCGACGGCCCGCGCGGCATCAGCGGCGTCTTTGAGCGTGGTCGGGGTGTCGCCGGGCTTCTCCGCGCGGCGGGGTCCGGGACCGCGGCGGGTCAGGCCGGCACCATCGATGCGCCCCGGGCCGGTGATGACGATATTTTCCAGATTCTCGCCCCAAAGCAGACTGTTCCGCCAGTGACTGTGCCCAAAGTCCTGATACATATCCCAGATGTTGGGCTCGGGGTCATCGTAGGCGCCAAAGCCCGGCGCAGGCGTCGCCGCCCGCAGGACCGCACCAGCCTCGAGCCGGAGCGCCACGTGGCTGCGCAAACGAAGGGAAAACGAAAGATAAACGCCCGCCGGCAGCACCACCGTGCCCCCGCCCTCGGCCGCCGCCGCGTCGAAGGCACGCTGGATGGCGGCGGTATCGAGCACCCGGCCGTCCCCCACCGCCCCGAGCGCCCGCACATCATGCTCCCGCGCCCCCGCTGCTCCTAGCACGGCCAGACAGGCGAAAAGCAACCGGCCGAAACGAGCAGGCCAAAGGGTGCGCGGAGATACGAGCAGGAGGGGAGTGATGGGTTGGGGCATGTCGCCACCATGGCGCCAAAAACCCGCCCGGCCAAGCCCGCCCGCTTCGGACGGTTCGATCCGCCGCGCGGCGGATTTTTTTCGCCCCGAACCGTTTAAGCCTTTCGCCCGCCGTGCGGCGTCGTTTCGCTGTTTGCGCCGACCCACCGCGATTCCCACCCATGCCCACCGCGAAAAAGCCGAGCCGCCCCCGCCCCATCCCCGTCAAGGCCCCTTCCGCCGCCCGCCCGCGCTCCCCCCGTGCTGAAACGGTGGCAGACGATGGCATCCCGAAAAAAACCTACGATCTTCATGTCGCCCGCCTGCGCGAACGGCTGGTTGACCTCCAAGTCGAGCTGAAGGAGCAACCCTACCGCATCCTCCTCATCGTTGCAGGAGTGGCCGGCGCCGGCCGCGGCGAGGTCCTGAATACCCTCGGCGGCTGGCTCGATCCGCGCGGAGTCGAAACCTTTTCCTTCATCGAACCCACTGACGAAGAGCGCACCCGGCCGTTTCTCTGGCGCTTCTGGCGCAGCCTGCCCCCGCAAGGTAAAATCGGCGTCTACGCCGGCTCCTGGTATACCGAGACCCTCGCCGAAGAAGCCCGCAGCCAAAAAGACCTCGTCGCGCTCGACGCCGACCTCGAACGCATCCGCCGCTTTGAAAAAGCCCTGGTGAACGACGACACCCTCGTGGTGAAAATCTGGCTCAATCTCGACAAGCAGACCCAGCGCCAGCGCTTCAAAGCCCTCGCCGCCGACCCGAATACCGCCTGGCGCGTCACCGAGGACGACTGGCGGCACCACCGCATCTACGACCGGCTAGAACGCACCGCCGTGCACATCCTCGGCGCCACCCACCGGCCCCACGCCCCCTGGACCGTGGTTGACGCCGAGGACGAACGCGCCCGCAACCTCGCCGTCGGCGAGCTCCTGCTGGAACAATTCGCCGCCCACCGCCGCCGGCTCACCCGCCTGGCCGGCACCCGAAAACCCGCCCGCCCCGTCCCCGCCCCGGTTTCCCTCCGCCCCACCGGTCTGCGCCGTCTGCTCACCCTACCCCTCGACCAGACCCTCTCCGCCGAATCCTACGAAGAAAAACGCTATAAATGGCTCGGCCGGCTCAACGCCGCCGTGCGCGCCGCCAAGCTCGCCGGCCGCGCCATCACCTTTGTCTTCGAGGGCTGGGACGCCGCCGGCAAGGGCGGCGCCATCCGCCGCCTCACCAGCGCCATCGACGTGCGCGATTACCGGGTCTACGCCGTCGCCAAGCCCACCGAGGAGGAATACGCCCACCACTATCTCTGGCGTTTCTGGCGCCACCTGCCCCGCGACGGCCAGGTGGCCATCTTTGACCGCAGTTGGTATGGTCGCATCCTCGTGGAGCGCCTGGAGGGCTTCTGCCGCCCCGACGAATGGACCCGCGCCTTCCAAGAGTTAAAAGACTTCGAGCGCGAACTCACCGACCACGGCCAGATCGTGATCAAGTTCTGGCTCCACATCAGTCGCGAAGAACAGCTCGCCCGCTTCCGCGCCCGCGAGGAGACCAACTTTAAAAAGCACAAGATCAACGAGGAGGACTGGCGCAACCGTCGCAAATGGAGCGGCTACGAGATCGCGGTCGGCGACATGCTCGCCCTCACCGACGCCCCCGCCGCGCGCTGGCACCTCATCCCCGCCAACGACAAACGCTACGCCCGCCTGCAAATCCTCCGCACCGCTTGTCGCGCGATCCAGTCCGCCCTCGAGGCGCCCTAGACACGTCGCACCTACGGCCGCATAGCCGGGAGCATTCCGCTGGACGGCAGAGCAGCGGGACGCGGGGGCGGGCAGATATCGGCGCGGACCGGGCGAAGAATGGAGCGATGCAGAGACTGCGCACACTACCCGCAGGGTATTACGAGCCGAGGGCTCCACCGAAAGGGGCCGCCACGCCGCTCGTCGCGACTCGGGCAGCGGAAGACTCTCAGCTGAGCCCGTATCCGCCGCCCTATTACCTTCCTGCTATCTCCATGTAGAATAACGACTTGACATAAATTTTACTTTTCCGGTTAGTGGTATTACTACCACGGATTTTCACCGCGAAGTCACATGGGCGGTTTGCGGTCCGTGGCAAGCAGGCCCCATCAAGAAGAATGGAGTTTTCAACCCAGGCCCCTCGCCCTCGAGTGTCGGCTGTTTCGCGAAGAAAGGGCTTCACCCTGATCGAATTGCTCACGGTGATCGCCATCATCGGCATCCTCGCCGCCATCATCATCCCCACAGTTAGCAAAGTGCGGGAAACGGCCCGGTTTTCCAAGGGACAAGCCAATATCCGTGAGATTGCTCGCGCGGCCCTTATGTTTGCCAATGATAATAAGGGGTTTATCCCTCACGATGGCGGTTCCAATGTGACGGCCGCTAATGTGGATAAGACCACCTTTTCCCCGATCGGAGTAGCCGGCCCGTGGTGGAACGAGCTCCCACCCTACATGGGCCTTAAGACCTTGGCCTTCATGAATGCCAACCGGATCCCCCTTCCAACCTTTCGCGACAATCATCCATTTATCTGTCCCAACGCCTCGGTAAATTCGACCAGCAGTGCGCCTGCCTGGCTCTGCTACGCACCGGCCTTTCCGCTGAGCCAAAACGGGAGATTGGCCAACATCCGTCTCGCATCCAACAACGCATCCCGGACGGTGCTTTTTGCCGAGGCCACCAATCACGCCCCCGGACAAACCGGTAGTTTCGGCACCTCAAATCCCAGTTACATGGGCGCCCAAACGGGCGCCACCAGCGGCTCGCGATGGAACGGCAAATGCCTCGTGAGCTTTTTTGACGGAAGCGTGAAAAGCTTCACCCAAACCCAACTGCTCACCCAAGGCGGCGACTTGAAGGGCACCACAGGCGGACCCATCTGGGATCCGCGATGATCTTTTGCTAACCATGAACAAAATCCCCGCATTCCTATCCACTGCTTTTGCCTGTAGCCTAAGCACTTTGATTGGGCAAGAGGCACTGACCTCCTCGCCCTACGTTCAAGATTTTAACGCTTTGTCGAGCGGACTGCCCAGTGGGTGGTCTGTCTACACTGCGGCAACTTCATCGTCTTTCGGCACGGATGTTTCTGCGACGAGATTTACTGCAACGCCGTCCAGCGCCACGGCCGCTCCGAGCACAAACTGGAATTTCTCCTCCGGCGGTTTTCGCAATTATGCCTCCGGAACGGATCTTGTCTCCACATCGACCGCAGCGGAACAGCTAGCCGCGACCAATCGAGCCTTGGGCGTGCGCCAAGTTGGGAATACCAACTCTACTTTTCCCGGTAGCGATCCCGGTGCGGCCTTTGTATTTCGCTTTAATAGCAGCGGGAAAGCGCTGACCGAGTTGAAGTTCGATCTCTGGATATTGGATAGTCAGCCTAGATCGGCTATCTATACCATCGACTACGGACTTGGATCTGCGCCGACGGTATTTTCGCCCCTGAAAACCCTCTCCGGTTTGGACGCTGCATGGGGAAAAACGACCGTAACGCTCACATCGGGCGAATTGGTTGCGTTAAACAACCAAAGCGACGTGTGGCTGCGAATCGCGATCTTGGACGCTACGACGGGCTCGGGCAATCGAGACACCTCCGCTCTTGATAATTTCTCCATTTCTTTCAACGCAGCAACCGGACAGGAGGTATCCCGTGGATTGACCACGGATTTTACTCCCTCGAGCTTCGGCGGGAACCCGTTCAGCCCTGACGACACGGCGGTGTTTAATGGTGCCTCTGCCACCGTGAACCTGGTCGGAAATGTCACTGCAAACGCGCTCTCTTTCACGAGCAACGGTTATACGCTCGCGGGTTCCTCGCCAAATTCGATCCAAGTCAATTCGTTCATATCGGTGGATCAGTCCTTATCGTCCATCATCAGCGGCATTATCACCGGATCGACTGGCTTGACCAAGATCGGAGGCGGAGCTTTGACCCTCTCCGGTGTTAATACCTTCACCGGTAACGTCTCGATCACCGCTGGCTCCTTAATCGCGGCTTCTGATTCTGCATTCGGCGGCACCGATAACGATATCGCCGTCAACGCCGTGCTCACGTCCACCGCCTCCACTCTCGCTCTAGGCTCTGGACGCACGCTGAGCGGTTCCGGCACGATCAATACTCCTGCCAGTGGCACGCTTATTCTCGCTGGTCCCCTCGCGGCTGGCAGCCTGAATTTCACCGGACTCACCACTCTGGGTCTGGGAGGCTCAACGAACTCTATCGCCAACATCACTTTTGACTCGCCGGCTGCGATTAACGTCACAGGCGGCGCGCTACAGGTTTCCGGCGGACTCACCACTGCGGGAAACACCACCGTGAATGGCGATATCGGTTTCACTTCTGGCACCAAGCCACTCTCCACGGCTTCCGGCAGCTTCGCAGTCAACGGCACCCTCACCTTGGGAGGCGGCCGTATCCAGAAGATCGGAGCGGGCACCTTCGACCTGACGGGAGCAACGACTGTATCCGGCACGGGCGGCCTGCAGATCGGCATCATTGGTGCACAAGATGCCCTGCGCGAAGGCGGCACCGTGCAGATCAACGATGCCGGCGACCTCGGCACCATCCAGATGTTCTTCAACTCCGGCACCCTCGCCGCCACCGCGCCGATCACCTCCCCGATCAGCGTGTCCTTCGGCGGCCGGGCGGATATCGACGGTTTTTCCCCGATCTCCCTCCCGACTCTTTCCGGCTCCAACCTTACCTTCACCGGAGACAGCAACTATTTCTTCTACAGCGGCGCCGTCTCCGCCACCTACGACCGAGTGGCGGTCGAGGTAAACAACACGACCCGTTTCGAGGGCACTTTCGCCAAGACCGGCACCAGCGCGACCAGTGCGCTCTCCATTCGCGTGTTTATCCTGGTCGGCGGCACCGGCACCCTTGAGTTTGCCGGCAACGCCTCCGTCATCGTCGACGACTTCGATCTGGACGACACGGTGACGCTTTCGATCGCCTCTGGTGCCACCTTGGGCGGTCGTCGTGTCTTCGTCGACTCCGGTTCCACGCTGGCGGGTGCCGGCACTTTTGCGGGTCAGGCGAACGACTCCATCGAACCCGCCGTCTTGGTGGCTTCCGGCGGCACGCTGAACCCGATCGGTGTCCTGACCCTGAACTCCAGCCTCAACCTGGGCGGCTCGGTCCTGTTCAACATCTCCGGCCTCACTCCCGGGTCTGGCTACGACCGCGTCACTCTGACCAACACCGCCGCTACCGCGACCTACTCCCTCACCTACGGAGGCGACCTGACCCTCGACTTCGGCGCCACCGCCGCCAACGGCGACTACACCCTGTTCGCGACCGGCACGAACGTCACCCGCACTGGCTCCTTCACCAATGTGTTCGTGACCGGGACCTACAGCGACACCCTTACCCAGAGTGGCTCCACCTGGTCTAGGGTTATCGATGGCAAGAGCTTCAGCTTCGAGGAGACCACCGGCGTCCTCACCGTCTCCGGCGGCGTCACCCCGCTTGAAACCTGGCGCTCGGCCAACTTCCCCGGCAGCGACGCCCTCTCCGGAATCGGTGCCGACACGGCCGACTTCGACGGCGACGGCCTGTCCAACCTGCTCGAATTCGCCACCGACCTCGATCCGGTGCTCACCAACACCAAGGCCAAGGTCGCCGGACCCAGCCCGGTGGTCGTCGCCACCGTCACCACGATCGGCGGCACCTTCCTGACCCTCAGCTACCCGAAGAATCCCGCCGCGACCGACCTGACCTACACCGTCCAGGCCACCAACGATCTCGGCGTGACCTTCACCACCGGCACCGGCACGACCATCGTAAATGGCAATACCGTCACCTACACCGACGATGTGCCCCTGAACTCGACCAACGCCCGCCGTTTCCTACGCCTCCAAGTCGCTCACTAAGATAGACGCCCGGGCGCAGCCCGCGTCCCGTTCCTCCGGCCGGCGATCCCTCGGGGTCGCCGGCCTTTTTGCGTCCCGAGCTTGCGCGCCGCGCTCCTCCTCGCCAGATCTCTTAGCATGCGACTCAACGCCCAAGAGCAGGCGGCCATACGGGAGGAAATCGCCGCCATCGATCCGCTCGCCCCCGTGGTGCTGTTTGGTTCCCGCACGCGCGACACCGCCGCCGGGGGCGATATCGACCTCCTCGTCGTTTCACCCCGCTTTACCCTAGCTGACGAACTGCGCGCCAAGGTGCGCATCCTCGACCGCATCGGCTGGCAAAAACTCGATCTGATCGTCGTCCGCGACGCCGCCTCACCGCTCGCCGCAGATGCCCTCGCGGAGGGCATTCCCCTTTGAGCACGTCCCGCACCCTGGTGCAACTCCGCTCCGCCCTCGCCGAATTGGCCGAGGCCCGGCGGGTTTTGAATTTCTCCAACGCCCGCGTGTCCGCCCTTTCCTCTGACTTCCGGACGTGGTCCCCGGACGAGGCCGAGCGCGTCGAGGCGTTTCTCGCCCGCTTTTCCCGCGGGGTGGACCTCCTGACAAACAAGACCCTGCGCTCGCTTTTCCGCCATGAGCTCGAACCGGAAGGTTCCGTCCTTGATCGTATCCATCTGGCGCAAAAACGCGGTCTCATCCCCGATAGCGAACGCATGCGCGCCCTCAAGGAGCTGCGCAACCGCATCGCCCACGACTATTCCGGCGGGGACACCGGGGCCTTTCTCGAGCTCGCCCGCCAAGAAACCGAGTTTCTAAACTCCTGCGCCGAGGCCACCCGTCTCTACTCCGAGCGTTACCTTTGAGCCCACCCCCGCCCCACCCCTCCACCCCGGCGCAACGCGCGGCCTGGATCGACGCCCGGCTGGCGGCGCTCTACCCGGAGACTCCCGTCCCCCTCGACCACAGCTCGCCTTACACCTTGCTCGTGGCGGTGCTGCTCTCCGCCCAGTGCACCGATAAGCGGGTGAACCTCCAGACCCCCGGCCTTTTTGCCCGGGCCGACACCCCGGAGAAGATGGTCCGCCTCTCCGTGGCCGAAATCGACGCCCACGTGCGCCCCTGCGGCCTCGCGCCGCGCAAAGCCGAGGCCATCCGCCGCCTCTCAGAACTCCTCCTGGAAAACCACGGCGGCGCGGTGCCGCAAACCTTCGCCGAACTCGAGGCCCTGCCCGGCGTGGGCCACAAAACCGCGTCCGTCGTCATGGCCCAAGCCTTTGGCGTGCGGGCTTTTCCGGTCGATACCCACATCCACCGCCTGGCCCAGCGCTGGAAACTCACCCCGCTCGGCGCGAACGTGGAGCGCACCGAGCGCGACCTGAAACGCCTCTTTCCCGAGGCGCATTGGAACGCGCTCCACCTGCGAATTATTTTTTATGGGCGGGAGCACTGCACCGCGCGCGGCTGCGACGGCACGGTCTGCCCGCTCTGCCGCGAACTTTTCCCCGCCCGCCGCCGCGCCGTGCGGGTCCAAAAGGCCTGACCGCTCACGACCGCCTCGCAGCTACTCCCGGAGGGCTTTCCTCTCCGTATTCAGCAGCCCTATCCGCGGTTAGCATCCATATTTTCTCGGAAAGCCGCGGTTATCCGTGAATCCGTGGTTCAATTACGGTTTTAAGGTTGATTCACGTCAGGGCGGCCGGCACTGTCTCCGGCTCTTCAAGCGGACGCCTAGCTCAGTTGGTTAGAGCACATCCTTCACACGGATGGGGTCACAGGTTCGAGTCCTGTGGCGTCCACCATTTTTCCGGCCCGTCTCCGCAACCTTGCGGGACGGGCTTTTTGTTGCGGCTGCGGCCTGCGGAGGCGGACATAAAAAAACCGCCTCCGGACGGAAGGCGGTTTGAAGGGGGTTCTCGGTCTCGTCGCGGCTTAGCGCTTGGAGAACTGGAAGCGCTTGCGGGCGCCGGGCTGGCCGGGCTTCTTACGCTCTTTTTTGCGAGGATCGCGCATGAGGTGGCCGGCCTTCTTCAAGGCGGCGCGCAGCTCGGGATTGAGCTTCTGGAGGGCGCGGGCGATGCCATGGGCCACGGCACCCGCCTGACCGGCGACGCCGCCGCCGGCGATGTTGGCGGTCACATCAATCTTGTCCTTCATCTCAACGGTGAGGAGGGGGATGTAGGCCTGCTTGGCGAAGTTCTCGTGGGAGAAGTAGTCGTCAAAGGTGCGGCCGTTGGCGATCAGCTTGCCCGTGCCTTCGGTGATGCGGATGCGGGCGGTGGCGGTCTTGCGGCGACCGGTGCCGGTGAAAACGGTGGTTTCAGCGCTCATGGTAAAGGGGGCTTAGCGGACGGAGATCTTGACCGGATTTTGGGCCGCGTGGGTGTGGGTGGGACCGGCAAAAACGCGCAGCTTGGTGAGCATCTTGCGGGCGATCCGGTTCTTGGGGAGCATGCCTTTGACCGCGTGCTCGATGATGAACTCGGGGTGGCGCTCGCGCTGCTGCTGGAGGGAGCGATAGCTCTCGCCGCCGACGAAGCCGGAGAAGAACATATACTCGTTCTGCTCCTCTTTCTTACCGGTGACGACCGCCTTCTCGGCGTTGATGACGACTACGAAATCACCCGTGTCGACAGACGGGGTGTAGGAAGCTTTGTGACGGCCGCGGATGATGTTGGCGGCTTTGACGGCGATGCGTCCGAGAACCTCGCCCTGGGCATCGATAAGATACCACTTGGGCTGCACGGTCTCCTGTTTGGCGAGGAACGTTTTCATGAGAAAAGAGGTGGAAGGCATAAGACTGCGCGAGGCGTGTCAACTGCCGATTTCCAAGGAAATAAAAAACCCGCCTCCGCGCAGGGCGGAGACGGGTCTTGATTAAATTTTCGCTAGAGAAACCAAGTCGCGCGAGGCGAGCTTAGAAACCGATGGCGAGACCGACCTTGTAAACGACCTCGTCAACGCTGCCACCATCGAGGGTGTTAACACCGTCGATCTGGTCGTCGTCGTTGGCGACATAGTCAACGCCCACGGTGAGGGTGGCGTTCTCGCTGAGCTTATAGGGGATGGCGGCGCTAAGGACACCGTAAACATACTCTTGATAGTCATAGGCGTTCACGAAACCGACCAGAGCGGTCAGATCGAGGGAGGAGCCGATGATATCGAGAGCGATGCTGTGACCAACCGAAGCGGTGTAGGTGGCGACACCAGAGATTCCGGCTTCGTTGTCGAAGTAAGCATAGAAGCTGGGCTTCAGGAGGGTGTCGATGGAAGCACCGACATACAGCTCGGTGGTGTCACCGGAGGACTGACCTTGGTAGAGGTAGCGGGTCACACCGACATCGAGCTTGATGCTCTCGGAAACATTGTAGCCGTAGCCGGCGTAGAGATCGGTCTCGGAACCGCTGTCGGTGTTGAGGTCGTTGCTGTTCCAAACGCCGGCGTAGAAGTCGCCGTAGGTGGCTTCGATGGAGGGCTGGACGGAGTCATCGGCCACAAGGAGGCCGCGGAACACGTAGTGGGAGACGTAGCTGATGTCCGCGGTGACGGACAGAGCGGAGGCCTGGGCGGCGTCAGCGGCCTGGGCGGAAACGCCGGCGGTGAGGGCGGCGAGAGCAAGGATGGTCTTCTTGATCATGTTGGTTTTGTTTTGGTTGGTTTGGTTGTGTCGCAAAAAGCGACATCGCCGAAAAGATGGATAGAGGCGCGAAATGCAAGTCCTGAGTAACTAACGCCAGTAACCTGAAACAGCTCCGCTGGAGCAGATAGCCCCAAGGAGAAGGCTCGCCGCGAGCGCGGGAACGCTCCAGAAAAAGGCCGGTTGCCAATCGCGGCGTCTGCCGTGCCGGCCCTACCCCTCCGTGAAAACCTGCCCATCCCGCTGCGCCTTTCTTCTCGTGCTCTTAACCCTGGGGGGGTGCAAACCCGCCGCGCCAGCGCCCGGCACGGCGAGCACCGCAACGCCGCCGGAGCGGAAGGGTAACTGGGCCGAGGCCATGGGCCTAAATCCCGAAGGCGAAAGCCTGGGCCGGGACGCCCCCCCGCCGCCCGCCAAATTGCCGCCCCCGGCGGAGGCGAGTGCGCCACTCCGTCGCACCCTCACGGCGATGGACGGTCGCACGCTGGACGCGGTGCTGCTCGGCCGGACCGAAAACGCCGTGAGCGTGCGCCGCCAGGTGGATGGCCAGGAATTCGTGATTCCCTTGGAAAAACTCTCCGCCGCCGATCGCGACTTTATCCGCGCCAGCGCTTTGCCCGTGAAGGCAGAGCGCTAAGGGCAGGGTAGCTCAGGCCGCGCCGAGGGCGACGGGGACCTTGGCCGGATCGAAGCGGTAGAGCGGCTTGGGCGCCTCGGGGGTAGGCGGGAAGGGCACGACCTTCCAGAACTTGCCGACCTCGGCCTCCCAGTTTTCCACCAGTTCCCGGGCGTGCGGGCTGCCGGTCAGGCGGAAGTGCAGGGCGATGATCTCGCGCAGGCTCTTCGCCTCGTCGGTATCGGTCAGGCGTTCGAGGCCGATCATGGCGGGGTTGATCTTCTGGGCGAAGCCACCGGCCGCGTCGTAGACGAAGGCCAGGCCGCCGGACATGCCGGCGCCGAAATTCACGCCGGTCTCGCCGAGGATAACCACGAGACCGCCCGTCATGTATTCGCAGCCGTGGTCGCCCACGCCCTCCACCACAGCGGTGGCGCCGGAGTTGCGGACCGCGAAACGTTCGCCGGCCCGACCTGCGGCGAACAGATTACCACCGGTGGCACCGTAGAGACAGGTGTTGCCCGCGATGCTCTGATCCTTCCACTGGAAGGTCTCGGAAGCCTTGGGCCGGATGACGATCTCGCCGCCATTCATGCCCTTGCCGACGTAATCGTTGGCCTCGCCGACCAGGGTCAGGCGCACGCCGTTGACGAGGAAAGTGCCGAAGCTCTGGCCGGCCGAGCCGGTGAAGGTGAGATCGATGGTGCCGGAGGGCAGGCCCTCGTCGCCGTTGTAAAGCGCGATCTGGCCGGAAAGCTGGGTGCCGACGTCGCGGTTGACGTTGGTAACCTTGTAGTTGCGGACGAGGCTCTTGGACATCTTGAGCAACACGTCACGGGCATCCTGCACGATGGCCTCGTCGAGGGAACCCTCGCCGCCGAAGCGTTCGTTGCGTTCGCGGGTGTGGTAGCGCTCCAACTCGCCCGAGGGATCAGGGTTGTGGAGCAGGCCGCCGAGGTTGAGCAGCTTGGTCTTCGGGTTGGCGGGGTCGTCGATCTGCTCGAGCAGGTCCACGCGGCCGATGATCTCATTCAAATTACGCGCGCCGAGCTTGGCCAGGTAGTGGCGGACGTCCTCGGCGACGGCGTTGAAGAAGTTGATGATGTTCTCGGGTTTGCCACGGAACTTGGCCCGCAGGTCCTCGCGCTGGGTGGCGACGCCGACCGGGCAGGTGTTGAGGTGGCAGACGCGGAACATGGCGCAGCCGCCGGCGATGAGGGCGGCGGTGCCGAAGTTAAACTCCTCGGCGCCGAGCAGCGCGGCGACGACGATATCGCGGCCGGTCTTCATACCGCCGTCGGTGCGGAGGACGACGCGGCCACGCAGGCCGTTCATCATCAAGACCTGATGGGCCTCGGCGACGCCGATTTCCCACGCCGAGCCGGCGTTCTTGATCGAGGCGAGGGGGGAAGCGCCGGTGCCGCCGTCATGGCCGGACACGAGGACCACGTCGGCGTAGGCCTTGGCCACGCCGGCCGCGATCGTGCCGACGCCGGAGCAAGAGACGAGCTTCACGCAGACTTTGGCGCGTGGATTTACCTCCTTAAGATCGAAAATGAGCTGAGCGAGGTCCTCGATCGAGTAGATGTCGTGATGGGGCGGAGGCGAGATGAGCATCACGCCGGGCACGGAATAGCGGAGTTTGGCGATCAGCGGAGTCACCTTGCCGCCGGGCAGCTGGCCGCCCTCGCCGGGCTTGGCGCCCTGGGCCATCTTGATCTCGATCTCCTTGGCGGAAGAGAGGTAGGCGGCGGTGACGCCGAAGCGGCCGGAGGCGACTTGCTTGATGGCGGAGTTGGCGTTGTCGCCGTTGGCGCGGACGTTGAAACGATCCGGGTCTTCGCCGCCTTCGCCCGAGTTCGACTTGCCGCCGATGCGGTTCATCGCGATAGCGAGGGCCTCGTGCATCTCGGGGGAGAGGGCGCCGAGCGACATGCCGGCGGTGGTGAAGCGCTTGCGGATTTCCTCAATGGTCTCGACTTCCTCGACGGGCACGGCGGTGCGGCCGGCGAAGCGGATCTTGAGGAGGTCTTTCAGCGCCACCGGCTGGTGCTCGTCGCTCTGGGTCTTCCAGTCTTGGTAGCCGGCGAAGTCGCCCGCTTTGATAAACTTATTCATCGACGCGACGACCTTGGGATTCCAGCCGTGGAACTCGCCTTCGCCGCGCTTGTTCACGCGGTAATAACCCTCGGGCTGCAAGGCCAGGGGCGCAGCGTCGGGCGCAGGCGCCTCGGCCGGGAAGGCGCGGGCGTGGCGGCGCAGGGCCTCCTCGGCGATCTGCACATAATCGATACCGCCGATGGGCGAAGCAGTCCCGGTGAAGCACTCGGCGATGACCTTGGTGGAGACGCCGAGCGACTCGAAAATCTGCGCGCCGCGGTAGGACGCGAGGGTGCTGATGCCCATCTTGGCCATGATCTTATAAAGGCCGGCATCGATGGCGTCGCGGTAGTTGGCGAGGGCCTTGGCGGGCTCGATCGGCTTGCTGGTCTTCCCGGCGGCGGCGAGCTCGGCGACGGTGGCGAGGGCGAGGGTCGGGTAGACGGCGTTCGCACCGAAGCCGAGGAGGCAGGCGATCTGGTGGACCTCGCGGGCCTCGCCGGTCTGGGCGACGAGGTCGGCCTGAAGGCGCAGACCGGCTCGGACCAGTTGCTGGTGCACGGCGCCGACGGCGAGGAGCATGGGGATGGCGGCCTGCTGGGCGGTGCCGCTGGAATCGGAGAGCACGACGAGCTTGGCGCCGTCGCGCACGGCCTTTTCGGCGGCGGCGGCGAGGGCCTTCAACGCGGGCTCCAGCCCGGCGGGACCGGTGGTGGCCGAGAAATGAGCGTGCAGGGTGGCGACGCGGCCCTGAAGGGCGGGCACGCCGGAAAGCGCGGCGAACTCGTGGTGGAGCAAGACCGGTGAATCGATCTCAACCAGGCCGGTGCTCTCGGGGAACTCCTCGAAGAGGCCGAGGCGGCCGCCGAGCAACATGTGCAATGACATGACCGCCTTTTCGCGCACGGAATCGATGGGCGGATTGGTGACCTGCGCAAAGAGTTGCTTAAAATAGGTATACAGCAGGCGCGGGCGGCGGGAGAGGACGGCCAGCGGAGTGTCGTCGCCCATGGAGCCGGTGGGCTCGGCGCCCTCGGCCAGGGGGGTGAGCACGAGCTCGAGCTCGTCGGTTTCGTAGCCGAAGGCGAGCTGGCCGGGGAGCAGGACTTCGGGGGCGTCCACGGCGGGCGCGGGGGCGGGACCGGCGAGGGCGGAGAGGTTGACGAGGTGATTGTCGCACCACTCGCGGAAATGCGGAGACGAGGCGATGGCGGCCTTCACCTCGGCGTCGCGGAGGAATTTTTTGGTGGCGAAATCGATCGCGATCATACGGCCGGGCCCGAGGCGGCCGGACTCGATGACCTTGCCGGGGAAATCGTGCACGAGGCCGGCTTCGGAAGCCAGGATGACGTAGCCGTCGTCAAAAATCTTGTAGCGGGCGGGCCGGAGGCCGTTCCGGTCGAGGGAGGCGCCGACGACTTTGCCGTCGGTGAAAACCATGGCGGCGGGGCCATCCCACGGCTCGATGACCGCGGAGTGATAACGGTAGAAAGCGCGGGTCTCGGGCGCGAGGGTCTTGTCCTTCTCCCAGGCGGGGGGCATCATCATCATGCAGGCGTGCAGGGGGCTGCGGCCGCCGAGGGTGAGGAGCTGGAGGGCGTTGTCGAACGAGGCGGAATCGGAACCGGAGGGCTGGACGAGGGGCTTGAGGTCGTCGAAGCGATCACCCCAGACGCCGTGCGCGGTGGAGTTTTCGCGGGCGTGCATGAGGTTGCGGTTGCCGCGGATGGTATTGATCTCGCCGTTGTGGGCCAGCATCCGGAAAGGATGGGCCAAGTGCCAAGTGGGGAAGGTGTTCGTCGAGTAGCGCTGGTGGAAAAGCGCGAACGCGGTGGTGAAGAGCGGGGACTTCAGATCGGGGTAGTATTTCTTGATCTGCGCCGGCGTCAGCAGGCCCTTGTAAACGATGGTGCGGGCGGAGAAGGAGCAGATGTAGAAACCGGAGATCTTGGCTTCGAGAACCTCTTTTTCGGCGGAGTTTTGCACGAGGAACAGCTTTCGCTCGAACTCGTCGTCGGACGTGTCGTCCTTGCGGGCCACGAGAGCCTGGACGATGGCCGGCTGGGTCTCGATGGCCTTGCGGCCGAGGCAGGAGGAGTCGGTCGGAACTTCGCGCCAGCCGAGGAAGGAGAGGCCCTCGGCCTTCACGGCGGCCTCGACGATCTTTTTGCAGTGGGCCTGGGCGTAGTCGTCCTCCGAGGGGAGGAAAATCATGCCGACGCCGAGATCGGAGTCTTGGAAGAGGGGTTGCTCGATGGACTCGAGGTAGTCCTTGAAGAACTCGATCGGCAGCTGGGTAAGCACGCCGGCGCCGTCGCCGGTGACGGCGTCGGCGTCGATCGCCCCGCGATGAGCGAGGGCCTTCAGGGCGCTCAGGGCCCGGTTGAGGACGTCGTAAGAGCGCTCGCCGGTGAGTTTAGCGATGAAGCCGACGCCGCAGGCGTCATGTTCCTGGTCAGAGGAATACAGCGGGGACGGGATGATGGCGGGCGTGGACGTGGCGGGCATGGGAAAAGGCGTGGTGCGGAGAGCCGGAAAGGGAAGCAGGAAGGCGGGAAGGCGAAAAAAAAGCCGGCTGCGCGGGGTATCGCGAGAGCCGGCCCGGGTCGGGAGGGGTTGGAGCTCGCAGGGATTTAGAAGAAGCGGATGGTTTTGGCGGCCATCTTGGCGTGTTCCTCGTCCGAGCAGGCCGCGTTGGTCGGCGCGTCGGCGGGTTTATCGGTCGGTTTTATCAGGTCGTTGGCGAGCAGGTAGTTTTCCACCTCTTCGCCGGAGATGTCGGCCAGCATGACGCCGTCGATCTCGACGCAGGGGGAGAGGGGCTGACCGGATTTGGCCACCATCTCGGCGTAGTTCGCGCGGTTATTGATGATATCGATGTCTTCGAAGGCTAGGCCGTGTTTGCGCATGATGGCGCGCACGCCGTTGGACCAGCCGCAGGAGGGTTTGAGATAGGCTTTGATATGCATGACGGACACCGGATTCAAAATACGAAGCTACGCAAGGTAGGGAACGGGGGCGGACGCATGAAAGAAAATTTCACGTTCCGGTAGCAAAAAGTGCGCCCGCAACGGCCCGGCAGGCTAAAACCGGCGCGGGAGGCGGTGGGGCGAGCGCCGGGGGCGGCGGCTTACTGCGGCAATTGGGCGCGCAGTTGTTGCTGGGAAGCATAGGCTTTCAAGGCGCTGCGGAAGTTGGCGCTGCGGGCCTCGCCGGGGGCGGCGGCCAGATGGGCCTCGGCTTTTTTCAGGTTCGCATCGAAAGCGGTCCAATCCCGGGAGCCGGCGGCTTTCAACTGGTCGGAGAGCAGGGTCGTGAGGTGTTGCTGCGCCTCCGCTTCCCAAGTGGCGGAGGGGCCGCTGGCGGGCGGGGTCTGGTGGACAAAGAGGAGATAACCGCCGCCGATGAGGAGGACGGTGAAGAACAGGGTAAGGAAGAGTTTCATGGGCGGGCGGGGTTCAGGGCGTGGACTCGTCCACCTCGCGGGCCTCGCCGGCGTGGTGGAGAAAGTGGTGGAGCTCGGCGGCGAGTTTACCGCCGAAGCCATCGACCTCGGCGAGCTGGGCGGCGCTGGCGCGGCGCAGGCGGTCGATGTCGCCGAAGCGTTCGAGGAGGGCGGCGCGGCGCACGGGGCCGAGGCCGGGGAAATCGTCGAGCACGCTTTCGCGGATTTTTTGGGAGCGCAGGTCGGCGTTGTAGGTGTTGGCGAAGCGGTGGGCCTCGTCGCGCAGGCGTTGGAGCAGATGGAGGGCGGGGGAGTTGAGCGGCAGATTCAGCGGCAGTCGCTCGTCGGGAAAGATGATCGTCTCGTGTTTTTTGGCGAGGCCGATGAGCGCCGGCGGAGTGAGGTCGAGGGCGAGGAAGGCCTTCAGGGCGGCGCCGATCTGGCCGCGGCCGCCATCGATCACGACGAGGTTGGGGAAGGGCCGCCCCTCCTCGGCCAGACGTCGATACCGGCGGCCGACGACCTCCTCCATGGCGCGGAAGTCGTCGTTGCCGATGAAGCTTTTGATCTGGAAACGGCGGTAACTGGGTTTGTCGGGCCGACCCTCGGAAAAACGCACCATCGAGGCGACGCAATAGGTGCCGCTGATGTGGGAGATATCGAAGCACTCTAAAATACGCGGGGCGGGGTCGAGCCCGAGGGCGCGGCCGAGCTGGGTGATCGCTTCCTCGTCGGTGATGATAACCGGTCGGTCGCGCTCAAACTTGCGCGTTTTCTGAAGGGTTTTTTCGAGGGCAAAAACTATGTCGCGCAGCTCGGCCGCCTGCTCGAAATGCTGCTGGGCGGCGGCGGCGGCCATTTCGACCCGGAGGGTCTCGAGCCATTCGCGAGACTTGCCCTCGAGAAAATCACAGGCGGCCTCCACGCGTTCGCGGTAGGCCTCGGGGGCGACGATGTTTTCAGCCGAGTAAAGCTCCTCGCGCACATCGTCGTAGAGTTGCCAGCGCCCGTCAGGCAAGCGCTGCGGGGTGGCGTCGCCCAGCAGGATGCCGAACTGCCGCCGCATCTGGGCGAGGGTTTTGCGAAGCAGGCCAGAGTGGGCGAAGGGGCCGAAGTAGCGGGAGCGGTCCTCCTTGCGCAGGCGGGTGAGGCGGAAGCGCGGGAGGGTTTCACCGAGATCGACGCGCACCAGCAGGAAGCGTTTATCGTCAATAAAGTCGGTGTTGTAGCGGGGCTTCCACTGCTTGATCAGCTTGCCCTCCAGCAGCAGGGCCTCGGGTTCAGACTTCACCTCGATGGTGTCAAAATCGTGGATCAGGGCGATGAGGGCGCGGATCTTCGGGTGGACCGTCATGGCCCGCGAGGGAGTGAAGTAGGAGGATACCCGTTTTTTCAGGGCCTTGGCCTTGCCGACGTAGAGAATGCGGCCGAGGCGGTCCTTCATCAGGTAGACGCCGGGTTTGTCGGGCAGACGGCGCACCTTTTCCTTCAGGTTCGCGGGGGCGGCGGTGTCGTCGGGGTCAGGCGCTGGCATTTTAGCAAAGAGTAGCCAAGGTGGAGCTTTCGCAACGCATGGTTTCCAAGCCCCCCTTCCCCTCCGGCCCCGCCCCGGCCTCCAATGTCGCCGCCATCCGCTACGAGTTGATCACGCTCGGTGACGAGCTGCTCCTCGGCCTAACGGCCAACAGCCACTTGACCTTCATCGGGGCCGCCTTGGGCCGGCGCGGCGCGAGCCTGACCAGAAATGTCACCATCACCGACGAGGCCGGCGCCATCGCCGACCAGTTCCGCGAGAGCTGGGCGCGCAGCGACGTGGTCATCACCACCGGAGGGCTGGGCCCGACCTGCGACGACCGCACCCGTGAGGTCATCGCCGGCGTGCTGGGCCAGGACCTGGTCTTCGAACCCGCCGTGCTGGCGGATATCGAGGCGCGTTTCGCCCGGCTCGGACGCAAGATGACCGACAACAACCGGAAGCAGGCCTACCGTTT
>Ga0247831_1002869_pt1 | contig 26593 bp, 19 predicted proteins | sample LaCruzMarch2015__9_FD_192406 | JGI IMG/M metagenome (GOLD analysis project Ga0247831, IMG submission 192406) | Freshwater microbial communities from meromictic Lake La Cruz, Castile-La Mancha, Spain - LaCruzMarch2015_1m | ecosystem: Environmental > Aquatic > Freshwater > Lake | place: Spain...
AACAGGGATATTCTGTTGGAACTTGCTTGCCCGGTAGGAGTACCCATTGTGAGAAAGAAATGCTAAGTCCCTATTTTAATTGGCAAGAATATGCAAAACAACTAGGTAATGAGTTAAAGAGCGTCTAAATATCATAAAGGGGGCCATTCAGCTACTATCCATTGTTGGCCAGCCCCACGCCCTTCTAGGCCAGCAACCCATTGATCCATAAATGATAAGTGCCTACTAAAATTAGAAAATCGCCTTAAAGGATCCTGGCGAGCAATCGATTGAATTAATGCACCATGTTCAACTAAAAAATTAATCAAATCGGGAGTATTTTGCTTATTATTAGAAGCTAAATCGGTTTCAATAATAAAAATAATATTTATGGGTATGCCACCCAAAGCAGAAGCTAATGATTCAAAAACTTCTTTCAGAACATCATGCTCAGCACCATCCACATCAACTAAAATCAGTATCTTTCCAGTTTTACCGGAAAGGGCAGCAGCTATAGGATCGCTAAAACTTACGTAATCAGTTAGATTATTAGCTTTCGCTGTTTCTAGCAAGAGCTGCTTTGCGGCCAGATTAACATCTACACCAACACTTGGTATTCCATATCGATAAGCCATACCGTTAACGTAGTAGCCTTCAGCGCAGTCAATATCTAAAAAATAATCTACATCAGAAGCCCATTCAATAATTAAATCTTGAACCTCACATTCATAAGTTCCCTGATATTTTGCGAGCAAAACTGATGAAAGAGTGGCGGTGCTGCAAAGCATTCCAGAAAAAAGGCCACCCAATACTTTAATATGCTTTTGAATACGTAACTTCTGTTCCAGCTCATGGCGATAAAAACTAGATGATGCTTTTAAAAGTTGCCTAGCACTAAAACCTTTATTTATAAGATCGCAGATTATTTTATCTTCATTTGGAGCAGTATCTGGAACCACTAATCCAATTTGATCCGGGTTTTGCATTAATTCCAAGGATAATCATATTAAAAGTATCATACGAGGCACTAGTGCTAAAATATCCTTTTAAGGGATCCACAGTTTGAAAATTCTGAATTGCCAAATTCACTTACAGATGCGATCAATACAGTGAGAAATAGTTTTCAAAATATGCATTATACTCTTTATACAAATACAACGCTACGCAAATTTATAGCCGAAAATTTCGAGGCACATATCTTAAAAACATATGACAATCTTAAGCCTTATGCTTATAAATCAGATTTAGGTAGATATTGCATACTTGCAATGTTTGGATGTAAATGCTGAAATTGATCTTATTTTATTTTCTGATCGAGGCTGTGGCAGTTGCGCGCCATGGGCAATTCAAAATGGATTAATCTATTCAAAACGTGAAAATCAAATCTTTTACTCTGCCATAGATGCAATTTGTGCTAACTATAAGAACTCATATTATGGCAAATCAGCATTAGATCCTACGGGCCCAAATTTATTTGGTAAAGCTGTGGCGTGCAATGAAGTTAACAACAATATTTATTTTGGTGAATTTCGACCAATAACAGCGGATTTAAGCATTAATAACTTGATGTATATATCACGAACCGGTCAACTTATTGCACAACACAAAACCTCATGGCTGCCTGGCTCTGAAGGCGGTGATCTTACAGCTCTAGGATTAGAAGGAACAAATAACTACAAAGAACTTTGGGCAAATAAAGACATATACATAAACACTTGATTGTGAAATGATTAATCATTCATAACTAGCCCTAGCCAATCAATTACCTGCTCAGGCGCCACGCCGGCCATGCAGGGATGCCCCTCTACTAAGCAATCGTCATTGCGGAAACGATTATCTGCGCAGGCGCTGCAACTGGCCTCAGACAAAGTGCGGCTCACATTCGTGCAACGGGGCAACCAGAGCCGCAGGGGGCTTGCCCCTACCAAGTTTTGATCATTGCCAACAATTGCCAAGGTAGGGGTGCCCACTGCAGCTGCAATATGCAGGGGCCCGGCATCAACGCTTATTACAGCCTTGGCTTTGGCACAGGCACCCGCCAACTGAATCAAGGAAGTGCGACCGCGCAAATCAATTAATTCTGTTTTTGCCAACAAGTATTCCTCCGAATCTCCGGCGTTGTAGGCCTCCTTCTGGGCCGCTGGCGGGCTGCCCACTAGGCCCACACTCCAGCCGCGCTCGCCGCAGTGCTGCAACACTTGCCGCCAGGATTCAAACGGCCACAGCTTGGCGCTGCGGGCGGTGGTGCAATGGATCAGGAGATCAGGCACCGCAAAAGGCGGCTCGGCGCAGGGCAGGCTGATGGCTGTGGGATCGCTGTATTCGCTCACATAGGCCATTTGACAAAACAACTCGGCGATGTAGTTGGAGCTAAATATCCCTTGGTAGCGAGCCAGAAAAGCTGGGCTATCCCAATCAAGGTCTGCCAGAAACCGCTGCTGGGCTTCATCACCCCAAGGCAATGAACGACGAAGGTTTGAAGTGAGGCTGCCACCTCCCACATAGGTGGGCGCCAACCAGGGAACAAGGCTGCAGGTAACTGGGTTGAAGCCATCGAGATTCAGCGCCAGGGCCACCGGCCCATGCTGGGAAATCCTGGCCGCAAGGGCCTGTTGCAGGGCTAGGCCAGCGCCAGGGGCGGGATCATCCCAGGAGTGGCGCCAATCAATAGCAGGGTGGGCAGCCTCAAAATCTACGGTTATCTCACTGCCAACAAAACCAATAACAGCTCCAGGGAAACGCGCCTTGAGTCCCTCGAGCACAGGGGTACTCACAACAAAATTTCCAACTTTGCAGGAGCCCAACACCACAATGTGGGGGGAATCAGGCAGAGCTTCACCCCCGTAGCGCTGCAGGGAAGGCATTGGGGCAAGATTGCAAAACTGGGCACCAATCTGATGGATGGCCCTCGGCCGCTACAAATCGAGGTGCTGATCAACAGCCCCGGCCCCCACGACCAGGTGCGAGTGCGGGAACCGTTTCTAGCCCTGCAACAGCTAGGAGTGGATTGCAGGATCCACGAAAGACCATTCCGCTTCAACAGCTGCATCCGTCCCCATAGCTTGGTGATCTGGCAGCGGCCCTTGCCGGAAAGTAGCCAGCGCCAATGGGAGCATCTGCAATGGTTGCGCGAACGGGGTTGCATTTTGCTCACAGAATGGGACGACCATCCAGCCCTCTTCCCTAGAGAAATTCAAGCTAAATTGGAATCAATCAACTGGGCACATCTAAGAATGTGCCATGGGCTTCATACATCAAGCATTAATTTAGCTAAGGCACTGGAGAAATTTCAACCAATAAGTGTTGTGATTGAAAATAGTATTGGGCAAATTCCCACACTTGATCTAGCCAAGCATTATTCAGAGAACATAAGAGTTTTTATTGGCAATCAAAATCGCTCAGCAGAACATTCCCAGCTCTGCCAAGATATTGAAACCTGGCTAAGGAGTAATGAAAATATTCATATGGTTGTGGTTGGGGATTCGAACCTGGCAGCTACCCTGCCGAGGGGCCAAGTAGAAGCCCATCCGTTACTGAGCTATCCCTCCTATCGGAAGCTGCTAAGTAGCTGCCAAATAGCCTTAATGCCGTTGGAGCGCTCCTTGCCCAACAGCTGCAAAACACCAATTAAATTACTTGAATGCGCTGCAGAATCAGTAGCAACAATAAGTGGACCAGAGCTTTATTACAAACAAGCCATTAGTGGAATAAGTGTATACGCAAAACAGCTATCTGAGATGATTCCCCTGGCTGCAAAACTAGCAAATAATGTATCATCAAGGCTTGCCCTGGTGCGTAAATCCCATGGTTGGGCTATTTCAGAAATGTCTTTAAAGAAAAATCTTCCATACCGGCATTGGATATACAAATCCCTATGGAAAAACAGGCTTCAATTAGACAATCAATTACAGAAACGCTTTGCAGATAGTTCATTTGCATTCCCAAAAAACTCATTTACTATCTGATTAGCTTGATCCAATGCACCACCCCAGTCATCAGGCTTATTGCAGCGGGCTATTCGCATCGATTTATATAAAAAACTAGCATTACCATCTTGCCCCCAGCGCCAATCCGCAGGCCTGTTAAGCAGTAAAATAGTAGGTAATCCCATTGCTGCAGCAAGATGGGCAACGGACGTATCAACAGTAACCAGCAAATCCAAGCTATCAATTATGCTAGCAGTTTGCTGCCAATCGGTAGATTTTAGTGCCTGCACTAAAACACCATTATCAATGAGTTTTTGTGCTGGGTCTTCTGTGTGGCCATCAAGCTGCAAACTCAATAAAAGGGCAGCATGGGATTGGCCCCAAATTTGTGCTAATTGAAAAAACTTTTCCCGGGGCACATCACGAACCCTGGCACTTCTCTCAGGCTGGGGTGCTTTATGGTGCCCTGCGCTCCAAACCAAACCGATGCGGCGAATCGGTTTCGTAATATTTAACTGATTACGTTTTAGATAGGCTGGTCGGCAATCAGAGGCAGCAGCGCTCCATTGCTTGAGCACCATGGGCAGAAAAAAGAAACCAATCTGCTTGGAACCAGCAGCCCAGGGGCAACTATCTTGGGAAAGTATTTCAAGTATGCAATTGCTTGGCAGCTCAATCCGCAATCGCACCATTTCAACAAGCGAGGGGCGCAGCCAAATGCGCAAGTGTTTAACCCGCCTAGAAGCCGCCAGTATCCAATAAAGATTTTGGATCGTGTCGCCAAAACCCTGGTCGTCCCAAATGATTAATTCATCCACAGGTAACCCATCCCAACGGGTTATTGCCCTGCGCGGATCCTGCCAATAATTTAAGTCGTTGGATGTGCCAGCCAGCAGCATTTGCAAACCAATGGCATCACTTGGGTTATCGCAAAGGCGGTAAATAGCCAAATTCATCAACATCAATTGCAACTGCATTGAAATATGCAAATCACCACAGGAAACACCAATCAGATTCACCAATGGGGCATTGCTTAATTGGGGCGCATGGGTGGATATGTGCAGCCTCACGGCCTGCTCCTGCACTTGAACAGCCTCCTGCAAGCGAAATAACTTCTGAAAACAAATTGCTTGATTTGCAAGGGCCATAACCGATACCCTGCGTTCTAGTTGTTGCTCCACATGGGCCAGGGCCAAAGCTGGGCGCAACTGATATAAATACAAATCACAGGCAGTGGCCTGAAGAAGATCCTCTTCGTCGATACTTAGGGGCTTTAAGAAGAGCGCTTGGTTTAACCAACATTCTGCCTCTAAACTATTAAGTAGTTGAAGTTCAATTAAGGCTAAATTATTTAACGTGCGCGGCCGGGCTGGATTAAGATTTAAGGCACATTTATATGCCCTTCTAGCCGAATCCCAACGGCAAAGCCGCTGAAGCAAACGACCAAAGTGATGCCATCCCTCATCATTAACTCCTTGCCCAGAAGCTAGCTGCCTGCGCATATGCAACAGCGCTTGCTGCCACTGGCCGGAATTTTCAAGATCATCCACCAGCATTTGATCAGGCCGTGGCTCATGGCACACTATGGGCCATGAGAATCCTGCTGGTTAATCACGGCACAGCCGGCGAATGGGGCGGCGGCGACGGCGTTCAGCTAAGGGAAACTGGAAAACGGCTTCAACAACGGGGCCATGAAGTGGCAGCGGTTAATGCGGATCAACCTGATGTGCGGGGGTTCGACTTAGTTCATCTATTCAATTGCCGCATTGAGGGCTCCCTAAGGCAGCAGATCAGTTGTTGCAAAACAGCTGGGGTGCCAGTGGTGGTGTCGCCTATCTGGATTTCCCTTGCCAGAGCTCTATGGGGAAGTAGGGGAACCATGGGGGTGTTGCAAAAAGCAATGCAGGAAGGTGATGCAGCTGCACAACATCAGCTGGAGCAACTAAAGGAACGCAAGCTGGTGGTTCAGATGCAACAGGGAGCATTAAATGCTGAGGGCAATGGAGACCAATGTTGGCCTGTTAACCGCAGCGAAATTCGCAAGCTTCTCGAGCAAGCGGATGGCTTACTGCCCAATAGCTGGCTAGAGCTACAAGCTATTCGCAGCGATTTACACTGGGATGGCGACTGCTTTGAAATTGCTTACTACGGAGTAGACCCAGCACTATTTTTAGATGCTGATCCTGAACTATTTCTGCAACGCACAGGCATCAAGCAACCATTTGTGTTGCAAGCTGGCCGAATCGAACCAGCTAAAAATCAGGCGATGCTTTGCTGGGCAATGCGGGAAACAAATTTACCGATAGTGCTAATTGGCAGCAGCCAACATTGGCCTGCCTATGCAAATTTATGTAGATCGATCAGTGGTGATCAACTAACCCTGATTGAACATCTACCCCAACAACTGCTGGCTTCAGCCTATGCAGCATCAGCAGTGCACACCCTGCCAAGCTGGATGGATACCTGTGGATTAGTAAGTTTAGAAGCAGCCCTGAGCGGCACTCCACTGGTGGGAAGCACCTTTGGGCACGAGCTGGAATATTTAGAAGGCGATGCATGGTACGCCGATCCCGCCAACCCCATAAGTGTGAAAAATGCAGTACTTGATGCTGTTGCGGCAGGTAGGAAACATCAACGACCAATTGCAATGAAACGGAAGGTGCTTGAACGTTTTAATTGGGAGCGTACAGTGGATGCCACAGAGAAGCTCTACAAGCGCGTGTTGAAGAATAGAGCTGGCATTAATTAAGCGTGAAAGCATTAGTAATCAGCCTAAGGCGAACCCCGGGTCGCTGGGCTGAGTTTCAGAAACACAACTCAAATTCCCTGAAGGGATGCAAACTTATCAGAATAGATGGGGTGGATGGAATTGAACAACTAGCCACCATTGGTAGCACAAGAATAATTTCCAAACCGGCCAGGGAAGGATGGACATTAGGGGCACTTGGCGCAGCGCTAAGCCACATGCTTTGCTGGCGCAGATGCAGCCTTGGCACTGAGCCAGTAGTGGTAATTATGGAAGATGATGCAATACTAGCGAATAATTGGCAACAAGAACTTCAGCAACTAATCCTGGCAAACCAACAGTTAGTGCTATTGGGCTGGAATTTGGATTCAATGCTACATGCAGAATTATTTGAAGATCAAGAATTTATTAGCTTATTTGAACCGGCCTACCCAAATATAGGCAGAGTAAAAAAAATTGTTAATAGCAAAGAACCCAGAAAACTGAAGCGGTTGCGAAGTGCCTTTGGCTTGCCTGCCTATTGGCTCACACCAAAAATGGCGGAAAACCTACTAAAAAGCATTGGAAGATTGGAAGTGGTGCCAATTGAATTAAAAAGAGGTTTCCCTACATGCCTGAGTTCAGGAATAGACGGACTGTTGAATAATCACTATTGGAACTTAAAAGCTGAAGTTGTAATACCGCCCTTGGCACTGGCATTAAATAATAGGCATGAATCACTTACTAGAAAGAAAGTTCTCAATTTTGGCGAATAAATAAATAATGCACTGATACTAGCGAAAGCGCTTTACTCCATCAAGCTGCTTAGTGAACATATCACTGATAATTGTGATAACAGGCCTACTCCTTAATTTAATATTAGCGGTAACCCCCATTCCACTTTGAAGATTGAGCGGCTGATCACCAGAAAGCACTTGTTGCTGAGTGAGGGTTACGGTAGCTGGAAATCTAAATTGCTGAGCACGGGCATCTGGAGGCAGAGCATCTGAGCCGAGTTTTGTTAACTTTCCGTTGATATAGCCAAACTCACCGGAAGGGAACGAATCAACCGAAACCGTAACAGGTTGACCTAATTTAACAAATCCAATATCTGCATCACTAATCTCAACAGATGCCTGCAAACGATTGGCGGGAACTATTTTTAACACAGTTTGATCTGCATTGATTACAGAAAATCTGGCTAATTTAACATCAAAAATCTTACCATCAATTGGTGCTAACACAGTACGATATGAAAGCGCTTCACGGGTTGCAACCAGATCGGCTTTAAGATTAAGTAATTGGCGATTAATTTCATTTAGCTGGCCAGCTGCTGCACCAATCGCTCTGCTCCGTTCCTGCTCAAGTGAAATAACCTCCGATCTAATCTCTTGGATTTGATTGAGCTGAGTGAGGTATTGATTGCGAGCCATGCCACCTTTTTGATAAAGTATTTGCATATCAGCACTAATTCTCTCCTGCAGCGATAATGTTTTCCTGCGGCTAGCTAAACGGGCAGATATCTGCTCAAGTTGGGAACGTAGCTGGGTTATCTGTTGCCGCGCTGCACTCAGTTGAGCAAACAAGATAGGGTCGCCTACCGTAGGTAGGGGCGGCAACGGTTTGAACTTACTTGGATCGCCGCCACTAGCAAGAATGCTTTGAATGCCTTGAACCTGAAGTTCAAGCAAGCGAACACTGGTTGCCTTCGCTTGCCTACTACTTGCTAAACCCTTTGATTCAACGTCAAACAGGGGATCACCTGCTTTTACCAACTCACCATCCTTCACAAAAACCTTATTTACAACACCTGAGCTAGGTGAATCAACTTCTCGCACGCTACCGGATGGTTCAAGGCGACCGCGCACAGAAATCGTTTGATCAAGCCGAGCCGTAAATGCCCAAATCATTGTGCCACCAAATAGCACGATGCAGATCCAGATAAGAGCAGAGGACCAGTGTTTTCCTTGCTCCACATAGGCGGAACTACCCTCCCAAATGGTGAGTTGAGGTGGTAATTCCTTTGCTGTGGGAAGGGCGGATTTGTTGCTAGTTTCAGTCAAGATCAGCCTCCTGCTGGGAATACAGCGCGTAGTAACGGCCCTGTTGATTGAGCAATTCCTGATGGGTACCTTCCTCAACCAATGAACCAGAATCCATCATCAAGATGCGATCAGCGGAGCGAATCGAACTCAACCTATGGGTAATAAAGAAAACGGTAGAACCTTCAAATGCCTTTTTTAGGTTGAAACAAACTTGGCGTTCTGTGAGGTAATCAAGGGCACTGGTTGCCTCGTCGAGAATTAATAAACTTGGCCGTTGTAAAACAGCCCTAGCAATGGCAATGCGCTGGCGTTGTCCGCCTGATAACCCGCCGCCCCTTTCACCAACGCGGCTGGCATAACCTTGGGGTAGCTCCATGATGAAATCATGGGCGCAGGCTACCCTTGAAGCGGCTTCAATTTCTGCGCTGGTGGCATCTGGTGCTGTTAGAGCGATGTTATCGCGCACACTGCCATCAAATAGCAAGCTGTCTTGGGGAACGATGCCAATTTGCCTGCGAACTGAGCCGAGCTGGAGTTTTGCAAGGTCGTAGCCATCGATCAAGATGCGACCATTTTCTGGTTCATATAGCCGGGGCAAAAGTTTCATTATTGTGCTCTTGCCACTGCCGCTGCGGCCAACGATTCCTATGAATGCACCTGCAGGCACCTGAAAACTAACGTTTTTTACCACTAGAGGGCCACCCTCTACAAAGCGAAAATCAACCGCTTGAAAAGTTACCTCACCAGCAACTGGAGGCAGGGGTAGTTGATCTAGCTCATTCTCAGATCCTTCAGCTTTGGCATCAACAACATCACTCAAACGCTCAATGGATAGGGACACTCCTTGAAAAGACTGCCAACTTGTAGCTAAATTAATCAAAGGGCCAACTACATAACCCGAAATAATTCGAAAAGCTATTAATTGACCAATTGTGAGTTCACCTTTGATAACTAAAAAAGCACCAACCCATAGGGTTATTAGGCCACTGATTTGGCTGAGGAATTGACCTGTTGTGCCCGTGGAGATGCCGATCAACAAAGTGCGAAAGCTTTCACTCATGAATGAGGAATAACTCCGCTGCCAACGCCAGCGAACTGTGTCTTCAGCGTTCTGCGCTTTTATGGTTTGCACACCGTTTAAGGCCTCAACAAGAAGGCTCTGAGTGGCTGCATTTTTTTCTGCTGCTTTACGCAATTGCGACTTAATGGCAGGGGAGGCAAGATAGGTAAGAGCAAGAAAAAGTGGAATAACACCTAATGTAACGGCAGTTAGCACACCGCTATAAACAACCATCACCGCTATATAGATAATAGAAAAAACAGCATCCAAAGCTAAAGTTAGAAGGCTGCCTGTTAAAAAACCGCGGATATTACCCAGCTCCCCTAAACGGGTTTGCAATTCACCAACCGGGCGCTTATCAAAATAACTCTGGGGTAACCGCAGTAAGTGCTGAATAACTTCTGCACCCAAGGTGATGTCTATTCTATTTGTAGTATCAGCGAATAAATATGTGCGCACAGCACCAAGCAAACCCTGGAATAAACTCACCAACAACAAAATCAAGCCCAGGGTGTATAGGGTATCAAGATTTTGTTGGCCAATAACTTTATCAAAAATCTGCTGCATTACCAACGGCTGGGCCAAGTTGAGCAGCTGCAGCACTAGGGAGGCAAGTAAAACCTCGATCAAACTGCGCCGATATTTGCGAATCTGAGGAAAAAACCAAGAAAGACCAAGCTTGCGATTTTGCGCATCCCGGCCAGGTTGAAGTAGCAATAACTGAGCGCCTCCCCTATCGGCTATGAGTTCGCTTATGGGAAGAATTACCCGCCCGTATTCAGGAACAACAGCCTTCACACCAGCGCGACTGATGTCGTGAATTACAGCTGGCTGATCCATCAACCAGCCAATACAAGGAAAGGGCGCCCTACCCAATTGCCCTTCAGGCAAACCGGTCATGGTGCCGGTAAAACCCATCACGGTGGAAAGGTTGCCGATTAATTCAAGGCTCGTGCTGGAGCGACCCCGCAGGTTGTCTTGGGCCGCCCTTTCGATCACATCCCTACGAAATGGCACGTTGTGGTGGCGAGCAAGCATCTCCAGGCATGCCATGGTTTGCCCCAAGGGGCCTGAACCAGTTACCTCAACAATGCGTTGACGGGTTTTAGCAGCTTTGTTTCCCTCGCTTGCTTGCATCTGCAGATCGCCCTGGGGTGCGGGAAGCAAATTGGCGTAGCGATCATCAGGGCTGATATCACCCTTTGAAACGTGAATCTCCTCTGGTGCTCTCAGTTTTGGCTCTAGGCAATGGGTCCATAGATCCCGCTCCACCCGCACTAAACGCAGGGGCAAGCCAAGCGGAATAGCAGCAAGAACCTGGGGATCAACCGTTGCACCTATTTGAACAAGCTCCCCTTGGGAAGGTTGGGAATTCCATAGCCAAATGGCATTGTCATCCGGGAGGCGGCGCATTTGGTGGGCAGCCACAACCCTCAAGCCAGGCAACAGCTGACGCAACACCTCTCTTTCAGCCGGTTCTGCAATCGGGCGAGCCCTCAGGGCAGGCGCCAACACATCCATCAATTCAGAGGGGGAACTATTGCTATCAATCCAGCGATTAAAAGGTTCCGATTCGGCTTCTAACTGGGCGAAATCATCAGCGCTAAAACCAATCAACATTAAGGGTGTGGCAGCCGTAAGCCACTCGCAGGGGCTTCTACGCGCAAGGCCAGCCCAGCCAACCAAATCCCCAGGTTGGGAATAGGCAAGGGTTACAGGGCGGCGCAAACCAGGATCGTTGTGCAGTAAACGGCCCCGACCTTCAACTATGCAAAAACAAAATTCGGGCATGCGATCAGCCCGGAGCAATTCCTGGCCAACGGTGCAATGGAACGGCTTTGCCCTTGCTGCCAACCAAGCGAGCCGTTCATCGCCCAGGTCGCGAAAGGCGGAAAACCGGCGCAGCAGGCCTTCAAAAGTAGAAGTGGCTTGATCGGTCATAACTCAGGATCGTAGTGAATGGGCTCAATGCTGTTTCCCTCACCTGCCATCACAAGCTCAACGCGTTTAGTAAGAAACAACTCAAGGGCTTCGTTGAGCATTTGTTCTCGGGTTGGTTCGTCGAAACGGGCCGATTTGAGTTGTTCCAAACGCATCAGCACATGCCATTCGCCAAGCTGCCTCGGCGTTGAAATCTCACCAGGCCTAAGGCTTCTCAGTATCTCCTGAAGCACAGGTGGTTGCAACAAACCAATGGGCATTGGGCCAATCACGCCCTTGCGTTGGGCTTCCTCACCTTCGCTGTATTGATGGGCTGCTTCGGCAAAGGTGGTTTCAGCTTCCTCCAAACGAATCCAAAGCTCGCGGGCTAGGCCTCCATCGCGCACACGCAATAGCGAGTAGATCACCTCATCACGGCTACCGCGCGACTCCAAAAAAGTTTCCTCTAAACCAGGGCCAAAACGCTGCCTGGCAAAACGCTTTAGCGCTTCTGGGATGCGCAGATGAAGATCCAAATCAGCGGCACTCCAACCGCGTTTATCCAGGGCCTCCTCAAGGCTTTGATCAGCAACAAAAGCAAGGCGTTGTTGCTCCAGCCATTCTTGTGGAAGTGGCACAGAAGCAGCTATTTCCTCCTCCTGCTGGCGTTTCACAAGCTGGGGCATGAGCTGCATACGGCGAACAAGCGCACTGATTTGTGAATCAGAGAGGGATTTGAGGGATTGACTTTGCATCAGGAATTCCTTGCTTCTAATAGCTGTTTGGTATCAACCAAAAGCATCGTGTTAAAGGCTTCGTTGAGCTGGGATACCACCGTTGCCCAATCGCCATGGGCAGTTTGCCTAAAAAGCCGCATGGAGGGGTACCAGGGAGAATCGCTGCGTTTACGCATCCAGCGAAAATCGGCATTTTGGGGCAGGAGCACCCAAGTGGGCTTTTTTAATGCTCCAGCTAAATGGGCAACTGCTGTATCAACAGTGATCACTAGATCAAGCTGCTGCAACACATGGGCGGTATCTGAAAAATTTTGCAGGCTATTCTTCCAGTTGTGTATTTCAGGCATCATCTCCCAAGGGGCAAGCTGCTCAGCATCTTCACCAAATTGCAAACTATGGAGTTCAATCAAATCAAGATCAATCAAACGTAAAAATAGGGGCATTAATAAAGATAAGGGAATGCTTTTATTTCGATACATCGCCTTGTTATCTGGATTTGAAGCCCACACAAGCCCAATCGAAAGGCCGCCCGGCGGTGGAACTATTCGCAAAGAATCTGGCGGCAGCGCCGGGGGATGCAGATAGGGAACAATGCATGGAACTGAATCCAACTCTGTTCCAAATAACAGTGGCAGGCTCATTAATGCCACATGGGGCCTGGTGTCTTGTTTGTTTTGGGTGTTGGTGAGGGGCTGCACCAATTCTCCAAGGCCGGTCCAATCCCGCAGCAGCTGCAGCAGGGAGGAACGGGTAAAAAACACAAAAGGGATACCAGCCGCTTGCAGCAAGAAAAGATACCTGCAGAACTGGATGGCATCACCCAAACCCTGTTCACTCCAAACCACTAAAGGGGGATCAGATTGCCCCGGTGCATCCTTAAGATCACGCAACCTTGCGCCAACAGTTGGGATAACAACCTGTTCAAAATCCTCATTTTCAAAACGCACCTCGTAGTAAGGCCAACCTTTTGCAAATTGACCAAGCAGCAAATAGGCAAGGGCAAGATTCCAGAGGGAATGGGTAGAACTTTGATCAAGCTCAACACCTCTCTCAAGGAAGTGCAAAGCCTCCTCTGGCTGTAAAACACTAATTAGTGCATTACCTAGATTTGTGTGGCTTGCTGCGTGGCTCGAATTAAGGGCAATTGCGTGGCGAAAGCTTTTCTCAGCACAATCGAAATCCTCAATACCAAAATATGCCAAACCTAAATTGCACCACACATCAGCCACTAAAGGATCCAGCTGCAGGCTAGTTTGCAGAGCTGAAAGGGCATCTTTATAGGAATGGGTATTATTTAAGGCTGTGCCGTAGTTATGCCAAGCAGATTCTGCTTTGGGCTGCAAGGCCAAGCTGCGGCGATAAAGCTCGATCGCCTTTTCGGGCTGATCATCCTTGAGCAGATTGGCGTAGTTGTAGAGGGTATCTGGCCTTTGGGGATCCAGCTGAAGCGAGCGGCCATAGGCGGCAATTGCCCGCTGATTTTCACCAGCCAACTTACGGCACACCATGCCAACTAAGTTGTGATACATCCAAAAGCCATCACAGCTTTGGGCGGCAGCCGGTTGCAATAAATGATCTAAGGCTTCCCGGTGGCGGCCCTCAATCCAAAGAGCCATGGCGAGGGGCATTACCCAACGCTGCTCTGCCGTTGCAACAAGGGCATCTTGAGCGTGCGGAATGGCCACTTGGGTAGCCACCTCCCGCTCAGACAACTGCTGCAAAAGCTTGAACCAATCCTCCCCATGCCCATATTGTGCCTGGGTGTGGGAAGCATCAGTGCCAACATCGCTAGAAAGCATTCGCCAAGAAGCCCGGGATGCCCACGCTGCACAGCGCTGGCTAGAAGCCGAGCAACAATACCGCACCTTGATCAATGCGGAAGCAAATGTTGATGACATCATTAATCTAGGCGCGATACTTCGCAGCCAAGGACGCTATAAAGAAGGCGCTACCTTCTATAAACAGTGGCTATTGAAATATAATGATAACCAAAATCTATTATTAAATGCATGCAATTGCTTAAACGACAATCAAGAAGCGCATATATCGGTTAATTTGCTAGAAACAGCCCTAGCCAAAAGGCCCGGGGAGAGGGGGTTAATAGTTGGCCTTGCTGATGCATATTTAAATAATAATGATTCAAAGAAAGCAATTGCACTGCTGCAACATCAACTATCACTGCTGCCAAAAGATAAGAAAATATGGATTCGGCTGGGCCTATGCCACGGGCGCCTGCAGCAACTACCAGAGGCACTGCATGCATTCACAATGGCCCATCAAATTGAACCGAATGATTGGCAGATGCTGGCAAATAGAATCACCGTATTAAAAGATTTAGGGCGTTTTAAGGAAGCCGAACAACTCGCAACAGAGTTGCCAGAAGAACAATTTAATCAACCTGATGTTGCCAATGCAATTGCTGGGCTATGGATGGCTCAAAACAAATTGGTGGAAGCAACTGAGCTATATCAACAATTGGCCAAGCAAAGGCCCCAATGTGCTGCCCATTGGCTGAATTGGGCAGCTTCTTTAAGGGGGCTTCGCCATACGGTGGCACCCCATCAGATTTTATTAAGGGGAATACAACATCAGCCCACAGATATAGAGCTGCAACAGGCCTTAGCGCAAATATTGGCTGAAATGGCCAAGCCAGAGGCGGTGCAACGGCTGCATAAATGCTGGCAACGGGATGAACAGGAGTTGAAAACAATTCATTTATTTAGCCAACAATTTCTTGGCATCTCCAGTGCACCAATTGATAGCAAGGCGATTGCCGAACAAGCTAGGGCATGGGAGAAGCGCTTAATGGAGCAATCGCTCGGCCCCCTATGGCCTGATCTGATGCTGGAGCCCATGGCTGGCCGTTGTTTACGGGTAGGTTATTTATCTGCTGATTTTTGCAACCATCCGGTGGGAAGGTTTATGTTGCCGGTGCTTAATCACCATGATCGCAACTGCATTGAAACCTGGGCTATTAATAGTGGCAGCCACAACGATTGGATCACAGAACATATCCGTAAAGGTGTGGATCATTGGCTGGATGTGCGTTTTTTAAGCGGCCTGCAGGCAGCAAGAACAATTGCTGATTTAAGGCTGGATGTGCTGGTGGAACTAGGTGGATTCACCGGTGATTCAAGGCTTGATATTTTGTGCCACCGGCCCGCACCAGTGCAACTTAGTTATCTGGGTTATCCGGCACCCACCTACTTGAGTTGTGTTGATGGCTGGATTGGTGATGAGGTGCTATTTGAGAAACTAAATAACACCGATCGCAATGCCCATCAACTAATGCATATAAAGGGGGGATATATGGTGTTTGATAGTGGCGGCGAACTGCCGTTGCCAGAGCGCAATGGCAGTGCAAAATTCCGATTTGGTAGTTTTAACCATGCCCGTAAATTGAGTGCTGCAAGCATTGATTTATTTTGCCAGGTGTTAGCGGCAAATCCAAATACTGAGCTGGTGTTAAAAAGCATCAGCTTTTGTGAAGAAGCAGAAAAGGCAAGAATTAAAAAGCGCTTCCAAGCAGCTGGGTTAGCTGCAGAAAGGCTGGTATTGCTGGATTGGGTAGAAGGGGGCTTAAATCATCTGCAGCGCTATAGCGCAATTGATGTGGGGCTAGATCCAATTCCCTATGGGGGGGCAACAACAACAGCAGAGGCCCTATGGATGGGTGTGCCGGTGGTGGCACTTGCGGGAGCTGGCATGGTGGGTAGGCTTGCTGCATCGTTACTGGTGCATGGCAATCAAAGCCAATGGCTAGCACAAACAGAAAAGGAATATGTGGCCATTGCTAGCCAATTAGCAGCAGCAGGGCCCCGGCATAGGGATCAACGTTTAGCCCTAAGGCGCCAACTGGAACAATCGCCATTGGCAGATGGCAAGCGGCTAAGCAATGCATTAGAGCAGCTCTATTTAAAACAAAGAACAGAAATTAAAAACTGCTAAGTTTTTCAATGTGCATGGCAGAAAAAGCCTGCTCTAAATGAAACATCAAATCAGCAGCATCACCAAGGGGGCTGGCCTGCAGGCGCTTGCGCCATTGCTGCCTATTTGCCCTGAGCTCTTTGAACGTTTCTGCATGCAATTGGGCAAGGGCGATATAAGCAGCAGCATCAGCTGCAATCCATTCATCCATGCCAGCACCACTTAAAACAGCAGTGCTCATGCGGCTTACGTAATGGCTACCAGCCATGGTGATAGTGGGCACACCAAGCCATAGGGCTTCACAGGTGGTGGTGCAACCACCATTTGGAATTGGATCTAAGGCGATATCAATGCGGGCATATTGCTGCATATGTTCCCTGGGGCCCTTTGTGAGGGCAAGCCAATCGATTCGTTCAGGATCGATGCCATTACGGATCATGCGCCGCCGCAATAGGCGCTGGGTATCGGCATCAGCATCAGCTGCTGCCTTAAGGGTTAGGCGAGAGCCGGGTACGGCATTAAGCACACCAGCCCAAAGCCGTAAGGTGGCATCCGAGAGCTTGCGGTTGTGATTAAAACTGCCAAAACGCAGGGGGCCAGATGGGGGATCACCCACTTCAATGGAAGCTTCTGGCAGTGGTTCAAATGGTTGCCAGGCAAGGAAAGGCCTCGGCAAACGCCATAGGGTTTCAGTTGCCCATTCGCTATGGCATTGGGGGAAAATTGCATTATCACCTAACCAATAATCCATAGTGGGTAAACCCATGGATGCAAAATAACCAAGATAATTAACTTGAACAGGTGCTAATCTGGCAAGAAATCCGGCAACGTAGTTTCCACCAGTCCAGCCGGAAAGGTCTATGGCGATATCAAATTTTTGCTCGCGGATCCGCGCCACACGATGTTCATTTTGATCAGTTGAAACATCAACAACAGGAACAGCAGCTAATTGAGTGAAAGCATCTTTAGATGAATCTTTGCCATGCTCTACGAGGCTAATTACGGTGTGCTGATGCTGGCGTTTATGGGCTGATGCAGCAAAAAAGCCAAAAAGAAAACGGCTAACGGGATGATATGCCAAATCAGCTGTAATCCAAGCAATTTTTAAAGGGCGATTATTTAATGGCCTGGGAGTGGGAACACCAGAACCAGCAGCTGCGAAAGAGTGATATTCAGGCATTTGCACTAAACCATCAACCAGTTTAAGAACATGGGCTGGATATTGAGTGGATTGCAAACTAGCTAGTTGCATCGATAGGTTGCTATGAAATTGTGCATCTGTTTGCAGTGAAGCTGAATGAACCACAGGCAAAAGATGCTCTAACCAGTTGGCATTGCCATTCATCTCATAACTAGTTATTTGATTGCCAATATTAATCGGTGTAATACTTACGGAACTAGCTGCTTGCTGCAATAAAACTGAACGGCGCGCTAAACCTGGATGGCGTTGATACAAATTGAGAGTAGTTACGTGATACAACAATTCTGGATGTTCGCCAAAATTTTCTAGTGCTGCCCTTGCAACATTTAGCACATTAACACCATCTCTGCCATCAATTAAATGATTAAGCAATTGGCGATATAAACGGAGATTTTTTGGTGCTTTATCGATTAATGGTAGCAATAGTGCAATGGCAGCTTGCTCATCACCTAATTTTGAGAGTATTTTAGCTTGCAGTAGGCATGCTTCTAGGGGTAGGGGACCATGCCACGCCTGGAGCTTTTGTTTTGCATCTGCAATTTTATTTAATTTTAAATCAAATGCTATTCTACAAAGTTGCAATAATTGCGATTGATTTTCGTTGCGCCATAAACTGGATGGTGCACTAAGTAATGCATTGATGTTATCAGCCCAAAGCCAACCAATAAGCGTGAGGGTGCGGATTTCAAGGCTGGTGGGTGCCTGCTGGCGCAGCTGTTGTAAATGAGCATTGAATGCAGAGCGATTAAATTGATTGAAATATAACCAACAAAGCAGGATTTGATAATTAATGCTGTGGTTTGGTTGAAGTGCTTTACGCGCTAGCAAAGCAGCTTCTAATTGCAGGGGATCAAAACCTATGCGAATAGCAACTGCTAATTCCTGAATATTCCAATGGGTGATATTGGATTTTTGAGGCGGTTGTAGCTGGGCAGGCCAGGCGGTAGCAAATGAATCAAACAAAAAAAGAGGGGCCATATGGCCCCTCAATCGTAAACCAGTTAGGGAACTAGAGATCAACCAAGGGCGGTGATCACAGAACTTGCAACTGTTGTGAAAGTGATACCCAAAGAGGCAATGTTATTAGCAACACCGCTTCCAGTAACGCCATTTAGAAGTATATTATTAGTTGCCGATCCAAAACTAACTACAGATGTTGCAGAAGTAAAGGTGAAGGAAGATGTTGCTCCGAATGAGGAATCAACCGCAATAGTAAAGTTTTGAGTTGCAGTAGAGAAGGCACCTGACCCGAAACTTAAGGTATCTAAACCACCACCAGCACCGAAGAAGTAAGTATTAGTTGCTAAGCCAAGAGCAGATGTAGCAAGTGAACCGAAGGACATTGAATCGTTACCGGTTCCGCCAACAATAGAGGCTCCAGATACAACACCAGTGAAAGTAAAGGTATCGTTTCCAGCACCACCAATGATTCGTGCGGATGTAACTCCACTAGCAGTGAAGTCGAAGGAATCAGCACCTGAACCACCGAGGAGGGTAGAACTGATGATGCCACCAGACGCACTGATAAGCGAATTACCTGTTCCACCCGCTTGGATGTAACCAGCAGTAACTAGGCCAGTGAGAGTAATTGAATCAGCACCAGCACCACCGAGGATGGAAGCGTTGTTAACAACATTATTTACGGTGAAACTATCGTTGCCAGCACCAGAGGAAATTGATCCGCCAGTCATACCGCCAGTGAGTGTGAACACATCATTGTCAGCTCCACCGGTAACTGTAGTGAGCATTAAAGCTTTTGCAAATGCGAAGCTGTTTACACCATCACCACCAACTATTGAAGAGCCAGTGATTTCACCACCGAAACTAAAGGTGTCGTTCGCAGCACCACCAATTAAGGTGGAGTTGTTTATGGCAGCGGCACCAGTGAAGAGACCAGCATCAGTTCCAAGGTCTACGTAGTTATTATTTGTTATATCGTTAAACCTAAGAGTATCAGCGCCGGCTGCACCGTAAACAGTGGAACTAGTAAGTGTGCCGATAGTTATGTTATCTGCGCCGTCTGCAGTATCTGTTGCTGAATCACCAGCAAAGATAGTGATATTTGTACCACCGGCAACTGAGATCAAATCAATACCGGTACCAGCGTAGAACTGAGTGGCGTTAGAAACTGTTGCTGTTGAAGCGCTTATGAATATCGTATCGTTGCCGGCACCAGCTAATACGGTGGTGCTAACAAATGAACCAGCAATCTTGATGGAATCTGCCCCATCAAATGCTTTCACATCAACGGAAATGATCTGTGAGTTACTTGGATCTGCATTAGTAGAACCAACGAAAATCGTATCGTTGCCGGCACCGCCATAAACCGTAGAGGTTTGGACGATTAACGCACCAAGGAAAATTGAATCATTTCCAGCTGTGGTGCCGGTGGAATCCGAGCCGTAAATGGTTGAGTTAAGGATCGAATTTGTACTACCAAGAACGAGATTGTCGCTACCGAGGTTTCCAGAAATTAATGCAGAACTATAAGATCCCTTTACCCCAACTCCGCTGATCAAATCATTACCTTGTCCGCCATACACTGTGCTGGAAATGATATTTCCGGCAAGGAAGATCGAATCATTGCCGCCATTTCCCTGCAGGAATGATGCTGCAGATACTGCACCACCAACTGAGATGGAATCAGCACCATCAAGAGAGGTGTCGTCTACCGAACCGCCATACACAGTTGCTCCCTTAAGAGCACTGAGAAAGAGCAAGGTGTCGTTACCAAGGTTGCCAGTAACAGTTGAATTGGAAACTGTTCCAGCAATGCTGATTTGATCGGCACCTTGGCCGCCATACACACCAGATGCTCCCAGAACAGAACTGGCAACTGAAATTACGTCTGCACCACCGTTTGCATTGATCAATGAGGCACTCATTGATCCACTTACAACGATCGAATCATCGCCGTCTGCGGAGGTGGCATCACTCAGGTTGCCGCCATAGATGGTGGAGCTAACCATTGCATCACCACCAAAAGTGATGGTGTCGTTTCCTAAATCGCCGTAGAGGGCACTGCTGATGCCAGCAGTAACGAAAACTGTGTCGTTACCAGCGCCACCGGAAAGGGTTGAGGTGTTCCAGCTAACCGTGATGCCAAGGGAATCATTGCCACCCTTGCCATAAACGGTGCTAAGGCTGGAATTAACGGTGAAATTGATGCTGTCGTTGCCATCGCCAAGATCAGCGACGTCGTTATTGCCCGCACCCAGAACGATGTCATCGCCTGCAAGGGCAGCAAATGAGTCGGAACCCGTTGATCCAATAAGGGTATTGGCGGTGTCCGTCCCGATGATGGTGTTGTAACTCGAGGTCATTAGGGAAAAAGTTGTGTGGTGGGTGGGTTGATGGTCTCCTCACAACCGCACCCACCATGGGGGCGGCGTGTGCAACGAGCCTATGGCACGAAGCAAAGCATTTATACAACAATGTTTTGCGATTGGCTACTAACGAGGCCGATTTGATTACTGTTCCCGCATAAAAGTGCCTTCCAAGCCTCAATTCCTGCTTCAGCGCCATAGGCCTTTGCTGCATCACGGGCTGCTGCTGCAAGCTGTTTACGGCGTTGAGGGTTATCCAGCAACGCTTCAATGGCCCTTGCTTGGGCTTCAGGGGAGAAGAAATCAACCAGCTCAGCGCTGATGCCGTATTCCAACACCTCCAACACCGGTGGCGTGGCACTAGCAACAATGCAACAACCAGCTGCCATAGCCTCCAGCAGGCTCCAACTCAACACAAACGGCACAGTGAGATACAAATGCACCGTGCTGCTGGCGAGCACACGATGGTATTGATCAGGTTGCACAGGGCCGAGCCAGTGAACCCTCTCAGGATCAAGGGCTAGATCCTGTTGGGCCCAATCGCCCCAGCTACGCCCGTCGGCGCGGCCGGCGCCATAGGCAACCACATCAGCGCCGGCAATGAGCACATGCAAATTTGGCCGCCGCTGCAGCAGCAATGCAATCGCTTGCATCGCCTGTGGAAAACCTCGGTATTCTTCAAACCCGCGGCTCACATAGGTGAGCACTTCAATTTCTGCGCTTGATGGCAAACAATTGGGGCGTTGTTCCACTCCCCTGGGTAGTGAATTCAACGTGTGCGTATCAATCCCCTCATGGATTACCTGCAAGCGCGATGCCAGATGTTCGGGAAACTGTTGCCGTTGCCATTGGGTGGGCACCACACCGATATGGCAATCAGCTAGTTCAAGCAACGTTTGAGCATTCCAGGTGCGTAAGCGCATGGCGCGATCGGGCTCAACCGCCCCAGCACGCAGAAAATCAACATCTGCATCCACGCTTTTGTAATACCACTCAAATAATCCAATCCGCCGCGCCGCCGGAAAGGCATCACTTAGATACAAGCCATTACCAAAGCCCACATGGTTGATCACTAAATCTGGCAGCCAACCCTCTGCTTGCAATTGCTGGCACACACGGAACACCGCTTGACCTTGCAACACACAATTTTCAAACCTACGCAAATAAGGATGCAAGGCCTCCTCCCCGCCTTGGCGGTGGGGCTCATACTTAATTAGCCGTAGGCCCTCAATTGGTTCAGGGGCATGCCATTCACGGTTGCGGGCAACAAAAACCAAGTCGTGGCCCTGTTGAAGCAATGCAGGGGCAAGCCTTCTAAATTGCGCTGGATAATTTGTATGGGAAACCAGAATCCGCATTAATTCAGTGAGGCTTAAGCCTGCTGAACAATAGATTCTGCAAAGATCTGCTGATATGAAGCTAATAACCAGGCAGGCAATTGGCGTTCAGCTTCATTTACACGCATGCTGCCGGGTTCAAATAAAACCATTGCAACCAGGAAAGCGTTTATTGCACCAGGGCTACCAAATCCACTGCCATTGCCTGGGGTGAGCTTGTGCGTAACCAATTGCTTCTTTTGCTCCTCTACGGGCGTCATCGCTTCCTTTTGAACGCCCGATCTCACCAGTGCCCAATAGCGATCGCCAAGGTCGGTAGACCATAAAGCTTCTAATTGATGCTCCGGGCAGCGTTCAATTGCTTCGATTAATGAAAGCCTGATGGCACGCAATTCCTGAAGAATCTCTTGATCTTCAGGATCGATATAATAAAGATTTGAAAGGCCAAGTAAACGGTTTAATTGAATCCGATTGCCAACAAGCTCCTGCAACGTGGCAGGAAAAACACCAAAATCAGGTTGCGGTAGAGCAGCAGCAGGGGATGGTGCTTGGGATGGTGATGGTGAATTAAACACCTGCTGCGCTGGGGGAGTGGCTTGTTCATAGAGAGCCAAATAATCGGAGAGTAACCATTGCGGCAGCTGGCTATGGGCATTAGCAATCCGCATTAGCCCTGGCGGTGAATAAAGAAAATTTGCAAGCAGCAGCTGAATCGCCTGGGGAGTTTGAAAGCCGCCGCTTAGTTTTGCGCCGATGGCATTACGCAGGGCCACCTGATCTGCACTGAAATGCGAATCTGATCGCAATGCACGCACCAATGTTTTAGTGGCTTCACCCACTGGAGAAGCCCATAAACTTTGCAACAAATCCTCTGGCGCAGCGAGCCAAAAAGCAGCTAGTTCGTCCCGTTGCTCTAGCTGTGCACAGCTAGCAATCGACCATGACTTAGAAGGGAGTTGCACAGCAGTTCATGGAAAGACTTATGGAAAGTTTACCGCCTTGGCAATCTGCTCCTAAATTCTGCTTTGGCAAGCAAAAAAGTGAGTAGTGCCAGGAGGCCTGCCATCAGTAAAGGAGCCAGCAACACCTGCGCAACCCAAACCAAACCACAACTAAGCAACCAGATCAAAATTATTAGATAGGGAATAATGCACAGGGTTGGGAAAAGCCAACGCTGCCATTTGCTGATGATAATTAAATGGCGCAAGCGAGCTAGAAATAACATTGAGTTCATTTACACAACTTTGGGTTTTTCCCATTGCTAGAAGCCAACTGATTATGCTTCATAAGCAATTGATTATGCAAGTTTGTTTGCAATGCTGCGCTAGCAGTATTATTGAGGAGCTGCCACAGTTGAGTTCGTTGCTGCCGCACAGGCTCTGGCAGTTGAGCCAAGTTAGCATCAAGCTTGATCTCACTAAAACCAGTTTGATTAGAGGCAAATTTTGAAAATACCCGATAAAGATCAAGTTGCGGGCACACCGCTTGGGGTAACAAGGCATAGTGGGGTGCTTGGCGCCTTAGCAAAGCAAGTTGCTCAAATAATTGTTCGTAAGCATTCATAACCACCTGCGGCGCAAACAACCGCCTGGCTTTTTTTGCACCTGCAGCTCCCATCGCTTTTGCTAAATGGGGATTTGTTAATAAGGTGAGCAATGCAGCTTCTGCCATTTCTAAATCAAGCTGCACCAACTGCGCCAAAGCCCCAGATACCGCTGGATAGGCCTGCAAACCCGTGAATTGCTGCCAGCCCAATGCAACCGATAGGGCTGGCGTTAGATCAGCCCATCTGCTATCAACTAAAAATCCTTCACAGCCATCACTTATCAAATCGCGATAACCACTCCAATTCGATGCCACCACAGGTAAACCCGCAGCCATTGCCTCTGCAACGGCAAGGCCAAAGGTTTCTTGCGCATTATCAACCAGTGATATCGCCACATCAGCAGCAGCTAGTGCTTGATGTTTAATTTGTTCTGAAACCGGTTGCTCACCGCCTAAACGCAAAAACTGCACCGATGGGCAAAGCTCACGTAATTTTTGCCAACCTTGATAATGGCTTGGATGATCATCTGGCCCGCATTCAATCAAAACAAGCCGCTGTTCTATTTGGCGTGCTACGCGCTCAAGCACAGCGTAAGTGGGCCATGGATCTAACTTTGTAAATAAAGAAAGCCGGCCAAGCCAGATCACAACCGCATCATTATTAGCAATTCCAAGTGCCTTCCTCCCCTCAGCCTGGGCAATTGGATTTGTAGGCATACTTCCTTCTGGTAGAGGTAATGGAATCACCGGCAGCTGAGGGCGCTTTGCCTGCAAAAGTTCCCTGCTGCCCCCAGTGCGCTGTAGCAACTGTTCTTCCCTGGCCGAAAGCACCCTTTCAACTACTTCTTGGCCAGCTTTACTACTGCAAATCACAGCATCCCAGGGCTGCACAGGCTCGGTTACGAGGTCTTGCAGATGGCCAAGCGCTGCAGGGGTTGAAAGCGTGTGAATTTGGCCGATCAATGAAAAAGCGGCTGAACCCACCGGCTGGCGCCATTGGGCCCACCGGCCAATTGAAGGATCAGGTATAAATAATCCTCCCCAGGCTTGATAGGGCTTTGGATCTATTAATCCAAGGCACTTCAAACTGCCCGTGAAGCCTGCTTGCGCCAATAACGGCTTTATTGCTTGCAATTGGCCTGGATCAGCATTAGCAAGCGCCAACTCACACCCAGTAGCGTGGTTAGCCCAGCATTTCAATAATTGCTGACCAGCCCAGCGCCTGCCATTTAGCTCTCCATGGCCAGGCAGCAGGTCGCCACTGGTGATAAGAACGGGCAAAGAAACCAATTCGATAGGCGATCATTGCCAAATAGCTTATGGGTTCGGGCTTAAAACAATGAAACTGCTGCTTATCACCAATCTCTACCCTCCCCAGGAATTAGGGGGGTATGGGCGTTGCATGGCCGATTTCGCCTGGGGTTTATTACAGCGCGGCCATCAAATACAGGTGATTTGCAACAACGCCCCTTATTTAGGTGGCAGTGGCTGCGGGCCTAATGGTGAACCAGTTGATCGCAGTTTAAAACTAAAAGGTGATTTTGCAAACGGTGTGCAATTGCTTCAAGGCCATGGCGCTAGGGCGCAGGTGGATGCCACTAATTGCAAATTAATAGCTCAACGGCTGGGTGCAGAAAGATGGGATGGTGTGCTGCTTGGCAACCTTGATTTGCTTGGTGCAGAAATCCTTGCCCCCCTACTTGCAACCAAGCTGCCCTTGCTGCATCACATCGGTTTTGTTAGTTCGCCATATCCAATAGAACAAATGCCGAGCAGCCCCCAATACAAACTGCTAGCGGCAAGTGCTGCAGTGAGGAAAAGTTTGCTGGAAACAGGATTACCTGTTGCCGATGCGCCAGTGGTGTATCCGGGAGCCCGGGTAGACCTTTTTGGACCCCCTCGAATTAGCCGGCCTCTACCAGCCCAAGCAAATGGCACAAGCAAAAGGCCCCTCAGGGTGTGTTTTGCAGGCTTAATGATGGCAAGCAAGGGGCCACACACCCTGCTAGAAGCCGCGCTAATTCTGCGCTTAAGGGGTGTGTTTATTGAATTGATGCTTGCCGGTGGCAATTTCCAAGGCAACTACACAAGCCAAATGGAACAGTTCTGCAGCTCCCATGGCCTGCACAATCAAGTGAAATTTATTTCTCAACTAACACGCGATCAGCTAGCACGCTTCTTTAGCGTTAATCATGTTTGCGTGTTCCCATCAATCTACCCAGAGGCATTTGGAATTGTTGCCGCAGAGGCAATGGCAAGCGGCCTAGCACTTGTTAGCACGGGGGTTGGCGGAGCAGCAGAACTTTTTGAAGATGGCATCAGTGGGCTTGCCTACCCGCCAGGAGATTGCAACGCCCTTGCCAATAAGTTAGAAAAACTAGCAAAAAATCCAACTTTATTATTAAGTTTGCAACAGGAAGGTGCGCAACGGGTAAACCAACATTTCAGCGTAAATACATCAGCCAAAATACTTGAAGAATTATTTAATTCAAATAAACTATAATTAAGCATCAATCAATTTTTCAAGAGCTTTCAATGTTAGCCTTTGATCATACATCAAGGCTCTTTGCCTGGCAGCAGAGCCAAACCTGTTGCGTAAATTTGAATCATTGAGCAATTGCAACACCTGCTCTGCCAAAACATCTGGTTGATCCATGGGCACCAAGCGGCCTTCAACATTATTATCAATTGCTTCTGCCACAGGCATACCTTCGCTGCCAACAATGCAGCAGCCGCAAGCCATCGCTTCAAGCAGGCTCCAGCCCATAATAAATGGATAGCTAAGATAAACATGCACCCAACTGGCTTGCAAAATAGCTATCAGCGCCGGGTGGGGAACCCTACCCAAAAAGTGAATACGCTCCA
>Ga0247831_1002877_pt1 | contig 26547 bp, 26 predicted proteins | sample LaCruzMarch2015__9_FD_192406 | JGI IMG/M metagenome (GOLD analysis project Ga0247831, IMG submission 192406) | Freshwater microbial communities from meromictic Lake La Cruz, Castile-La Mancha, Spain - LaCruzMarch2015_1m | ecosystem: Environmental > Aquatic > Freshwater > Lake | place: Spain...
CTCGACCGCCTCGTCGCCGCCTACAACGACACCCCCAGAAAATGCCTTGCCTTCCGAACCCCCACCGAGGTCTTCTCAGACATCATCAACCGTGTTGCACTTCAACCGTGACTCCACCTCCCTGCTTTCTCAGGGATGGCACCTCAGTGTGGTTCCATCGTCGAGACAACTCAGAGCGCTTCGAGGAAGCGCATCGGCTGGCCCTGCGACGGGGTGACGAGTTCGCCTTGCCACATCACAGTATTGCCCCGCACGATGGTGCCGACCGGCCAGCCGGTGACGGTGACGCCGTCATACGGCGTCCACCCGGCGCGGCTCTTGACCCACTCGTTGGTGATGGTCTCGCGGCGCTTCAGGTCGACGATAGTGAGGTCTGCATCGTAGCCGACCGCGATGCGGCCCTTGTTCGCAATGCCGAACAGGCGGTTGGGACCGTGGCTCGACATGTCGACGAAGCGCTGGAGCGTCATGCGGCCGGCGTTCACATGGTCGAGCATGATTGGCACCAGCGTCTGTACGCCGGTCATGCCGGAATGCGACGCGGGGTAGGCGTGATCCTTCTCTTCGCGCGTGTGCGGGGCGTGATCGGAACCGAGGATGTCAGCGACCCCGTTGTGGACACCCGCCCAGATGCCCTCGCGATGCGCCTTGTCGCGCACCGGCGGGTTCATCTGCGCGTAGGTGCCGAGGCGGGTGTACGCGGTTTCGTCGAGGGTGAGGTGGTGCGGGGTGACCTCGACGCTCGCCACGTCCTTGTGGGCGGCAAGGAAGACCATCTCGTCGGCGGTGGAGATGTGGAGGACGTGGACGCGCTTGCCGGTCTTGCGGGCCAGGGCCACGAGGCGGCGCGTCGAGATCATGGCCGCTTCGACATCGCGCCAGACCGGATGCGAGGACGGGTCGCCGGGGACGCGCAGGGGTTTGCGCTCCTCGAGCCGATACTCGTCTTCGGAGTGGAAGGAGGCGCGGCGGGAGATGGCGCGGAGGATGGCCTCGACGCCGTCGTCGTCCGGGACGAGCAGCGAGCCGGTCGACGAGCCCATGAAGACCTTGATGCCGGCGCAGCCGGGCAGCCGCTCGAGCTCGGACAACTGCGCGACGTTCTCGTGCGTGCCGCCGATGAAGAAGGCGAAGTCGCAGTGCATGCGGCTGGTGCCGGCGGCGATCTTCGCCTCGAAGGTCTCGCGCGTGGTGGTCAGCGGATTGGTGTTGGGCATTTCGAAGACGCCGGTGACGCCGCCCATCACAGCGGAGAGCGAGCCCGATTCGAGGTCTTCCTTGTGGGTCAGGCCGGGCTCGCGGAAATGCACCTGCGTGTCGATGACGCCGGGCAGGATGTGGAGGTCGGTGCAATCCTCGATGCGCTCGGCTGTTTCCGCCCCGAGATCGCCAATCGCGACGATGCGACCGCCCCGCACGCCGATATCGGCCTGGGTCGAGCCATCCTGATTGACCACGGTGCCGTTCTTGAAGATCGCGTCGTACTGCGCCATGTGTGGTCTCCCGCCTGTCTCAGGGCGGTGTAGCGGATGCCCGAAATGCCCACAATCCTCCGTCCGTCCCGTGCCGCCTTCCGCTTCTTCGGCGCGGACGCGCAGAAGCTGCTGTTCGACGTGGTGACGGGCCGCCTGCTGGCCGAGCCGGGACCGGGCGTATGGTGGGCGCTGCTCTCGCCGCAGGGCAAGATCCAGGCCGAGGGGCTCAGCGGGTGGGCGGATGACGCGTTCTGGCTCGATGTCGATGCCGGCGTCGCCGATGCGTTCCTGCGCAAGATGCGGATGTACAAGCTGCGCGCTGCCCTTGAGATCGAGGACCTGCGCGAAACGCATGCCGTGGGCTGGAGTTCTGACGGCGCGGCGGCGGGGATCGTGCATGCCGACCCGCGTGGCTTCTGCGAGCGGGTGATCGGCACGAAATCCGAGGCGGCTGGCTGGCTGGCTGCCGACGACGGCTATGCGGCGCGACGGATTTCGGCCGGGGTGCCGGAGCTGGGGCCGGACTTTGCCATCGACACGACGTTTCCGCACGATATCGGCATGGATCTGCTCGACGGCATCGACTTCGCCAAGGGCTGCTATGTGGGGCAGGAAGTCGTCAGCCGGATGAAGCATCGCGGCACGGCGCGGCGGCGGCCGGTGATCGTCTCCGGGATCGACGCCGCGGCAGCCGCCGACGTGGTCGCCAGCGGGCGGACAGCCGGGACGCTGGGTGAAGTCGTCGGCGGACGGGCCGTGGCAGTGCTGCGGCTCGACCGAATCACCGATGTGACGGCGGTAACGGTCGACGGCAGGCCGGTGACGGTGGAACTGCCCGCCTGGGCCACCTACCAGTTTGGCGAATCAAGCGCCGAAGACTAGGTTTCGCCCTTCGCACAAAGGGGGACTACATGGCACGGGCACCGGCGCGGGCTTGGCAGCGTATGCTTTCGGGCCGACGGCTCGACCTGCTCGATCCTTCGCCGCTTGATGTCGAACTCTCTGATATCGCCCACGGCCTGGCCCGCGTCGCGCGCTGGAACGGGCAGACGCAGGGCGACTACCCGTTTTCGGTGGCGCAGCATTCGGTGCTGGTGCTCGAACTGTTCCGGGCACTGAACCCCGAAGCGGGGGCAAAGGCCCAGCTGCATGCGGTGCTGCACGATGCACCGGAATACGTGATGGGCGACATCATCTCGCCGTTCAAGGCAGCGATGGGCGGCAACTACAAGGAAGTGGAGAACCGGCTGCTGGGCGCCGTGCATCTCCATTTCGCCCTGCCCGTCAGTGCGCCGGGCGCCATCACCAAGGCGATCAAGCGGGCCGACCGGGAAGCCGCCTATCTCGAGGCGGTGCACCTCGCCGGGTTTGAGGTCGACGAGGCGAAGCGGTTTTTTGGCGAACCGAGCTTTCCGGTGTTCGAGTTCGAGCCGTTCGAGCGGTTGATCCGCCCGTGGCCGACGCGAGAGGCGCATGACCGCTTCGTCGCCGCCGTCGAGAACCTGTCCGCCAGCCTGGCGGCGTAGGTTAGGTTAACCTTAACCGCTGTTCCATTTTGACACGCTTTCGGACCGTATGGTTGATGAATGGTTAAAGTCCATCATCGACTGGAGCGCCCGGTGAGCCATATCAAGACAGTTATCGGCATGGGAGCCGCTGGTGGCCTGGTTGCCATGGCGCTGGCGGCGCCGGTGCTGCTGCCGGATTTCGCCGCTGCAGCGCAGGTGGTGCAGGTCGAGGCGGGTGAGGTGGTCCGCAGCCTGCTGCCGGAGCCCGAACCGTTCGATCCGGCGACGCTGTTCAAGGCGGACAGGTACACCTACGAGGTGGCCGACACCGTCTCGACCACCCCGCTGCGCCAGAGCACAGTGCGCAAGATCGGCTACGGCCAGACCGAGTTCGTGCAGGTGGTCGAAACGGCGAGCGGCACCTATTCGAGCGACGGGCTTGAGAGCCCCTATGTGCAGTATCCGGGCATCGTCAAGCGGCGCAGCGGCGGCCAGATCGGCCTGGCGCTGTGGGCCGATGGCGGCTGGGTGGTGCAGAATGCGCTGACCGCCGGATCATTCGTCACCATCACCCGGTTCGAGGGCGGCCACCTCGTCGTCACCGACGAGGGCATGTGCGTGACGAGCAACAGCGGCATCACCTGCAACTGAGCCCTGTGCCCTACAGCTTCTTGGGCGCTTCCTCGGCGACCGATGAGCCGCCGATCGACACCTGCCGGATCGACAGGGCGAACTCGCTGCGGCCGTCGGGCAGGAAGCGGAAGACGCCGTCGCGGCCGTTGAACCCCGCAGGGGATGCCAGCAGCCCTCTATCGTAGCGCGGCGTGCCATTGGCCAGCGACTTGGCGTTGGCAAGGATGGTCGCGGTGTAGGCAAGCGTCGCGAAAGGATGCGGCGCCGTGCCGAAGCGGGCCTGATATTCGGTGGTGAGCGCGTTGAGCCCTGACTGATCGGGTGCCGGGAAGATGGCACCGGCGAGCGAGGTCGTGTTGGCGATCGACGGGTCGCCGTTCCAGTCGCCCGAGCCGACCAGTTGCACGCCTCCGGCGGCGATGCCGCCCTCCTGCAACAGGTTGGCGATGCTCGGCGCGGTGGCGCGGTCGGGGATGAAGAGCGTATCGATCTGGCCCGCCTGCAGCAGCGGAATCACCTGGGTGACGACGGTGCGGGCCTCGGCCTCGGTCTTGAAGCTGTAGACGGCGACGGCGTTCATGCCGAGTTCGGACATGGCCTGCCGGAATGCGCCTTCCTGGATGCGGCCGAAATCGGTGGCCGGGAAGATGCCGGCGATGGCCCGCTTGCCTAGCTTCTGGGCGTAGGACATCGAGCGCTTCACCTCGACCTCCGGCAGCACGTTCAGGAGGAACACGCCCGGGCTCGCGACGCCGGAATTGTTGGAAAAGCCGATCACCGAGATGCCGGCACTCTTGGCCACCTGGCCGACGGCCGTCACCTGATCGGCGCGCAACGGCCCGAGAATCAGGCTGGCGCCTTCGCTGATGGCCAGATTGGCGGCCTGCGCGGCGCCGGCGGCCGTGGCGCCGGTATCCTTCACCGAAATTGTGATGTTGTCGCCAAGGTTGGGGTTCGCCTGCACGAAGGCCATGGCGAGTTCGGCGGAGTTGGCCATCGACGTGCCGACAGCGGCAAGGCTCGGGTCGCCCGACAGTGGCAACAGCAAAGCCACCCGCACCGGGCCGGTGCCCAGGGTGCGGCCGGTCATCAGCGTCTGCGGTCCCTGGTCGGGACCGCCACCGCCGCCATTGGCGGGACCGAAATCGAAGCCGCCCGGCGAGCAACCTGCCAGCAGCAGTGCCGTGGCGAGGCCTAGTCCGGCCGTCCTGATGAACCCGAGCGCGCGCTGCGCCAGCCCATGTCCATTGCTGATTCCCACTTGCCTAGCCTTCGTCTTGTCCGCAACCTGCCATCGGTTTCCGACCTTCAGATCGGTCCCGCCCGCACGAAGCTATACAAAATCGGCCCCGAAGCATAAAGGCCGAGCTTAACGGGTCCTTAATTGTCAGGGGAAAGCCAGCAGTGAGCGAGCAGCCGAAAGCCTGGTTCATCGGCGACACGCGCTTTGGTGCCCCGCCATTGGCGGCTGGCCTCTACGTGGTGGCGACGCCGATCGGCAACCTGAGGGACATCACCATCCGGGCGCTGGAGACGCTGGCGGCGGCCGACCTGGTGCTGTGCGAGGATACCCGGCACTCCGCCACGTTGCTCGACCACTACGGCATACGCGCCGAAAAACGCTCGTTGCACGAGCATAACGAGCGGCAGCGCGCTGACGAGATCGTCGCCGCGATCGGCTCCGGCAAGGCGGTGGCGCAGATCTCCGATGCCGGAACGCCGCTGCTCTCCGACCCAGGCTTTCCGCTGGTGCGAGCGGTGCGCGAGGCCGGGCTGCCGGTGTTCGCGGTGCCGGGGGCATCGGCGCTGCTCGCAGCGCTTGCCTCGGCCGGGCTGCCTACCGATGCCTTCGGCTTCATCGGCTTTTTGCCCAGCAAAGCCGGGCAGCGCGCCAATGCGCTGGCGGCACTACGCGGACGGACGGACACGCTGGCCTTCTACGAGTCACCACGACGGCTGGGCGACTCCCTGGCGGCAATGGCCGAGGCGTTCGGAGCGGAACGGCCGGCGGCGGTGGCACTCGAGCTGACCAAGCGGTTCGAGCGGGTGGAGCGCGGCACGCTCGGCGAACTCGCCGCCTTCTATGCCGACGATGATACCAGGGGGGAGGCGGTGATCCTGGTGACCGGCGCGACCGAAACGATCGTGGAAGCGGCCGACTGGCAGGCCGCACTCGATGTCGCGCTAGCCGATCAGCCCCTGCGCGCCGCGGTCGACGAGATCACCGCCCGCTACAGCCTCAAGCGCAAGGAGGTCTACGATGCGGCGCTTGCCCGCAAGGCCGCGCAGTAGACAGAGCCGACTCACGGCCGAGCTGTTCGGCCGACGCGGCGAGACGCTGGCGGCCTGGTTCCTGCGGTTCAAGGGATATCGCATCCTGGCGAGCCGCTTCAAGACGCCGGCCGGCGAGATCGACCTCGTCGCCCAGCGTTTCGGCACGCTGGTGTTCGTCGAGGTGAAGGCGCGACGCTCGGGGTCGCTGGCCGATGCGTGGATGGCGGTGAACGACCGGCGCATCACCGATGCGGCCGACTATTTTCTCGCCCGGCACCCGCGCCATGCCGGCAGCGACATGCGCTACGACGTGATTTTCCTTGCGCCCATGACGTGGCCGCGCCATGTGGTGAACGCCTTCGACGCCGCTTAGGATATCCCCCCAAATGCTGAAAATCGCCGTGCAGATGGACCCCATCGCTTCGATCAATCCGGCGGGGGATTCCACCTTCGCGATGATGCTGGAGGCGCAGGCGAGAGGCCACAAGGTCGACTACTACGTGCCGGGAACGCTGGCCCTGCGCGACAACGTGGTGACGGCCGATCTCGCGCCGGTCACGGTGTTCGACAAGCCGAAGGGGGAGCATTTTGCGCTCGGCGACTTCGCCCGTGGCGACCTTGCGACCTACGATGTGGTGCTGATGCGGCAGGACCCGCCGTTCGACATGAACTACATCACCATCAGCCACATCCTCGAGCGGCTGCACCCGAAGACCTTCGTGGTGAACCCGCCCGCCGCGGTGCGCAACGCGCCCGAAAAGATCCTCGTCACCGAGTTTCCGCAACTGATGCCGCCGACGCTGGTGACGCGCGACCGGGCGCAGATCCACGCCTTCCGTAGGGAACAGGGCAACATCATCCTCAAGCCGCTCTACGGCAATGGCGGCGCGGGGGTGTTCTTCCTGCAGGAGGGCGACCAGAACCTCGCTTCGCTGATCGAGCTGTTCGAGCAGAGCTTTCGCGAGCCGTTCATGGTGCAGAAATACCTGCCGGACGTGCGCAAGGGCGACAAGCGGATCATCATCATCGATGGGGAGCCTGTGGGCGCCATCAACCGCATCCCCGCCGATGGCGAGGCGCGCTCGAACATGCATGTCGGGGGACGGCCGGAGCTGATCGAACTCACCCCGCGCGACCGCGAAATCTGCGCGACGATCGGGCCGGCGCTCAAGGAGCGGGACATGATCTTCGTCGGTATCGACGTGATCGGCGACTACCTGACCGAAATCAACGTCACCAGCCCCACCGGCATCCGCGAAATCAAGCGTTTCGGCGGCCCCGACATCGCGGTGCTGATCTGGGACGCGATCGAGAAGCGGCGGCAGTAGCATGTCTCGGCTGGCCGAGCTGATCGCCGCGGCCGGCTTGGACGACAACTTGCCCGTGGCAATGGCGACAGTGAACCGCGAGGGCCGTCTCGAGCACGCGGTGGCCGGTCGTTGGTCGGACGGCAAGGACGCAAAAGCCAGCGATCGCTTCTACGGTGCCAGCCTCGCCAAGCAAATTACCGGCGCCGCAGCGGCGCTGTTGGTTCGCGATGGGTTGCTCGATCCTGACGTCGCCATTGCTGGCTGGCTTGGCGATCTGCCGCGATGGATCGGGGGGATCACCGCTCGGCAATTGGCGCACCACACCTCGGGTCTACCAGAGGCGGGGATCGCAGAAGCGGCACTCGGATGGAACTGGACCGAACCGGCCGTAGCCCAATACCTGATCGCGTTGGGCGCTCCGACCTACATACCTGGTACCGAACACCGGTATTCCAATCTCGGGTACATCCTGCTTGCACGTCTGGTCGTCGCGATATCGGGTATGCCCTTCAGCGAGTATGTGGCAGCTCGGCTCGTAGACAGCCCTGACATCGGCTTTCCCACGGGCGGCATAGGGTTCGCGCATGCTGCCGGGATAGACAGACTTCCGCTGACCCAGGGCGATGGCGGCCTTTGGACCAGCGCGGCGGCCCTCGCCGAATGGCTTGATCGTCAGAACCGCGATCTGCTGCACATCGCCGCTATCACTGAAGCCCCGGGCCGGCTCAGCGACGGCTCCGCTACCGATTACGGCTGGGGCCTCGGGCTACGTGAGTATCGCGGGCGGCCAGCATTGATCCACGGCGGGAGCTGGGCCGGCGCCACTGGCAAGTCAATACGGTGCCCGGACCTGGGCATCGCGGCGGTGACACTCACCGCCGGAGCCGAAAGGCAGAAGGTCGGCGAACTGACGGACGCAGCTCTGGAGGTCGCCTATCTATCTGGATCTGGGCGAGAGCGCCCTAGAAGCTGAGGCGGACGCCGACGAGGGCGGTGTTGGTGGGCGCGCCGACGTCGTCGCCGAACAGTTCGACGGTGTCGAAGGTGTTCTGGTGCTTGAGCTCGCCGAAGAGCGCGAGGTTTTCGGTGATGTCGGCGCGCACGCCCACGGCGGCGGAATAGCCGGCGCCCCAGACGTCGTCGCTGTCCATGCCGTTGATGGCAACGTTGATGGCGCCGAGGCCGAGCGAGCCGTACACCGAGAAGGTGTCGTTGAGGGCGAGCGCATACTCGCCTTCGGCCATCACCGAGAAGGTGCTTACCGAGGCGTCCCAGGTCTGGTACTCGGCATCGCCGGTCTTCATCAGATCGACGCCGAGCGAGAAGCCGTTGCCGAAATCGACGCCGAATGCAGCGCCGGCGGCCCAGGTCGGGTCCATGGCGTAGTCAGCACCGTTGTATTGCGTATCGGTGCCGAGCGAAGCGCCGCCATAGACTTCGGCGTAGAACTTGGTCCAGTCTTCGGCGAGGGCGGCACCAGGCAGCAGGATGGCAGCGGTCGCGACAATGATCTTCAGCATGATTTGACGAGCCCCTGTATTCGTTTTTGATGACCTGGTTTTCGGACTACGCCCGTGCGGCTGAATGAAAGATGAACCGCGATTGCCCCGCGCCCGCGACTTCCTTAGGGTTGGTTACCGGGGGAATGCGGGCGCCATGCCAATCGACACGCTGCTGTTAGCACTCACGACATTTTTTGCCACGATCGGGCCAGCGGACCTGCTGCTGGTCTATGCGGCGCTGACGCAGAAGAACACCCGCGCTGAACGGCAGGCGATGGCGCTGCGCGGCGTGCTGATCGCCACGGCGATCCTGCTGTTCTTCGCGGTGTTCGGCGAGGCGATGCTGCGGCTGTTCGGCATCACGCTGCCGGCGCTCCGGATTGCCGGCGGCGTGCTGCTGCTGCTGATCTCGATCGACATGGTGTTTGCGCGCCATTCGGGCGGTACCGGGACGACGCCCGAGGAAGAGAACGAGGCCCAGAGCCGTACGGACATCTCGGTGTTCCCGCTCGCCACGCCGCTGATTGCTGGTCCTGGCGCCATCAGCGCGGTGATCCTGCTGACCACCGGCACCGGCGGCTTCTCGATCGAATGGTTCGTGGTGGTCGGCGCGCTGCTGGCGATCCTGCTGCTGTGCTACCTGGTGATGCTGGTGGCCATCCCGATCCAGCGGCTGCTCGGCTTGACCGGGCTCGCCGTGGTCTCCCGCGTCGTCGGCGTGCTGCTCGCGGCGCTCGCCATGCAGTTCCTGCTCGACGGCATCAAGGCGAGCGGGCTGGTGGGCACGGTGCTGGACGCGACAGCGAAATAGCACAGGGCCGCGGCGTGGCCACGGCCCTGCGACACACTTCGGTATCGAAGCCTACTTCTTCTTGGAAGCCGCTGCAGCGGTGCTGGAGCTGGTGAGCCCCGCTGTTGCCAGCACCTTCGGCTTTTCCTTCTTGGGCTTCTTGGCTTCCTTGTTCGACTTCAGCTGACCCTTGGCCATGGGGTTCCCCTTCCTGTGGTGCCGGCATGAACGCCAGCGTGATTGCGAACCTCACGCTAGAACCAAGGCAAATTGCTGGCAATCCTCGCCGTGCAGCGAGTCACCGCTCGTTCGTTGCGGACTACTTGGTGGTGCAGCGCCCCTGTGGGCCAAGAATGTGCAGCTTGCGCGGGTCGCAGCCCGTCAGCAGGAACTGCACCCACTGGTCCTGCATGCCATAGAAGGCATTGCGATCGACCTCGGCGCTGATGCCGGACATGGTGCCGGTCTGGGTCCACTGCCAGATCAGCCAGTCGTTCTTGCCGCCATACCTGAGGTGCGGCTCGGCCGCGGTGGAGCGCAGCCAGAACGAGCTGTCGAAGTGCTCGCCCTGCAGCACGTCGCGATAGAAGTTCATGTCGGTGTAGATCACCGGCACTTTCTTGGTGTGCGCTTCCATGGCGGCCAGCATCACCCGCACTTTTTCGAGCACCTCGGCGCGGTCGTGCTTGTTCTTGCACTTGGAGTGATTGTTCCACTCGAGGTCGAGCACCGGCGGCAGCGAGTCGTAGTCGGCCGGCACGTTGCGCACGAACCAGGCCGCCTGCTCGGACGCGAGGCTGCACCAGGTCATGAAATGGTAGGCGCCGCGCGCAACGCCGGCGGCCTTCGCGCCCCGCCAGTTGGTGTAGAAGTTGGGATCGATGTAGTCCTTGCCCTCGGTGGACTTGATATAGATGAAGTGCACGCCGCCGGCGCGGACCTTGTCGAAATCGACGCGGCCCTGGTAGCGCGCGATATCGAGGCCCTGGATCGGCAGACCCCAGGCGCGGCGCACACCGTCATGCGGGTCATTGTCGCCGGGAATGCCGACATGGCTGGTCGGCGAGCGCCCGCAAGCAGCGAGCGCGAGCACCACCAGAAGCAGTGCGACGGGCTTGAGGAACGAGGTCGCGGGGTGGGACGCGGCGGCGAAGCTCATGCTGGACAACAGCCTTGGATCGACAATGGACAGGCTTTGATTCAACATGAGGCGCTTAATGAAACCTTGCGCTAACCCCTTGATATTCCAGCATGGTTAATGCCGGAGCAGGTCTTGTGGCCGGCTGCCCGTTTGTTCTTGTAACGTTCTTGCTTGATCCGCAGTTCTCCTGATACGCTGCGAGTGGGCTTGGGGAGTTGCGGATGGTCACGCGGGTCGCGACCGTAGCGTTTCAGGGTATCGAGGCGGTTCCGGTCGATGTGCAGGTGCAGCTCTCGCCGGGCAAGCCCGGGCTGTTGATCGTCGGGCTGCCCGACAAGGCGGTGAAGGAATCCGGCGAGCGGGTACGGGCCGCCCTCTATGCCTCGGGGCTGGGGCTGCCGCCCAAGCGCATTATCGTGAATCTGGCGCCGGCCGACCTGCCGAAGGAAGGCAGCCACTACGACCTGCCGATCGCGCTCGGACTGATGGCAGCACTTGGCGCCATCCCCTCGGACACGCTGAGCCGGCACCTGGCACTGGGCGAACTCGGCCTCGATGGCCGGCTGGCGGCGACGGCCGGGGTGCTGCCGGCGGCGATTGCCGCGCAGGCACGTGACCTCGGCATCATCTGCGCCGCAGAATCCGGCCCGGAAGCGGCCTGGGCCGGCGACGAACTGGATATCATCGCGGCGGACTCGCTGCTGGCGCTGATCAACCACCTGGGTGGCTTCCAGCTGGCGGCGCGGCCGACAACGAAGCGGCTGGCCGACCCGGGGCGCCTGCCCGACCGGAAGGATGTGCGCGGGCAGGAGGTGGCGCGGCGGGCGCTGGAAGTGGCAGCGGCCGGCGGCCACAACCTGCTGATGGTGGGGCCGCCAGGGGCCGGAAAATCCATGCTGGCGGCGCGGCTGCCGTCGATCCTGCCGACGCTCAACCCTCGCGAACTGCTCGACGTGTCGATGATCCAGTCGATTGCGGGCGAACTGGCCGGCGGAGCGCTGAGCGACCGGCGGCCGTTCCGCGCGCCGCATCACTCGGCCTCGATGGCGGCGCTGGTCGGCGGCGGGCTCAAGGTGCGACCGGGCGAGGTGAGCCTCGCGCATAATGGCGTGCTCTTCCTCGACGAATTGCCGGAGTTCTCGCCCGCTGTGCTCGACAGCCTGCGCCAGCCGCTGGAGGGTGGCGAAGTGGTGATTGCGCGGGCCAACGCGCATGTGAGCTTTCCGGCCCGCTTCCAGCTGATTGCCGCGATGAACCCCTGCAAGTGCGGCATGGCGGGCACGCCCGGCCATACCTGCAAGCGCGGCGACCGCTGCGCCGACGACTACCAGTCGCGACTCTCCGGACCGTTCCTCGACCGGATCGATCTGCGGGTGGATGTGCCGGCGGTTTCGGCCGCGGAGATGGTTGGGCAGGCGGAATCCGAGGCCTCGGTGACCGTGGCGGCGCGAGTGGAGAAGGCGCGGGAGCGGCAACGGCTGCGCTACCTGGAGGCAGGGGAACCCGGCGTGTTCACCAACGCCGCCGCGAGTTCGAGCCTGATCGAGAAGGTGGTGAACCCGGACAAGGAGAGCCAGGCCCTGCTGCTGCAGGCGGCAGAGCGCTTCCGGTTGTCGGCGCGCGCCTATCACCGCGTGCTGAAGGTGGCCCGCACGCTCGCTGATCTGGCAGGGGTGGAGAAGGTGGCGCGCCCCCATATCGCCGAGGCGCTGAGCTATCGGATCAACTTTGCCACCGCCTGAGACTTGTACGGCGAGACGCATGACGACCGCCGATACGCGTACCGCTACGTTGATACCGGACGGCAGCGCGGCAACCTGGTGGCGAGGCTTTCGTCAGCGGGCATAGGCCTCGAACGGGTTGGTGACCATGAGCTGGCGGATGGTGTCGTCGGTCACGCCGCGCTGCCGTAGCAAGGGCAGCATCACGTCGCTCAGGTGGGTGAACGGCTTGGGCACGCCGCCGCCAGGCTGCGCCGGGTCATACCAGCCGCGATCGTGGCTCAGCAGCAGTTGGGTGGCCTTGCCGGCCTCCAGCGCCTTGAGGATCAGACTTGCCACCTCGTCGTCCGGCGCGCGCCCGACGTGATCGTACTCGATCCAGGCGCCCCGTTCGGCAACGGCAAGGTTGAGGCCGAAATCCGGCTCATTCTGGGTGTGGATGGAAATGAAGCGGTCGGCCCGATAGCCTTCGGCTTCGATGATGTCGAGCTGGTCCATCACCACGCGGCCCCTGATGGTGTGGCTGCCGATGACGGCGCCAGTGCGCTTCGCCGCGCGGGCCGCGGCGCGGAGGATTCGCTCCTCGAGCACGGTGATGCCGTCGTCGCCGGCGGAGACCTTGATCCAGGCGGCGAGCACCGGGGTGCCGTCCATGCCTTCGGTCATTTCGCGGTACATGAGGGCTTCGAGGTCGGCTTCACTTGCCGACCTGACCCAGTCCGAGACCCAGGGCTCGCGGTAGTTGCCGGTCGGCACGACGATAGGCATGCCGGTGGCGCGGCTGACCGCGAGATCGCAATCGGCGCGCCGACCGACACCGTGCGTCGAGCACTCGACGATGGCGGTGATGCCGCAGTTGGCGGCGGCCGCGACCTCGGGCGCCATCAGCCGCACCACATCGGCCGCCTCTGCCTCGCCGTAGCCGGGCTGGTCGGGGGTGCGCAGGTCGACGAAGATATGCTCGTGCGGCAGGATCATCCCCAGTTCGTCGGCGCGCTTTGGCCCGAGCGTCGTGTGCAGCAGCTTCATCATTCATCCTCCCGTTCCCGGCGACAGTTCTGCCCGATGCGGGCTGCCGGATCAAACACGGAACAGGACGTTAACCAGTCCAGTCAGAGCTTTCTTCAGGCCGGGGCGGCCATGGTGAAAGAGGCGGAAGGAGGCCAAGTCGCGTGCAACACCAGCCGCTTATCGATGAGATGCATGTGGAGCGGCATCTGGCGCGCCGTGGGCTTCGGCTGCGCTTTTGCGATGAGCTGGAAACGCAGTACGAGGCCGAGACGTCGCTGGCCCGCAGCCGGTTGCTGGTGGTGCAAGGCGTTGCCGGCTTTGTGTTCTACCTGCTTCACAGTTTCACCGATCTAGCGCTGATCCCGGACATCGTGCCACTCGCGCTAATGTTGCACCTGGGCGTTTCGACGCCGCTGATGCTGATCGCGCTGACGCTCTACTGGTTCAATTCGCCGCCACCGCTGCGCGAATCGGTGATCGTCGGCGTCGGCTTGTTGGCGGGCCTCGTGACGCTGGCGCTGATGCTGGCATCGAGCAGCCCGCTGCGCGACCAGTTGGCGACCTCCACTGCCACGGTCATGCTGTTCATCACGGTGATCCAGCGGGCGCGGTTGCCGTATGCGATATTCGGATGCGTCGTGCTGTTCGCTGCCAATGCCGTGGCACTGAGCCTGCTGCCGGGCTATGAGCCGGAGCGGCTGCTTAGCAGCATCGGCACGCTGGTCGGTTCGGCGGTGCTGATGCTGGTGGCCACCTGGCTGCTCGAACGCGAAACCCGGCAGGCCTACCTGCTGCGGCTCAAGGAGCGGCTGCTCAACACTGCGCTCGACGACATGTCGCGGCACGACCCGATGACCGGGCTCGAGAACCGCCGCGCGCTGGAGCTGGCGTTTGCCGCCATTGACCGGGACGCCAACCGCGGCGAGGACATCGCCGTGGTGCTGCTCGATATCGACCACTTCAAGGCATACAATGACGCGCTGGGCCACATGGCCGGCGACGAGGCATTGCGGCAGGTGGCGCGCGAACTGCGGGCCGGGCTGCGGGCTGGCACCGACCGGGCCTTCCGCTTTGGCGGCGAGGAATTCCTGCTGCTGCTGCGCCGGACGTCACTCAGCGACGCGGTATCGCTGGCCGAGCGGCTGCGCCGCCGGATCGAGGCGGCCGCGCTGCCGCATCCGCGCGGCGAGGGCATGGTGGTGACGGCGAGCTTCGGCGCCGCGTCGGCCCGTACCGGCGGCGATATCGGCAATGACGAGCTGGTGGCGGGGGCCGATGCTGCGCTCTATGCCGCCAAGCGCAACGGCCGCAACCAGGTCTGGCCGCAGTTGCGCGCCACCCGCCCAGACGAACGGCCGGTCGAGATGCCGGTGCGGGACGCGGGCTGACGGCGATGATCACCGGGCTGCGACTGGCGGGGGCGGGTATCGTGGTGCTTGGGGCGCTGGCGGCGGTACTGCTGGGGCTGGCGCCAGCCTGGGTACTCGCCATTTACGTGATGCTCGGCGCGGTCAGCTTTGCGGTCTATGGCTTTGACAAGCGGGCGGCGCGGCGCGGGGACTGGCGGGTGACCGAGGCGTCGATGCACGGGATCGACCTGATCGGGGGCATTGTCGGTGGGTTGCTGGCGCAGCTGGTGTTTCGCCACAAGACGCGCAAGGAGAGCTTTGTCGCCGTGAGCGCGCTGATTTCGGTCGGTCATATCGCGGCGCTGGGCGCGCTGCTGGTCGGCGTCTGGGGCGTGCCCGAGGTACTGTTCCTGCTTTAAGCTGTTGAGTGGTTGAGGTTTTTTCGCAGGCCCAGCAAGGCCTGGCGCAGGGAGTCGAGTTCTTCGTCCGAGCATTCCGAGGCGTCGAGGATACGGGTGGGGAAGCCCTCGGCGACATGGCGCATCGCCGCCCCCTGCTCGGTGAGCCGCACGATGACCTGCCGTTCGTCGGTGGTGCTGCGGGTGCGGCTGACGAGGCCGAGGGCCTCGAGGCGCTTCAGAACCGGGGTCAGGGTACCGGAATCGAGCAGTAGCCGGTCGCCGATTGCGGTCACCGAAAGGCTGTCCTCCTCCCACAGGGTGAGCAGCGCGAGGTATTGCGGATAGGTGACGCCGAGCTGCGCGAGCAGCGGCTTGTAGAAGCGCGTGAAGGCGTGGCTGGCCGAATACACTGCGAAGCAGAGCTGCCGATCGAGCCGCAAATCCTTCACCTTTTCGCTCCATAGGCCATGAACTTCTGCCACTCCTCACTAGCGCATCAATGTCTTGTTCGCAATTTAATTGCGCGCTATGCATCTTCGGTAGTTGTAGCTGGCCCTTTGCGGTCACATTCGAACGAGGAGTTCATCATGAAGGTTTTGTATACCGCTCACGGCACCGCCTATCACGGCGGTCGCGGGAAGGGTACGGCGGCCACCGACGACGGCAAGATCTCGGTGAAGCTATCGACTCCCAAGGTGATGGGTGGCGATGACGGCCCGGGCACCAATCCGGAGCAGTTGTTCGCAGTGGGCTATGCCGCCTGTTTCCTCGGCGCCATGGGCGCCGCGGCGCGGAAGTTGGGCATGACGCTTGACCCCGAGACCACGGTTGCGGCCAGCATCGGCATTGCCGATCGCGAGGACAATATCGGCCTGACCATCGTTGCCGCGCTGGAGGCCCACGCCCCGGGTTTGAGCCCCGAGGACACGCAGAAGCTGATGGCAGCAGCGCACGATATCTGCCCCTACTCGGACCTGATCCGCAACAAGCACGACGTGAAGCTGACGGCGGTCTGATTCCGTATGTTCCACAGGGGTGGGGGTCAGATGCGGCCCCTACCTGCCTCCGAACTGGCGTGACCAGCGTAACGAAGTGGGCTACCTTCGCCTTCTACGAGACGCTAGGGCGGCAACCAGTGAGCACACCTTCTGTTGAGGCATGGAACGGGTTTGTTCTCAGAAGCTACGCGTCGGCATATGCGCCTCATTCGTTGAAGTGGGCAGCAGCTGTTGCCAGGGACTACATGGGACAGGCCAACAACGGTGGCCTGAACTCTTACCTCACATACTCATACGAGATTGCCGCTATTGACGTGGTTGCGGCGTTGACCGCTGTCGGCGCCACTGAATCCGCGCGGCAGCTTAAGCATGTCCTCGACGCTCTGGGGGAACCGTTGCCGGCGAGTACCCAGGATGAGCGATGGGCCGTGATGGAGAAATGCTGGACAGAGGATCTCGATGTGGTGGACGTTCTCAGCGATGAGGCGGATGCCGAACTGATGGAAGTGCTGGAACGGCACGTGGCGCAGGACATGGACTTCTATCGGCGCCTCTCCTGATGCCGGCGTCTCGTGGACGAGGGCGACAGCACGCCCAAAAGCAAAGAGGGAGCCTGGCGGGCTCCCTCTTTCGTTTCGCTTGTCGGGTTGCGATTACAGCGTGCGGATGACGCTTTCGACGCGGAAGCATTCGATGACGTCGCCGGCGCGGATGTCTTCGTAGTTCTCGAAGGCCATGCCGCATTCCTGGCCGACCGGCACTTCCTTGACTTCATCCTTGAAGCGCTTGAGCGTCTTGAGCTTGCCTTCGTGGATGACGACGTTGTCGCGCAGCAGGCGGACGCCTGCACCACGCTCGACGATGCCTTCGGTGACCTGACAGCCGGCGACCTTGCCGACCTTGGTGATCTGGAAGACTTCCTTGATCGAGGCGTAGCCGATGAAGGTCTCGCGACGCTCCGGCTTCAGGAGGCCCGACATCGCTGCCTTCACGTCATCCACGAGGTCGTAGATGATGTTGTAGTAGCGGATCTCGATGCCCTCGCGGGTGGCCAGATCGCTGGCCTGCTTGTTGGCGCGGACGTTGAAGCCGATGATGATGGCGTTGGAGGCCGTCGCCAGCGTCACGTCGGATTCGGTGATGGCACCGACGCCGCTCATCAGGATCTGCGCCGACACTTCGTCGGTCGAGAGCTTGTTGAGCGAGGCGTTGATCGCCTCGACCGAGCCCTGCACGTCACCCTTGATTATGAGCGGGAACTTGGAGACACCCGAGGCCTTGAGCTGATTCATCATCTGCTCGAGGCTGGTGGCGCCGCCGCCCGCCGTCTTTTCGCGGATGGCGCGCTGACGGTATTCCGTCACTTCACGGGCCCGCGCTTCGGTCTCGACCACCGAGAAGCGGTCGCCCGCCGACGGCACGCCGGTAAAGCCAAGCACCTCGACCGGAACCGACGGACCGGCTTCCTTGACCTGCTCGCCCTTGTCGTTGATCAGGGCACGAACACGCGCAAACTCGGTACCAGCGACAAGGATGTCGCCAATCGCCAGAGTGCCGCGCTGCACCAGAACGGTTGCCACCGCGCCGCGACCCTTGTCGAGCTTCGCTTCGATGACCAGACCCTCGGCGCGCCCGTCGCGGGCCACCTTGAGTTCCAGCACTTCGGCCTGCAGCTGGATGGTCTCGAGCAGCTTGTCGAGACCGGCCTTGGTGATGGCCGATACTTCCACGTCGAGCACGTCGCCGCCCATCGATTCGACGAACACCTCGTGCTGCAGCAGTTCGGTGCGAACACGGGTCGGGTTGGCCGATGGCTTGTCCATCTTGTTGATGGCCACGATGATGGGAACCCCGGCCGCCTTGGCGTGCTTGATGGATTCGATCGTCTGCGGCATCACGCCATCGTCGGCCGCCACCACCAGCACCGCGATATCGGTTGCCTGGGCGCCGCGGGCACGCATGGCGGTGAACGCCTCGTGGCCCGGGGTGTCGAGGAAGGTGATCTTGCTGCCGTTCTTGTCGACCTGGTAGGCGCCGATATGCTGGGTGATGCCACCGGCTTCACCGGCAACCACGTTGGCTTCGCGGATCGCGTCGAGCAGCGAGGTCTTGCCGTGGTCGACGTGGCCCATGATGGTCACGACCGGCGCGCGGTTGGTCAGGTCCTCGGCCTTGTCATCCGACGGAACGTCGTACAGGCCCTCTTCCACGTCTGCTTCCGACACGCGCTTGACCGTATGGCCAAGTTCGGTGGCGATCAGCTCGGCGGTATCGCTGTCGATGACGTCGGTGATCTTCACCATCTGGCCCTGGGCCATCAGGATCTTGATCACGTCGACGGCACGCTCGGCCATGCGGTTGGCCAGCTCCTGCACGGTGATCACCTCGGGGATGGTCACTTCACGGCTGAGCTTGGGCGCGACCTGCTGGTTGCGGCCCATCTTCTTGTCGCGGCGGCGGCGCATGGCGGCCAGCGACGGCCCCTTGTCGCGATCGCTTTCCGACGTGGCGCTGGTGAGCGTCAGGCGGCTGCGGGCAAAGGCTTCCTCGCCAGCGCGGCGGGTCGGCCGCTCGGGCGTTGCCGGCGTGCGGGCGGCACCACCACGACGCGCATTCTCGAGCTCGGTGGCGTTGACCAGCGGACGAGCCGTCGGCGCAGTCCGCATCTTGCGGCCATCGGCCTCGGACGGCGGCTGCGGCGGCATCTCGCCGATATTGGGAGCAGCCGGACGGCGCTGCGGCGCGGATTCGGCGGCGCGGCGAGCCGGCGAGACACGAGCCTCACGCGACGGTGCCGAAACCTGGGCTACCTCGGCGATGGCCTTCTCGGCATCGATGGCGTGCTGGCGCTCCCTCTCGGCGCGCTCCGCTTCCTCGCGGAGGGCGCGACGACGGGCATCCTCCTCGGCGCGGCGGGCTTCCTCTGCGCGGGCGCGGGCCTGATCCTCGACCTGACGGCCGGCGGCTTCGCGCAGGGCGCGGGCCCGGGCGTCGGCTTCGGTCGCGCTCAGGCCCTGGCTGGGACGGAAGCCCGGCTGGACGCCGCCACGAGCCGGAGGCCGAGACTGCTGGTTGTAGTTCGAGCGTCCGCCGGCCGGGCCGGAACGGTATCCGTCGGAACGGGGTGCGCCGCCAGTCTGCGGGGGGCGACCCGGCGCGGCTGTGCGTGCATCGGTGCGCGGTGGCGCCGCGGGGCGCGCTGGCGCCGCTGCTGCCGGCCGTGCCTCGGGGCGCGGCGGGGCCGCCGGAGCTGCGGGTGCAGCTGCGGACGGCGCGGGCGATGCCGCTACCGGAGCCGGAGCAACCGTCGGGGCGGGTGCGGGTGTCGGGGCGGCCGTCGGGGCCGGTGCGGGTGTCGGAGCCGGTGCGGCTGCGGGCGGTGCCGCCGGAGCAGCTGCCGGCTGCGGACGCGCCTCTGCGGGCTGCGAACGCGCGTGGCTCACCGGGGGCGGAGCTGGCACGAACCGTGTCTTGCGCTCGACGATCACCGTGTTGCGGGAGGGAGAGCGCCCCATGCCGGGACCGCCCGGACGGTTGGCGCCCAGGTTCGGTGACCCCTTGAGGGACAGCGTCTTCTTGCCGCCGGTATCTTCGCGCTTGTCGTCGTTATCAGCCATGTATCTCGCGTCTTCCTTACCAAACCGCTTGCGCGCCCCGGATGGGGCGCAAGCGATCAGTCCGTATGCCGGGCCTTCAGGGGGCGGCGTAGCGCTGCCGCGCCGCTCAATAGCCTATCTAGTTGGCGATGTAACGTGCCAGTCTTTCGGCTCGCTGCACTGCCGCCTGGGCTGCGCCCCCTTTTATGAGCGCAGCATGTATCACATTTTCGATGCCGAGTGCCAAACCCATTTGGCTGGAATCGAGTAATTCGAAATGCGGTGCCTGATGGGGGTTGAGCCCCGCCTCTTCGGCCGATTTCGTATAGCCCTTGAGCGAACCCACGAGCTTCTTCTTGCCGTCTTCCGCCCCGTCGGTCGCGGTCAGGAGGGCCAGGACTTCGCCGGCTTCGATGGCCGACTTCACCTTGCTTCCTCCCGTCAGCAACTGGCCGGCCTTGCGGGCGAGGCTGAGGGCGGAAATGAACCGCTCCTCGAGCCGCCTGCGGGTCAGCCCGCTGAGATCGTCCGGCACCTTCACCTCGGCCTTGAGGCTTTTGGCAAAGGCCTTCTTCTTCTGCGCCTCGGCGACGTTCTTGGCGCCAAGGCTGATCCAGACGCCGCGGCCTTCGGCCCTGGCATCGGTATCGGGTACCAGTTCGCCGTCAGGAGAGACAACGAACCGGATGAGATCGGCAATGGGCCTGACCTCGCGGGTCAGGGCGCATAGCCGTTCGGTTTCTTCGCGCGAAGCCACTGGGCTCAAGGCACCCGATTACGCGGATGCCCCTTCTTCCTCGTAGGTGTCCGCCTGGGCGAGGTCGGCTTCGCTGATCCAGCCGGCCTTGAGGCGGGCCTGCAGGATCATTTCTTCGGCTTCCTCGCGTGACACGGGGAAATCCTTGAACGTTCCCTCGAAACGCTTGGTTTCGCCGTCCTTGCGCTCGGTCCAGCCGACGAGGTCGTCCGCGGCGCAACCGGCAAAATCCTCGACGGTCTTTATCTCTTCCTTGCCGAGGGCCACCAGCATGGCGGCAGTGAGGCCCGGAATGTCGTAAAGTTCGTCGGCGACGCCGAGGGTAATGCGCTCGTCGTCGTTCGCCTTCTCGATGGCGGCGAGGTAGTCGACGGCGCGCTGCTGGATCTCGCCGGCAGTCTCTTCATCGAAGCCCTGGATCGACGCGATCTCGGAGACATCGATATAGGCCAGCTCCTCGACCGAGGAGAAACCTTCCGATGCCAGTAGTTGGGCAACCATCTCGTCAACGTCAAGGGCGGCCATGAACAGGGTCGACCGCTCGGCGAATTCCTTCTGGCGGCGCTCGGACTCTTCGGCTTCGGTCAGGATGTCGATATCCCAGCCGAGCAGCTGCGAAGCGAGGCGGACGTTCTGGCCGCGGCGGCCGATGGCGAGCGACAGCTGCTCGTCGGGCACCACGACCTCGATGCGCTCGGCCTGCTCGTCGAGCACGACCTTGGCCACATCGGCCGGCTGCAACGCCGAAACGACGAGACCGGCGACGTCCTCGGTCCACGGAATGATGTCGATCTTTTCGCCCTGCAGTTCGGCGACCACCGCCTGGACGCGCGAGCCGCGCATACCGACACAGGCGCCGACCGGATCGATCGAGGAATCGTTGGAGGTCACCGCGATCTTGGCGCGGCTGCCCGGATCGCGGGCGATCGAGCGGATGGTGATGATGCCGTCGTAGATTTCCGGCACTTCCTGGCGGAAGAGCGCGGCCATGAACTGCGGGTGGGTGCGCGACAGGAAGATCTGCGGGCCGCGCTGCTCGCGGCGGACGTCGTAGATATAGGCGCGGACGCGGTCGCCATAACGGTAGAGTTCGCGCGGGATCAGCTCGTCGCGGCGGATGATGGCTTCGCCACGGCCCAGGTCGACGATGACATTGCCGTATTCGACGCGCTTGACGGTGCCGTTGACGATCTCGCCGACGCGGTTGATGTATTCCTCATACATGCGGTCGCGCTCGGCATCGCGCACCTTCTGCACGATGACCTGCTTGGCCGACTGGGCGGCGATGCGGCCGAACTCGATGGGGGGCAGCGGCTCGGTGACGAAATCGCCGAGCTTGGCAGCGCCGTTCCGGGCCTGCGCGTCCTTCAGCCCGATCTGGCGGCCATATTCCTCGACCGTCTCGACCACTTCGAGCAGGCGCCACATGCGGGTTTCGCCCGACTTGGGGTTGATATCGACCTTGATGTTGGTCTCGGCGCCGTAGCGGGCCTTGGCCGCCTTCTCGATGGCGTCCTGCATCGCCTCGATGACGATCATGCGATCGATCGACTTCTCGCGGGCGACGGCATCGGCGATCTGGAGCAGCTCCAGACGGTTCGCGCTAACGGCCATTCAATTGGTCTCCTGTTCAGAGTCTAATGTCTTGTGGTCCGCCGTGTCCTCGGCCGTACCGGCCTCCGGGTCGTCGTCCAGCGTGCCCTCTTCAGAGTCCGCCGGCAGTTCGACGGTCTCGATGTCCTCATCGTCGTCGATGGGGAATTTTTCCTGGTCGACCTGAGCCATGTCCATCAGCTTGTCGGTCATCACCAGCTTGGCCTCGGCCAGCAGCCGCAGCGGTAGTGTGTAGTCGGGGTCGGTATCCTTGGGCACGTCGGGCAGCGTAACCGTGACGGTCTCGTCGTCGGCGGCCTTGATGATGCCGCGGAAGCGGCGACGGCCGTCGAGCAGGTCGCTGAGTTCGATCTTCGCCTCATGGCCTACATAAGCGGTAAAATCACGGGCACGGACCAGCGGGCGGTCGATGCCGGGGGACGACACCTCGAGGTGATATTCGCGGTCGATCGGGTCCTCGACGTCCAGCACCGGCGAGACTTCCTTGGACAAGGCTTCGCAATCGGTGATGGCGAAGCGGCCGTTCTCGTCCTCGGCCATGATCTGCAGGGTCAGGCCGTTCTCCTGCAGCATCTTCACGCGCACGAGGCTGTAGCCGAGGTCATTGGCGACCGGCTCGATGATGCGCGCAATGCGCGCCTCGAGGGCGGTTTCCTTCAGGTAGCGTTTTTCGGTCAGGTCGAAAGCCAATTGGTACTCTTGCTGGCGGTCACTGAAAACGGCTCGCAACTCGCCCAGGAAAGCAAAAAGAGCGGGGGCCGGTCAGGGCACCCACTCTCGATTGAGAGCATCGATGTTGACGTCGATATAGCCGCAATGGCGGCCAAGTGCAAGCAGACCGTCAACTGGCCATTTCAATGCGGCGGCTTTCGGCGCGATGCCGAAGCAGCCACTCGACGAACGCAGCAGGCGGCAGCGGTCGCGCGAACAAGTAGCCCTGCAGCATGGTGCACCCGTTGCGGCGAAGGAACTCGACCTCTTCGTGACGCTCGATGCCCTCAGCGACAGTTTGCTGCCCCACCTCCGAGGCGATGCCCAGGAGCGCGCGGATCACCGCTTCCGACTTCCGGCTCCGCCCGATATCGGAGACCAGCGAGCGGTCGATCTTGAGCGTATCGAAGGGCAGGTTGACCAGTTGGCTGAGATTGGAGAAGCCGACGCCGAAATCGTCCATCGACATCCGGATGCCGAGCGACTGCAGTTCACGCAGCTTGCTTTCCGCCGCTGCGAAATCCTGCATCGCGACGGATTCCGTTACCTCCAGTTCCACCATTGCCGGATCGATGCCACGCTGATCCAGCATCAGACGAATCCGCTGGCAAAGCTCGGGATTGGCAAACTGGCTAGGGGAGACGTTGATGGCGATGGGCACGGCTATGCCGAGAGGCCGCCAGGCCTTGATCTGCGCGAACGCCAATCCGAAAACAGCTGAACCAAGTTCGCAGATCAGGCCCGCCTTTTCGGCGATTTCGAGAAAGGCGGACGGCGGCAGCAGACCGCGCGTCGGGTGCTGCCATCGCACCAGAGCCTCGGCTCCGACAACTTCCATCGTCCGGGCGTCGACCTTGGGCTGATAGTGGAGCACCAGCTGGCCAGAGCCGATGGCATGCCGCAGTTCGCGTTCGAGTTCGAGGCGTTCGAGCACCTTGGCCCGCAGCCCTGCATCGAAGAAAGCGTGCCTGGCGCGGCCGTTCTGCTTGGCCTCATACATCGCCATATCCGCGAAGATCAGGATTTCGGAAACACTCGAGGTATCCAATGGCGTGCGCGCGATGCCGATGCTGGCCGAAATACTCAACTGGTTGCCTTTGACCACGAACGGAGCGGAGAGCGCGTTGAGGATGGCGTCCGAAACGGATTCCAGCCGGGCAGTGTCTTCAACACCCGGAAGAATGGCGACGAACTCGTCTCCGGCGAACCGACCGAAGACAATGTCGTTGGGTTGACGAGCGCAGAGTTCGCCGAACGGTGTCGTGCAGCTATCCAGTGTTTCCTGGGTGCGACCGAGACCCTGCTCCACGATCCGCCGCGACGCCAGCTTGAGAAGCTCGTCGCCCACCTCGTGGCCGAACGAATCGTTGATCGTCTTGAAACCATCGAGATCGATGAACAGCACTGCCCCGCGAAAACCCGAGCCGCTTTCCAGCGCCAGGGTGAGCATGTGCTGGATGACATGCCGGTTGGCCAGACCGGTCAAGGCGTCGTTGTAGGCGAGGATATTCATTCGGGTAATGTTGGAGTTGAGCTTGCCAACCATCTTGCGGAAACTGTCAGCCAGCCCGCCAACCTCGCAGCTGCAATCGACCTCGACAGGGCGCTCCATGTCGCCATTGACGATCGCTTCGGTGCTGCGCTTGAGGGCATGTATCGAGCCGACAAGGTTGCCCGCCAGAACAGAGGTGATGCCCGCAGGCACCACGCAGAGCGCTGCGATCAGGGCCAATTCCCAGATGAGATTTTGCGGCGCGAACGGCGCGGGCGACACAAAGAGCGCCATCATGATCGCGCCCGTCAGGCAGAAGCCTCCGATCAACACCGTGAATCGGTTGCGTATGCTGTTTAGCCCCTTGCCGTACATGACACCGCCTTCTGGCCTATTAAATTCCAAAAGTGACGTTATCTCGTGAGGCCCAGGTGGTCGCGCCCCACGCTCCACGATAGTCAATGAGGCGTGAATCGAAACGTGGCAGCTATGCTGATGGGTGGAAGCCGCTATGGTGCCGCAAGATTGGACTGGAGACTGAAATGAAGACGCGTGCGGCCGTGGCGTTCGAGGCGAACAAGCCCCTCGAGATCGTGGAACTCGACCTCGAGGGGCCGAAGGCCGGCGAGGTGCTGGTGGAGATCAGGGCGACCGGCATCTGCCACACCGACGCCTACACGCTGTCGGGCGCCGATCCGGAAGGGCTGTTCCCATCGATCCTCGGGCACGAGGGCGCGGGCGTGGTGCTGGAGGTGGGGCCGGGCGTGACCAGCCTCAAGCCGGGCGACCACGTGATCCCGCTCTATACACCCGAGTGCCGCGAGTGCCCGAGCTGCCTCAGCCGCAAGACCAACCTCTGCACCGCGATCCGCGCCACGCAGGGCAAGGGGCTGATGCCGGACGGGACATCGCGGTTCAGCTACAAGGGGCAGACGATCTACCACTACATGGGCTGCTCGACCTTTTCGAACCACACGGTGCTGCCCGAGATCGCGCTCGCCAAGATCGATCCGAAGGCGCCGTTCGACAAGGTGTTCTACATCGGCTGCGGTGTCACCACCGGGGTGGGCGCGGTGCTCAACACCGCCAAGGTCGAGCGGGGCGCGACGGCGGTGGTGTTTGGGCTCGGCGGCATCGGGCTCAACGTCATCCAGGGGCTGAAGATGGCGGGGGCCGACATGATCATCGGCGTCGACATCAACAACGACAAGAAGGCGTGGGGCGAGCGGTTCGGGATGACGCATTTCGTCAACCCCAAGGAGATCGAGGGCGATGTGGTGCCGCATCTCGTCAACCTGACGAAGCGTGGCGCCGACCAGATTGGCGGGGCGGACTACACGTTCGACTGCACCGGCAACACCACGGTGATGCGGCAGGCGCTCGAGGCCAGCCATCGCGGCTGGGGCAAGTCGGTGGTGATCGGCGTCGCGGCTGCGGGGCAGGAAGTTTCGACCCGGCCGTTCCAGCTGGTGACCGGGCGGACGTGGATGGGCACGGCATTCGGCGGCGCGCGCGGCCGCACCGACGTGCCGAAGATCGTCGACTGGTACATGAGCGGCAAGCTGGAGATCGACCCGATGATCACCCACACCCTCAGGCTCGAGGACATCAACAAGGGCTTCGAGCTCCTGCACCACGGCGAGAGCATCCGCAGCGTGGTGCTGTTCTGAGGTTGAAACGCAGCATCGCAAATAGATTCATTGAAATGCAGGGCCCACTAAATTCACCGACAGAGCTGCGAAGACTGTCAATCAGCACAGTTCCGCGCGTCGCGGTGTCTATTTTTGATATTCGGAATATGTTGGGCATTTATTGATTGCCGGCCCGAAGGGCTATCGTTGTTAATTTCTTTAATTCAGATCGTTCATTGTATCTCCGGTGGCTTTGCGTTTGGCAGTGTGCTTATGACGGTTTGTTACCTATTCGCAAATGAGATGAAAACGTTCGGAATATCTGAATCCTACTTCTCGGACATTTCTGGCCTAAACCGTTTGATAATCAGGCAGTTCATAGACGGGTGAGAAGTGGCTTTGGCTTTGACCTGCACCGCCACGTGGAGGGCTTCCGCAGCGTGATGTTGTACTGAGGGGACGGTTGCCCCACTGAGGGGGCCACACACAACGTGTCATCCCTGCGCAAGCAGGGAGGTGGAGTCACGGTTGAAGTGCAACACGGTTGATGATGTCTGAGAAGACCTCGGTGGGGGTTCGGAAGGCAAGGCATTTTCTGGGGGTGTCGTTGTAGGCGGCGACGAGGCGGTCGAG
>Ga0247831_1002878_pt1 | contig 26545 bp, 29 predicted proteins | sample LaCruzMarch2015__9_FD_192406 | JGI IMG/M metagenome (GOLD analysis project Ga0247831, IMG submission 192406) | Freshwater microbial communities from meromictic Lake La Cruz, Castile-La Mancha, Spain - LaCruzMarch2015_1m | ecosystem: Environmental > Aquatic > Freshwater > Lake | place: Spain...
GATGGACCCACTTGACGGCTCGACCAATGCCAGTCGTCGTGTGCCGTGGTACGCCACGGCTTTGGCGGCGATCGATGCCAATGGTCAGCGAGCTTCGCTTGTGGCCAATCAGTTCACCAACACCGATCGCTGGACCGCCACCACCGGCGGTGGGGCATGTCACAACGGCACACAGATTCGTCCATCGTCGTGTGCTCGGTTATCCGACGCGGTGGTTGGGGTGTCGGGCTTGCCAAAAAAGCACCCTGGCTGGGCACAGTTTCGCGCTCTTGGGGCAGCGGCTTTAGATATTTGTCTCGTAGCCCAAGGAACGCTTGATGGCTGGGTGGATTTGTCATCACATGGCGTGTGGGATTATCTGGCCAGCGTGCACATCTGTCGCGAAGCCGGGGCAGTGGTGGGCGAAGCACAGGATCGCGAGTTGATCGTGACCGAACACACCGAGCGTCGCTCGCCGATCGTCGCAGCAACACCCGAACTTTATGCAGCATTGCAGCGTGTTCGTGACTAAGCCAGGTTCACCAGCAGCATTCCTTGAGCGCTTTGTGGCGGTCGAGACGCGGGCAGCAGGCCTGATTGTTGCCGCAGCCCTGCTCGGTGTTGGCTTGGCCACATTCGGCAACGTTTATATTGAGAACGACTTCACGCATGTGTTGTCGGAGATCGCGATTGGTGGCTTCTTTCTGCTGGTGGGTCTGGAATTGCGCCGCGAATTCGCCAGCGGTGTGTTGTCGGGGTTGACCCTGTGGGCAAGTGTGGCAGCCGCCATCGCAGGCATGGGGTTACCAGCTTTCATATATGCCTCGCAAGCACCCGCAGCAGCCCGTGATGGTTGGGTGGCCGTTGTAGCCACCGATATTGCGCTTGCCGCTGCAGTCATGACTCTTGGTGGTTTTTCGCGCAAGGTGCGCACGCTGCTGTTGACGGTGGCGGTGCTGGATGATCTCGGCGGCCTCATCGCCCTCGCCACCACTGGCAAAAGCCCTGAGCTGTTGTGGTTGGCCTTGGCCGTCGCAGTCGTTGCGATCTATGCGTGGGTAATTCGTCAGTTCAATCTTGGTGTAGTGACGGTCATTGTGGCGACCGCCGTGGTCGTGTTGCTGATGCTGCGGGCAGGGCTCCACCCATCGTTGGGGGCGTTTGCCGTCGGCTTTTGTGCGCCAAACTTCGACCCCGAGAACCCGAGCGTGTCGGAACGAGTGCAAGAGCACGTACATCCATGGATTGCGGCCATCTTTCTGCCGATCTTCGTTTTTTTGCACACCCTTGTTCCCATTGCAACCCCCAAGGACGCACCGATGTCACTCGTCTGGACGACTGTTGTCGCAATCGTGCTCGGCAAGGTGCTGGGCGTGGGTGGCGTGCTGATCGTATTGAGCAGGCGACTGGACATTGCAGTGAGTGAAGCCGTTGCAGTTGGTTGCGCTGCTGCTGCAGCACTCACTGTGGCGCTCATCGGTGTGGCGGCAACGTTGGACAACACGGTGTATGAACAAGCCGTCAGCCTTGGCATCTTGATCGCTACTGCGATCGCCTTTCTCTTGGGCGTGGGTGCAGGTCGGTTGACGGCGAACGAGAGCGAATCTGATGACGCGTGAATTGAACGGAGCACACGTCGTGGTGGTTGGTGCCACTGGTGTGTTGGGTGCCAGCATTGCCCAGCAGTTGACCGCGGCTGGTGCGCGGGTGTCGGCAATCGTGCGCGACCATACGCGGCTTGATGGTGCCAGTGTTGCGCAATATGCGCTTGCCGATGTGACCGACCATGTTGCGATGCAAACGGCATTTGCCTCGGTGGCACCGTTTGACGGCGTGGTGAACGCGACTGGGGTGGTGGCCTTCGGCAATGTTGCCGAGCTTGACGACGCCACGCTGGCACGACTCTTTGCGGTGAACGCCATTGCCCCCATCGTGATGTTGCGCGAGAGTGCGGCACACATTACCGACGGGGGATTTTTTGTGAACCTCTCTGGTGTCGTGGCAACCCAGCCAGTTGCTGGCATGGCGGCCTACAGCGCATCAAAAGCAGCAGCATGGGCGGCGATGGGCGCTGCGGCACGCGAACTGCGCCGCCGTCGCATTGATGTGATCGACGCCCGACCGCCGCATACAGAAACTGGCCTTGCCACCCGGCCAATTGCTGGGCAAGCGCCGAAGTTTCCACAAGGCCTCGCCCCCGAGGTTGTGGCGGCGCGTATCGTTGCGGCCATCGCGGCAGGCGAGCGCGATCTGGCCACCGAAGCGTTTTTGTAGTCAGCGAACGATTGCGCGAGGCGATCGTCGCGCCACGTGTCGGTCGTAGGCTTGAGGGGTCCGTGTTCGGAAATGTCGCGGGCGTTTAGCTCAGTTGGTTAGAGCATCTCCCTTACAAGGAGAGGGTCGGGGGTTCGAGTCCCTCAACGCCCACCAGATGTGAACTGCATGACGCCGTCATCCACTGCGCCTTCGCGGAACATCTTTTTGTCCTTGTCGTAGTTCTGCGGGTTGATCCACGGCTCGCGGTCACCTTGGCTGGGCATGAGGTGCATCACGCGTTGCATATAGCCCGATGAGAACCCGTCGATCCACGGTCGGCGCGGCATGTTGTGTTCGCCATCTCGCAATTGGGGCGTGCACTGACGAGTGTCAGTGTCGCGCATGTGATTGAGCAATCGGCACACATAGGTACATATGAGGTCAGCACGCAGTGTCCATGACGCATTGATATAGCCAAAACTGGTGGCCAAGTTAGGTACACCCGAATACGACATGCCTTTATACGTGCGGGTCGTGGAGAAGTCAACAGGCTCGCCATCCACGCTGAAGTCGGCTTCGCCCAGCGTCACCAACTGTAAGCCGGTGGCGGTCACAATCACATCGGCAGGCAAGTGTTGACCCGAAGAAAGCAAGATTCCCGTCTCGGTAAAAGTTTCAATCGTGTCGGTCACCACCGAAGCGCGGCCGCTGCGAATGGCGGCAAATAAATCAGCGTTCGGCACCAAACACAAGCGTTGATCCCAAGGGTTGTACTTGGGGGTGAAGTGTTTATCGACGGGGTAGTTGCCACCAAGTTCCATTCGCACTCCGCCAATCAGCAATTTCTTGATGTCTTCAGGGTGGCTGCGCGTGCGGTTGTACACCAACTGCTGGCGCCAGGTGTTTTTGGCGCGAGTGATGTTGTACGCCAACTTTGCCGGAAGCACCTTGCGTAAAAAATTGGCGAAGGCATCACGGTCGGGTCGCGACACCATATAGGTGGGTGAGCGTTGCAACATGGTCACATGTGCGGCGCGATCAGCCATCGCTGGCACCAACGTGACCGCGGTTGCCCCCGAGCCAATTACCACCACGCGCTTGTCGGTGTAGTCAAGATCATCTGGCCATTGCTGAGGGTGAACTATTTGCCCTGTGAATCGAGCAAGCCCGCGGAACTCGGGTTGGTAGCCCGACTTGTATGAGTAGTAGCCAGCACACATGAACAAGTAGTTGCACTCAAAGACACCTTGCGAGCCGTCACTGCGGGCCGTATGCACCGTCCAGGTGGCGTGTGGGGTCGACCACTCGGCGCGCACTACGCGTTCGCCAAATCGCATGTGGCGCTGCAAGTCGTGCTCGGCCACCGTTTCGCGCAAATATTCCATGATTGATGGGCCGTCGGCAATCGACTTGTCGGCCTTCCAGGGCTTGAACTCAAAGCCCAGCGTGTGCATGTCGCTGTCCGAGCGAACGCCGGGATACTTGAACAGGTCCCACGTGCCGCCGATATTTTCGCGACCTTCAAGAATCACAAAACTGCGGTCAGGTGACTTGTTTTGCAGGTGCACGCCAGCGCCGATGCCTGAAATGCCGGCACCCACCACAACCACATCAAAACGCTCGGGTGCCATAATCTCAGGCTAGATGGGTGGGTTGTGTCCCAAGATTGAGATTGCTGCATTGCTCACACACTCGATCGGGGATGACACCCCAACGAATCATCCAGCCAAACATGATGCAACCAAGGCATACGGCAAACACCGCTTCTAAAAATGCCGCCGCAGCCAACATGGCGGCGACCACTCGCGATGCTGTCGTGAAATCAAGCAGCCATAACACGCTGGCAGTTGCAGAAAACAGCAGACCCACGAACTGGGCAAAACGCTTTGGCGGGCCAGCAACGAATCGATGCTGAATATGTAGACGCGGTGTAATTATTTTGGTGGACAACAACCCCAGTGGGCTGAGAGCGGGCCCGGTGAGCACCCGTGCGACAAAGCCATACGTGAGTGGAACCAGAATCCATGCAGCACCAGTGGCAGCAAACGTGGCACTCATGAGCATGGCGCCAAGCGCAACAATGCGCGCCGATGTTTCGTTGACCGGATGAGGGAATGGAAACGGGTTCCGCATGCGCTTCACCCTAGGCTCGCTTTTGTGACCGACGAAGCGCGAGATGTGTTGATTATTGCGCTGGCATTCGCAACATCAACTGTGGGCTCACTCGGCGGGCTTGGTGGGGCCATTTTGCTGGTGCCCCTCTTGACATTCGGCGATATGACCATTGCCGAAGCCGCCCCACTTGGTTTGGTGAGCGTGATTGCAGGTTCGGTTGCTGCCGGGCGAACTCAAATGCGTGATGGGGCAGTCAACCATCGCTTTGCGGTCGTTACCGAACTTGGCGCTACAGCCGGGGTGATTGTCGGGGTGATTTTGGCTGGCACAATCTCTGATCGGGTGCTCACCTATTTTTTGGCAGCGCTTGCTGTGCTGGCGGCTGGCGGCGGTGCCATTCGCAAAGGGGTGCGCTGGAAACCTGACTCCTCCTTGGGTGCCGACTCGATAGGTGAGCATCACGGGTCGCTTTCCGGTGTGTATCGACTCAACGATCAGGCCGTGCCGTATCAACCAACACGCATGGGGCTCGGCGTAAGTCTCATGACTATTGCGGGTGTCGTAACTGGTTTGGCAGGTGTCGGCGGCGGGTTTCTCAAGACTCCGCTGTCGAGCGAAGTCATGCGCTTGCCAGCAAAAGTTGCGGCCGCAACCAGCACGTTCACCATCGGGCTCACTGCATCCACTGCCTTGCTGCTCATGGCAATAGATGGGCGAGTAGTGGTGTCTGACAGTGCGCTAGTGGTCATCGGTTCGATCGTGGGTGGCACGTTGGGTTCACGATTGCAGCGATATCTGTCGCCACCGGTGGTGCGACGAGCAACAGCGATAGTGCTGACCGTAATTGCGGTTGTGCTCGTGGTGCGGGCATGACTTCACTGAGCAGTTTTCTAGCGAAGTGGACCACGACTGTGGTTGTGCTGGCAGCGCTGGCGGCGACAGCTGGGGTGATTCTGCGTGGTGACATCGCACACACGCTCAACACTGCAGCGTTGGTGTCTCTCGGTGCGCTTCCCGTGTTGCGCGTTATTGCTTTGGCGGTGAGTTGGGCTCGCGCTGGCGATCGCCGCTACGCCGCAGCAGCAGCGTTACTCGTAACGTTGATGGCCGTGGGTGTTTTGGTGGTGGCTATATGGCGTTGATGTTGAAGCAGTACTACCTGGCGTGTTTGTCGCACGCGTCGTATCTTGTTGGCGACACGGTCAGCGGCCGCGCAATCGTTATTGACCCACAACGTGACGTGGCGCAGTATCTTGCCGACGCTAAAGAACAGGGCCTCAACATTGAGCGTGTGATCGAAACACATTTCCACGCCGATTTCTTGAGTGGGCACTTAGAGCTGGCTGGCGAAACGGGTGCCAAAATTTCGTATGGCTCAGCCGCTGCCGGTTTGACTGACTTCGACATTGACCCGCTCGTGCACGGCCAGCGCCTGTCGCTGGGTCAAGTCGAGCTCGAGATCTTTGAGACCCCTGGCCACACCCCCGAATCCATTTGCATTGTGGTGCGCGAATCAGCCGATATTGCGCCGCACGCAGTGTTGACCGGCGACACGTTGTTCATCGGTGATGTCGGGCGCCCCGATTTGTTGTCGGCGTTTGGTCGCACTCAAGACGAAATGGCGTGCAGTTTGTATCACTCGTTGCATGACCGTCTACTCACCTTGCCCGACGCCACGAAGGTGTATCCGGCACATGGGGCTGGCTCGGCATGCGGCAAAAATCTCTCCACTGAAACCGTGTCCACCATCGGTGAGCAGCGCCGCACCAATTACGCATTGGCGAAGATGACCGAGAAAGAATTCGTCGACATCGTGACCGAAGGCCAAGCCGCAGCACCCCTGTATTTTTCGTTTGCGGCAATGCGCAACCGCGCTGCTCGTGACCAGCTTGATGAAGCCGAGTTGCCAACAGCATTGTCGTGGGCCGAGTTCACCCAACATGTTGCCAATGGTGCCGTAGCCATCGACACACGCGAGCCCGACGAGTTTGCTCGTGGGCATCTACGCGGTTCGCGCAATGTGGGCCTCAGTGGGCGATTTGCCGAATATGTCGGCGAAGTGGTGCGACCTGGTGAAGCCATCGTGTTGGTCGCCACGCCGGGCACCGAGCACGAAGCCAAGGTGCGGCTTGCTCGCATCGGCTACGACTCGATCATCGGCGCATTAGTCGACCCCGTGCGAGCCATGCTCGAGCACCCCGACCACGTGCAAATTGCCTCTCGCTTGAGTGCCGAACAACTCGAATCCCGCCGTGCAGTGGTGCCCAATCTGGCAATCGTCGACGTGCGCGGCCCGGGCGAAGTTGACGAAGGCATGGTTGGAGGTTCGGTACATCTGCAATTGGCCAGTTTGTTGCAACGAGCAGGTGAGCTCGACCCTGCGGTGCCAACTGTGGTGTATTGCGCAGGTGGATACCGATCGAGCATCGCAGCGAGCACGTTGCGCTCACTTGGCTTTCACGACGTCTCCGATATCGTCGGTGGCTATGGCGCCTGGAAAGTTCATCAATCGGCGTGACTAAACACATTCTCGTCATCTCGGGCAGTCTGCGTAAAGCGTCGTTCACCACGGCCCTATGTCGCGCGGTATGCGGGCTGCAGATTGAGGGCATCAGGTTTGTGATGCGCGACTACGTGCGCACTGTGCCAATGTACGACGGTGATCTTGATACCGAGACACCACCTATCGAAGTGGCTGACATGCGTCGCGAAATCGCCGAGTCGCATGCGGTGCTCATCGGCACGCCGGTGTACAACTACAACATTCCGGGTGGCATAAAAAATGTCGTCGATTGGGCCTCGCGGCCGTTTGCCAAACATTCGCTCATCGGTCGGCGCGTGGGTGTTTTTGGTTGCTCACCGGGCGATAGTGGTGGAAAACAAGCGGTGGAGTACTTGCGACAAATCACACCGCTCTTGGGTGCAACCTTGGTCGGCCCCGAATTGCTGTTTTCTAAGATCAACACGTTGATTGCCGCTGACGGCACGGTTGACGCCAGCGTGCTGGGGCCGCTGACAGCGTTGGCCCACGAACTTGCTGAATAACTCAGCCAATCAGTAGGCGCCGGGGCAGTTACGACAGTTTGTTGCTGAACAGGCGCAGAAACTCGCTGCGGGTGGGTTCGTGTTGAAACGCGCCGCAAAATGCCGAGGTGGTGGTCACTGAGTTTTGTTTTTCGACACCACGCATCATCATGCACAAGTGCTGGGCTTCGATTACGACTGCAACCCCGAGCGGGTTGAGTGCTTCTTGAAATGCATCACGAATCTGGGTGGTCAAGCGTTCTTGCACCTGCAGGCGGCGTGCGCAAATGTCGACCACTCGCGCCACTTTTGACAAGCCAGTGATGTAGCCATTCGGAATATATGCCACATGGGCCTTGCCAAAAAATGGAATCATGTGATGCTCGCAGAGGCTGTACATCTCGACGTCTTTGACGATGACCATTTCTTGCACGCTCTCGGTAAAAATCGCGCCGCGAATAATCTCCACCGGGTCGTGGCCTTGTCCTTGGGTGAGAAACTGCATTGCCTTAGCAACTCGCTCGGGGGTCTTGAGTAGCCCCTCACGGTTGGGGTCTTCGCCGATGAGCCCCAGCACATCTTTGTATGCCTTGGCTAAGTCACGCGTGGTGGCTTCGTCGTAGGTTTCGATCCTTTTATAGGCCATGGGTGTCCTTTATGCGTGGTGCATGATGTCGGCGGGGTACTGCACGATGTTGCGCGGGGTTTCACTCAAAATCACGTGTAGATCCAGGTGAGCAGGCACATGTGGCCGCAACATGGTGTGAATCACCACTGCGATGTTTTCGGCGGTGGGGTTGACGTTGGCGAACTGGGCTACATCCAAGTTGAGGTTCTTGTGGTCGAGGTGATCGAGCACATGTTGCTTGATGGTGGTGGACAACACGCCAAGGTCGATGACATAGCCAATTTGTGGATCCACTGCACCACAGACGCGCACGATGAGTTCGTAGTTGTGGCCATGGAAATTGGGGTTGTTGCATTTGCCGTAAATGCGCGCATTGTCTGCATCGCTCATCGCTGGGTTGTGGATGCGGTGCGCGGCATTGAAATGCTCATGGCGGTAGACCGCAACACGTGGGGCGCTGGAAGCAGCCATGTTCATCTTGCAGGCTACGACACGGGTTTAACTACGACACGGGTTTCACTACAACATGGGTGTAGTTAAACGACGAGCTCCACGCCACCGCCTGGGTGCTCGATAATCCAGCGACGCAATGCGGTGACTGCTGCTGGGGCAGGCATGGCCAACACTCGACCGGCGCGCGCATCGTGCTGGCCTTGCGCAATCGCCACGACCACATCGGCCACTTCACTTGGCAGCAGAGTGGACGATAACCCATCGACTGGTTTGATTCCGTCGGGCATCAACGAGCGATGCAGCGGTGTGTCAACCACACCAGGCGCCACCGTGAAGGCTCGCACGCCGTGCGCTTCACCTTCGGCATTGGCCACCACAGTGAGCAAATGCAAAGCCGACTTGGCCGATGCATAGGCAAAAAACCCAGGGAATGGGTCGAGCTGGGCGAGTGACGACATATTGACGATTCGGGCATCGCCGTGCCGGCACATCGTTGACCACAATGTGTGGATGGCATTGGCTGGCGCCACAACGTTGAGTTCGTGCATGGCCCGGAATTCAGCAGGTGTGGTTTCGCCAATCGACATCACTTTGGCGCTGCCAGCGTTGTTCACCAAGAGGTCGACGCGACCCAAGTCGTCGGCAACCTGGCGGAGCACGGCACTAAAAACATGAGCATCCGTAACGTCACATGGCTGGGCCACGAAGCCGTCGCCTAGTGCGCGGGCTAGTGCGGCAAGTTTTTCGGTGCTGCGTGCGATGCCTACCACGGTGTGGCCGGCTTTAACAAGTTGTTTTGCAACTGCTGCACCAATGCCCGTCGACGCACCCGTAACGATGGCAATCACACAGCCACACTATTCTTTGCGGTGAGGAGAAACTCATGGCCCCAAACCCGCAACAAGTTGAACGCATGCGTAGCAGTAAAGGTTTCATCGCTGCTCTCGACCAAAGTGGTGGCAGCACACCCAAAGCGCTATCGCTCTACGGCGTGAGTGAAGCCGAATACTCGGGTGAAGCGCAAATGTTTGATGCAATGCATGCGATGCGTAGCCGCATGGTGAAGAGCGGGTCGTTTCAAGGTGATCGCGTGCTGGGTGCAATTTTGTTTGAAGGCACGATGGATCGCGACATTGACGGCCTCGGGAGTGCCGAGTTTTTGTGGACCAAAAAGCAGGTCATCCCATTTTTGAAAGTCGACAAGGGTCTTGCCGACGAACATGATGGTGTGCAAGTGATGAAGCCAATGCCCGGACTGGATGCGCTGTTGCAGCGTGCCGTAAAGAAAGGCATTTTTGGCACCAAAATGCGTTCGGTCATCAAACTGGCGAACAAGGCGGGCATTGATGCCGTGGTGGCCCAGCAATTTGCGGTTGCTCGCCAAATCATCAGCCACGGTCTGGTGCCGATCATTGAACCCGAGGTCGATATCAAGAGCCCCGAAAAAGCCGCAGCCGAGGTACTGCTGCGCGAGGCGCTGCTGGTCGAGCTCAATCAGCAGCCAGCCGCACAGCCCGTGATGCTCAAACTCACCTTGCCTGACACGGCCAACTTTTATGCCGAGTTGGTGCGCCACCCCAGCGTGTTGCGCGTGGTCGCGTTATCTGGTGGCTATTCGCGCGACGAGGCCAACAGGCGGCTGGGGGAGAACCATGGTGTGATTGCCAGTTTCTCACGGGCCTTGAGCGAGGGTTTGCTGGCCCAACAAAGCGAAGCCGAATTCGACGCCTTGCTTAGCGCAACAATCCAAGAAATTTACGCAGCGTCAATCACCTGACGGCTCTTTGCTTCGTGAATCGCTCCCAACTCATCGTTGAATCCGACGGCAGCGTTGTGTTGTTACTCTCCGCTGTCGCGCGTTGGGTCGGAGTGCATGTTCGTCGAACTCGGCGGCTCTCTGCTGAGCAGATCATTGGCATCTGGCGAAGCGACTCGCTGACGGTGGGGCGGCGACTGCGCTGGAAGATTGCAGGAACTGCACTATCGCGACAGCGAGTCATGGGCTGGTTCAGTTGGAGGGGCCATCGCGGCAGGTGGGCATGGGTGTGGCTTACGCCTGGTCGCGAAGTTGTTGTAATCGAGACACGCCTGCAGCGCCCGGCGCTGCTGGTGGTACCGGCCGACTGGTTGGTATCAAACAGTATCCACCTCGAGCCATGGAATGCTTGCTAGGAATGAAGATATGAAACCCACCCAAATTCTGTTAGTTACCACGTTGCTCGCCGCTGCCGGAAGTCTGGCCATGAGCGTGTTCCTGTATTTCGCCAACGACGGAACTGTTGATGACAAGCTCAACGGTATTTACGTCGGCACCTGGGTGCCGTCAATCCTTGCACTTGGTGCGTTTCTCGTTTCGTCACAGCGCAACAAGAGCTGACATGAGCCAAGGCGCGCTGTTCGGTTTTGGGTGTGTAATTTTTTTTATCGTTGGCACGGGGGCATTTTTGTTTGCGATGATGACCCTGCGCGAAGCAGTGGATCGCGAGCGCACCGGAACGCGCTAAGTTGCCATATCGCAGGGCAACTCAAGTGGAGCGGGTGACGGGAATCGAACCCGCATAGCCAGCTTGGAAGGCTGGAACTCTAGCCATTGAGCTACACCCGCAAAAGTGCCGCTTCAATCGTACTTAGAGCTGCAGGCTCTTGATTTCCAAGAACTCTTCGAAGCCGTACTCGCCGTATTCGCGACCATTGCCCGACTGCTTGTAGCCACCGAATGGGGCATTGGGGTTGAAGGCTCCGCCGTTGACTTCAACTTGACCAGTACGCATGCGCTTGGCAACCGCGATGGCTTTGTCTTTGTCGGCAAGCCACACGCCACCGGCCAAGCCGAAGTCGGTGGCATTGGCAATACGAACTGCATCATCGATGTCGTTGTAGGCCAGGATGCTCAGCACTGGGCCGAAGATTTCTTCTTTGGCGATGGTCATGTCGGTGGTGACTTGCGAAAACACTGTCGGCAACACGTAGTAACCCTTTGCCACGCCTTCGGGTACACCCACACCACCGACGAGCAACTTGGCGCCCTCGTCAATGCCTTTTTGAATGTAACTGTTCACGCGATCCCGTTGTGCGGCAGATGCAAGTGGTCCGAGGTTTATGCCTTCGGTGAACGGGTCGCATGGCGTCATTGCGCTGGCGGCTGCTGCTGCATGCTCTTCGGCCTCGGCGAGGCGCGACTTGGGCACCAACATGCGGGTGAGGGCCGAGCAGGTTTGACCGCTGTTCAAGAATGCCTTACCGACGCCTGACTTCACAGCCTTGCCGAAGGTCTCTGCATCGAGGTCTTCGCCGATGATGTTGGCCGACTTGCCACCCAACTCGAGCGCCACTCGCTTGATGCTCTCGGCACCAACTTGCATGACGCGCTTGCCGGCGCGGGTGCTGCCGGTGAATGACACCATGTCCACCAGCGGGTGTCCGGCAATCGCTTCACCCACTACGGGGCCGGTGCCGGTAACCATGTTGAACACGCCTGCTGGCAAACCGACTTCGTCGATGATCTCCGCAAGCATGAAGGCGTCAAGTGGTGCCACTTCGCTGGGCTTCAATACCACAGTGCAGCCTGCAGCCATCGCAAAGGCGACTTTGGCGGCAATCTGATGCAGCGGATAATTCCACGGTGTGATGCAACCGACCACGCCGATAGGTTCGCGCACCACGAGTGAACTGCCAACTTCTTTGCTGTAAGCAAACTTCTCGGCGATTACTGCGGCTTGTTTGAACGAGTTGATCGGCAAACCAACCTGCACGAGTTGGCTCAACATCTTCGACATGCCGGTCTCGCGCGAAATTGCGGTGGCGATTTCGTCCATGCGACCTGCGAGGCCGTCGCCGATACGGCTCATGTACTTGGCGCGCTCTTGCACGTCGAGTGCTGCCCACGCGTCGAACGCAGCGTGCGCAGCCTTGGCAGCGGCATCAACATCTGCCGCGGTTCCGGCTGGAATCGTGGCCATCACAGATTCATCTGTTGAGTCGAATACTTGGATGGTGTCTTTGCTTGAAGCTGCTACCCATTTGCCGTTGATATAGAACTTTTGGTAATTGGTCATACCGTCATACTGCCAGCAACCGTGCGAGGTATCGTTATCCAGAGTTCTCACGTCGCAATTTGGAGCCCCCCAATGCAACTTCATCACAAACGGCTGATTGGCGCATGCCTCGTAGCTTGCGTGGCCTTGCTGGCTGGCTGTGCCAGTGATATTGCGACTGATGGCGGCGCAGATAGCGAAAACAGTGGTCAAAACTGCGTAGTGGGCGCCCCGGTCGAAGGTCGGGCACCACGCATCGTGGCCACCGTTGCCCCGATCACCAGCCTTGTTGCTCAAGTGGCGGGTGACGTCGGGGCCGACATCGTGGGGCTTGTTCCTGAAGGCACCAACTCGCACACCTTCGAGCCACCCCCCAGTGCCGCGGCGGTGCTCGAGCAGGCCGATGTGGTGTTTATGAATGGTCTGGTGCTTGAAGAGCCCACAAAGGATTTGGCACAAAGCAATGTCAGCGCTGCGACCGTGCTGTGTGAACTCGGCACGTTCGTGTTGCCCGAAAGTGAATGGCTCTACGACTTTTCATTCCCCAAAGAAGGCGGCAAGCCCAACCCGCATTTGTGGACGAACCCGCCGATGGCCAAGCAGTATGCCGAAGTAGCGCTGCAGGTGTTGTCGCAACTCGACCCGACAAACGCTGCGCAGTATCAAAGCAACTTTGACGTGCTCGCCGAACAGATCGACAAGTTGGATACTGCGATGGCCGAGGCCACCTTGACGATTGCGGCCGATGCACGGTTGCTGCTCACGTACCACGACGCGTATGCGTACTTCGCCAAGCACTACGGATGGACGGTAGTTGGCGCAATTCAGCCGTCATCCTTCGACGAGCCAACACCCAAAGATGTAGCCAACCTCATCACGCAGGTTCGCGAGCAACAAGTGCGAGCAATTTTTGGCAGTGAGGTGTTCCCATCGTCAATTCTCGAACAGATTGGTGCCGAGACGGGCACTCGCTATATCGACGTGCTGCGCGACGATGACCTGCCTGGTGTGGCGGGTGACGATGCACACTCGTGGCAAGGGCTCATGCAGTTCAACTTCATCACCATGATCGAAGCACTCGGCGGCGACGCAAGTGCATTGCGCGCCTTGAATATGAATCTGCTCGTTGCCGATTCTGCGCGGTATACACAATGATGCTCGGCAGGGGTAACAATCAATAGCGAACCGCTGATTCGTTGCGACGCTCTCGGTGTTGCGTATGGTGCTGGTTTCGTACTGGAAAATATCACGCTGCACATCCGCCGTGGTGAGTTCGTCGGCATCGTCGGGCCATCGGGCTCGGGCAAGACTTCGCTGTTGCGGGCAATTACCGGTTCGCTAGCCGCCGCGCGAGGCTCGGTCGAGGTAACGCGCGGCACTCGCATCGGCTACGTGCCGCAGGTGGAATCGGTCGACTGGAACTTTCCGATCACGGTCGGCGAAGTGTTGGCTATGACCCGCACACGCCGGCACTGGCCGCGTACAACGCGCAGCGAACGTGCCGAGATGAAAGAGGTGCTCGAGGGGTTGGGGTTGCATGGCTTGGAAGGTCGTCATATTCGTGAACTCAGCGGCGGTCAACAACAGCGCGTGTTCGTGGCCCGGGCGATGTTCGGTAAGCCCGACATTTTGATTTTGGACGAACCCACCAGCGGCGTCGACGTGCGCACGCGGCATGAGATTTTGCATTTGCTGCGCGATCTGCACAGCAAGGGGAGCACGATTCTGCTCACCACCCACGACCTCAACGGCTTAGCGTCGCACTTGCCGCGGCTTGTGTGCCTCAATCGCGAAGTGATTGCCGACGGCTCACCCCGCGAAACGCTGATTCCTGAAGTGTTGGAGCGCACGTATGGCGCACCATTGCACGTGTTGGAGCACGGCGGTATGCCGATCGTGCTTGATCACGACTACACCTCATCCGAAGTGCTGCGTGACACCGAACGTCAAATGCGATCAGAACGCGAGAGCCGTCAATGACTATCGCTCTGGACTTGTTGGCGCCATACGACTTTGCCTTTTTTCAGCGTGGCATGGTGGCAGCCACGCTGGCTGGCGCATTGTGCGGTGTGCTGGGGGTGTTCGTGGTCTTGCGCGGCATGTCGTATATCGGCCACGGCTTGTCACATGCGGTGTTTGGTGGGGCGGCCGCATCGGCGGTGATGTCGATTAATTTCTTTGTGGGTGCTGGCATCTGGGGCATCATCTCGGGTGTGCTCATCGGGCGCATCGCGCGCCGCAAGATCATCGGGGCCGATGCGGCGATTGGCATCGTAACCACGGCGAGTTTTGCTGGTGGCATCGCACTGCTTAATCGCTATGGGCAAGCCCGCAAAAGCATCGAAGCAGTGTTGTTCGGCAGTGTGCTCGGTGTGTCGTGGGTGGATATCGCAGCAATATTGGCTGTGTCACTAGCGGTTGGTGCCATCGTGCTATTCGCATATCGAGCGTTTCTGTTTGCCACCTTCGACCCGCAAGTGGCAACCGTGTCGGGTGAACGCGTCGCAGCCATCGAAGTCATGTTGATGGTCATGTTGTCGGTCACCATTTTGGTGACCATGCGAGTAATCGGAACCCTGCTGATTTCGGCTCTGCTCGTGATTCCGGCGGCAACGGCCCGGATGATCACCAACTCGTTTTCGCGCATGTTGATGCTGTCACCGATGATTGGCGCTGTGTGCTGTTTGGTGGGGATGAATCTGTCGTACCATCTCGACACCAGTGCCGGCGCCACCATCATCTTGGTAGCGGCTGCGGTGTTTACTGCCACGTATCTGTTGGCGGGTCGTCGGGCGCGACTGCGGGTTGCTTCGTTGCATCACCTCTAAGGGCGCAGCACCCACTCGACACCGTCTTTGGTGTCGCGCACTTCAACACCCGCAGCCAAAAGTTGGTCGCGCACCAAGTCGGAGAGATCGAATCGTTTTTCGCCACGTACCGATGCCCGCACAGCTAGTAAACCGTTGACGAGCGGCGCCACCACCGAGCGTGGGTCGCGCAGGCCGTTGATGGCAATCTCGCCCAGTTTGGAAATCATCGCGCGCAAGGTGGACACCGCGTGATCTTGATCGGGGCCCTGCAAGGTGTCAACAGACCACGCTCGAATATCTGACTCAAGCGCCAGCACCGCCCCCACGGCGGCATCGGCATTGTGCTGGGCGATAGCCGAGTCGAACGCGCTGCGGTGGGCAGCGACTGCTGCTGCCAGCGACGTGGGCGGGGATTGTGTTGTTGGGGACGGTGTTGCTTTGGCGCGTGCTGCTGGGTCTTCACTAGCCGCAGTCGACACCGATGTGGCTGGTGCAGAGCTTGATGCCCAGTTGAGTGACCGCAAGTCGGCCAGGGGAATGCTTGCCCCTGATGCGTAAATTTTTTGGGCGTCACCTTTGCGCAGGGTGACGGTGGCATTGCCGACCACATCAGCCACGTCGCGTTCTAGGTCGATGACCAGCCCAGTGTGCTCGTCAACACCGATGATGAACTCGTCGGCATGCAACTGTGTTTCAAGCATGCGTAAGCGCGATTCGCCGAGGTAACAAAAGCGTGTGTCGTGGTTGCCGCCTTCGGCATTGTCAAAGTGCGGAATCACCGTTGCAGTAATGCCGATATCACGCAAGACGTTGAGGCCGTCGAGCCAAAAAGGGTCGAGGCCCGCTTTGTAGATCTCATACACCGGCACGGTGTGGCAGCCCAGGGTCAATGCTGCTGCTGAGGCAAAAGTGACGATGCCACCGTTTTGCAATTTGTTGGCCACCAGTGAACGCAGGGGTGTGTTGGTCCATTGCCGCAACGCGTAGGTCGGCGAGCCGGGGCCAGCGAACAGATAATGGGCGTCATCTACGAGGCGCAAACCCTTTTCGATCGCCACGGCATCAGGTGTAATCGCATCAGGCGCCATGCCGTCAGTTGCTTGCAAGCGAGTGAGCCCTGCAACCTGCAACTGCACATTCACGCTTGTGGCGAAATATTCCACGGCACGCTGGGCGAGTTCGGCGGCATTCGATTGAAATCCATACGGCGTGTCGAGCACTACTGCCCGCACGGGTGTTGGCAACAACGAAGTGAGGCGACGGTGGGTCGACACCATGGTCGGTGCGGTTTCGCCCGAGCCCATGATGGCCAGGATGCGGGGAAGTGTCATGTCAAAAACCCACTCACGATGTTTTCATGAAGTGCTGTCGCCCAACGCTCAGGAAATTGGGCATGCAGGTCGTGGTGCGCTGGCGAAAACCACTGCACTTTCACTCGTTCATTCTGCTTGGTGAATGCGTCATATTCGCGACGCTTCTCACTCGACCAAGCATCACCCGAGTCGGCAGGGGTAAAGAGCACAGGCACCGTGATTGACGGCAAGATATCGTGCGGTCGGTGCTCCCACAATCCGCGCAGCACCTTAATGTGGCGATCAAAAGTCAACCATGGGCTGATGGTGCCGTCGTCGTGATGTTGCATGTTGGCCAGCGCGCCAGTAACCGCAGTTTCGGGCCAACCCGCGTACACGCGGCGCATCATTTTGGCAAAGCCATCGGCGCGACTCCCGGCCAGGCGGGGTGGTTGCAGCGCTTCGACGCAGTCATCCCACGAAGCAAAACGATCACACAGTTGGATGAGCCCGCCGTCGACTGCGCACACCCCACGCGTGGAGGTGGGGTGGCGGTGGGCGAGTTCGACCACCACATTGCCGCCCCACGATTGCCCAGCGACGATTGGTCGCTGCAAACCAAGTTGCTTGATGAGTGTTGCCAGGTCATCGACCACCGTCGCCATGTCGTAGCCGTCGTCGGGTTTGTCGCTCAGGCCATGCCCGCGTTGATCAAGCGACACCACGTGATATCCGAAACCGGCAAGTGCGGAGGCGGCTCCGTCCCACAAACGAGAATTCGAAGCCAGCCCGTGCACCAACACAATCGACGGTTGGGTGTTTGCTACCCCCAGTTCGCGCACGGCAAGACGTATGTCGCCAACCTGCACAAGCCGATGAGTCATGATGTCTCCGTCACCATACCCGTGGCAATAGCGTGGGCTTGTGGCCAGTGACATTCTTGACGTTGACTTGCTTGCTTTCGAGCAGGGCAACGCCCAGCAACAAAAAGCAGTCGTCGATGGTGTGATGCGCAGCCTGGCAACCGGGTTTGTCTACACGAGCCACGACTTGTCGGAAGACCTTCTCGACACCACGTATGCGATGTTGTTCGAATTTTTCAACAAGCCGCAAGCTGAAAAGCGGGGCTACATCGCTGCTGGCGCCAACGGGCAAACCGGCTACACCGACGTGTTGGTCGAAACTGCCGAGGTGAGCGACAAGCCCGACTGGAAAGAAATGTTGAACTGGGGCAAGCAAGTCGAGCCTGGTCACCCCATGCGCCGCAAATTTCCACAGGCCTACCCCGACCAGGTGCTGCCCGAGGCGTCGGTGCCGGGCATCAGCAAAGTGTTGTATGCGTTCCACGACGCGATGATCGATTTGCAAACACGTTTCTTGCGCATTATCGCTGTGGGTCTTGGTTGCAAAGACAGTTTCTTTGACCAGATGGTCGACAACGGCTGTGCATTGAACCGTGCCATTCGGTACCCAAGCATGAAGAACGTTCCGGGTGACGGCCATGTATGGGCTGCTGAACACGGCGACATCAACCTGATTACCGCGTTGCCACGGGCAACTGCGAAAGGTTTGCAAGTGAAGCACGACGGTAAATGGATCGATGCTGTGCCACCAGCCGGACATGTCATTTTGAATACAGGCATCATGCTCGAGCGATTGTCTAACGGTGTGATTCCGATTGGTTGGCACCGAGTAGTGGCCGACCCGAACTTCGACGGCGAGCGATACAGCATTGTGCAGTTTTGTCACCCGCGACCAAGCACCTTGTTGGCGCCGCTGCCAACGTGCGTTACCAAAGACAACCCGTTGCGTTACCCCACGGTGACGGCTGGTGATGCGCTTGATGAAGTGATTTATCGTATCAATCTGGTCGAGGGCGCACGTCGAGTTACTAGCTAGAGAGGCACGATCTTTTTCATGAACATCGGCGTGCTCACTGGCGGTGGGGATTGCCCTGGTCTTAATGCAGTGATTCGCGCCATCGTACGCAAGGCACAAAGCGTCGGCGGTCATCGCGTGCTTGGTTTTTATGACTCGTGGGACGGTGTGCTTGAGAAGCGATTTGAAGAACTCGATATCAGCAAAGTGCGCGGCATCTTGCCCAAAGGCGGCACAATTCTGGGCACGCGGCGCGGCAGCCCGTTTGATTACCCCGATGGTGTGCAGCGCACCAAGCAAGTGTTTGCCGATCTCGGCCTAGATGCGTTGGCGGTGATCGGTGGCAACGGCTCATTGACCGTCGCTTCGATGTTGGCTGACGACCATGGCTTGCCAATTGTTGGCGTGCCCAAAACAATTGACAACGACGTGGTTGGTACCGACGCAACGTTCGGGTTTCAAACTGCGGTGCAGATAGCCACCGATGCAATCGACCGTCTGCACACCACCGCAGAAAGTCACGACCGTGTAATGGTGATCGAAGTAATGGGTCGCGACGCTGGATGGATTGCTTTACATGCGGGGTTGGCTGGCGGGGCCACTGCCATATTGGTGCCCGAGGCGCCGTTCGATATTCGCGAAGTCGCAGCGATCGTCACTCAGCGCCACGACCGCGGTCGCTATGCATCGCTCGTGGTAGTTGCCGAAGGCGCCAAACCAAAACCCGGCACGCTCGAGGTGCCAGAACCTCAACTCGACAAATATGGTCGCGAAATGCATGGCAGCATTAGCCAAGTAATCGCCCCCGAGTTGTCGCGACTCACCGGGTTTGAGTCGCGTGTGGTGCAATTGGGCCATGTGCAGCGCGGGGGTACACCGACGGCCTATGACCGAGTGTTGTCGTCGCGGTTTGGCTTGGCCGCAGTCGATGCCGTGTATGCCAAAGCATTCGGCGACATGGTGGTGTTGAACTGCGGGCGTATCGAGCGAGTGTCGATGCAGGTGACGCGCGGTCAGACGCGCACCATTGACCTCGATTTGTTTAACGACGTCGCCGCAACCTTCTTTGGCTGACGCAGCCTGCATTCTCGGGATGCGAGGGACGTAAGACAGAATTTAGACGGGCTTAGTGCGGCTGTACCTTGTTGTTCACTTGGCGGCCAACTTGCTGGACGAGATTTTGGAGGTCTTCGCATTCCGCGAAGGCGCTGTTGCTGCAGTTCGAATTGTCAGCGGCAGATGGCTCGTCAAATAGTGGAAAGAATGACCAACATGACAATAAATTTCGACTCAGAAGACATTGGCAGCAATCCAAGCGACAACCGCATGTTTCATGACGTGCTGGACAAATTTGTTTCACGTCGGGCGGTTATTGCCGGCGGTCTCGCTGGAGCGGCGTTTGCATTCGCGGGTAGCAAGGTTTCCGCCAAGGGAATCGCGCCAACTAACCGAACTGCTAGTGGGGTGGCAGCAAAGGCTCGACAAAAGATTGGATTCACTTCGATTCCGCTCCAATCCTCGCCGATGCCGACCATTGCTCCTGAATACCAGTACTCCTCCCTCATCCCGTGGCGCACACGCCTGGACGGAAAGGGTGAATTTCCTGAAACCCTGAACTCTGATGAACAGGCAAGGTCCGTGGGCCTAGGTCACGATGGCATCTGGTACTTCGGCGACAACCGGAAGGGAATGCTCGCCATCAACTTTGAATATGGCACAACGCAGCATGCCCTCGGCAAAGCAGTACCAACAAGCTTGGAGGAAGTGCGGGTCTCGCAACACCTGCACGGGGTCGGCGTGATGTACATCGAAAAAGACGCCAAGGGATGGTCCTTGAAGAAGGACAAGCGCAATCGTCGTGTACACGTGAATACTCCGGTGCAGTTCAGCGGGCCTGCCGCCAAGAGCGCTCTCTTGGCGAACATCGCTGGCAACGAGCCACTTGGAACTTTGAACAACTGTGCGAACGGTTATACCCCGTGGGGTACGTACCTTACGTGTGAAGAGAACTTCAACGGCTACTTCGGTGCAACGAACCCGACATGGAAAGCAAGCATTGAGGAAACTCGCTACGGAGTGAATGCCAATGGTTTCGGTTATGACTGGCACAAGTATGACCAGCGTTTCGACCGGTCTCAACCTGGCTACGCCAACGAGATCAATCGTTTTGGATGGGTGGTAGAGATTGACCCGGAGAATCCAAAGGCCAAACCAGTCAAGCGAACGGCACTCGGTCGTGTAAAACATGAAGGTGCCGAATTGGTGGTTGGCAAGAACAACCGTGTAGTGGTGTACATGGGTGATGACGAGCGCTTTGACTACATCTACAAGTTCGTGTCTGCTGGCGACTGGAAGAAGATGGTCGCCGCTGGCAAGAGCCCGCTCGATGAGGGCACCCTGTACGCAGCACGCTTCAACGACGACGGAACCGGCGAGTGGCTTGAGCTGAGCCCGAGCAATCCGGCGTTGTCGGCTTGGTCGATCGACAAGATCCTCGTTCATACGCGACTTGCGGCCGACCTTGCGGGGGCAACGAAGATGGATCGTCCGGAATGGATCTCCACCGGCGCCGATGGTTGGCAGTACGGTACGCTGACCAACAACAGTAACCGCGGACGCTCCGGTCAGCCCGGTGTCAATGCGGCAAACCCCATTGTCCAGAACTCCGACGGACACATCATCCGATGGAAGGACTCCGACGGAAACCTCGGTCGTACTTTCCAGTGGAATCTGTTCCTCGTCTCGCGAGATACGTTCGATGAAGGCGGTCAGATGTTCGGGTCGCCCGACGGTATCTGGGCCGACCCCGATGGTCGCATCTTCATCCAAACGGACGGCACGCAGCCCGGTCGAAACAACGATCAGATGCTCGTCGCTGATGCAAAGACCAAGGAAATCAAACGGATCTTCACCGGTGTGGCTGGATGCGAAGTCACAGGAGTTGCAGTAACTCCAGACCGAAAGACGATGTTCGTCAACTTGCAACATCCGGGCGACGGCGACCCAAAGATCTCGAACTTCCCGGCGAAGTTCACGGGAGCTGCTGGTCCTCGTCCGCGTGACTGCACCATCGTGATTACTCGCAAAGATGGTGGAATCATCGGAAGCTGAGCGCTGAGCAACAGATCAATTGAATCACGCAGCGCTTCCTGCCGAGAGGCAACGGGGTTACCCCTTCACTCGTTGTCTCTTGGCAGGTGCGGTTTACCTCCGACGTTAGTTTGGCGCGCCAAACTGTGTTTCTAGTTTGGCGGGCCAAACTGTCGATCGCCGGCGTCGCCGAGGCCCGGCACGATGAAGGCGTGTTCGTTCAAGTGGCTGTCAATCGATGCGGTAATGATGTGCAAGTTCATCCCGGTTGATTCGAGAAACTTGATTCCCTCGGGGGCTGCGAGCACGCACGCCACAAAAATCGTGGTGCTCGCCCCGCGATCCACCAAAATTTTGCAACCGTGGGCGAGCGAGCCACCTGTGGCCAGCATGGGGTCGAGCACCACACAGGTGCGGCCGCTCAAATTGGTGGGCAACTTGGCAACGTATTCGCTCGGTTCGTGGGTTTCTTCGTCGCGCTGCACACCCACCACCGCAATGTCGGCATCGGGCAGCAGCTCCATTGCTGCCGGCAACATGCCCAGACCAGCACGCAAAATAGGCACCAGCACCGGGCGACTCGCAAGTTGCACGCCGTCGGTGGTGGCCAGTGGCGTGGTTACCTTGCGTGGCGTAGTCGGAATCCGCCGTGTTGCTTCGGCAACTACCACGAGTGACAGCCTGCGCATCTCGGCGCGAAAGATTTGGTTGGTGGTGTTCTGGTCGCGCAGGTTGGTGAGCGCTTCTTGGGCAACTGGATGATCAACGACGGTTACTTGAACAGGCATGGCTACATACTTACGCAGTCGTGTGGGGGGATGCGAACTAGCGTTTTGCTGGTGCGAATCACTACTGCGCAGAGTCGCGTCGAGTGTGAGCAAGCCGGGGCGTTGTTCGACCAGGTCTGGGCGATGCAGGGCATGGTGCCCAACGAGGTCATCATCGCCACGGTGCATGCCGGTGGCTATGCCTCACTGGCGTGGGTCGGCGATCAGCTGGTCGGGGCGAGTTGGGGGTTTCTCGGCACACACAACAACGAGCCGACCCTGCATTCGCACGTGACGGGTGTGTTGCCTGCACACAACTCAAGCGGGATTGGCGAAGCGCTCAAGCGGCACCAATGGGATTGGGCCAACGAGCGGGGGATTGCTGCCATCACCTGGACTTTCGACCCGCTAGTGCGCCGCAACGCATATTTCAATTTGGCAAAACTCGGTGCGCGGGTTACCGACTATCACGAAGACTTTTATGGCGCCATCAACGATGGGCTCAACCAAGGTGAACACACCGACAGATTGTTGGTGCGCTGGGCAGTTGCAGGCTGCAACGGGGTGGCGCCAGTAGCCCAGCATGTTGCTACGGCAGAATGGAGCATCTCCACACCACAAGACATCGAAGCCCTGCGTCGCCACGATCGGGCTGCAGCAGCCCAATGGCGCGCAGCCCAGCGAGTCGAGTTGCGCAAAGCATTCGCTGGTGGATGGAAGGTGGCCGGCGTCATGAGCGACGGCAGCTATGCAGTGGCACGAGCATGACCCCAGCGAGCCGCGCATGATTGCTGAAATTCGTTTGCGGCGCGCGCACATCGATCTGGTGTCGCCGTTTCGTACCAGCTTTGGGGTCGAGACCGCCCGCGACTTGCTGTATATAGAGGTGTCGGGTGACGGCGTCACCGGTTGGGGCGAATGTGTGGCCATGAGTGAACCGATGTACTCAAGTGAGTATGTCGACGGATGCGAAGAAGCGTTGCGGCGGTTCATGTTGCCGTTGGTGCAGAGCAACACCACCGCCGAGTCGTTCACCGAGTCGGTGCGTGGCATTCGTGGGCACTTCATGGCCAAGGCCGTGCTCGAGACCGCATTGCTCGATTTTCAGTTGCGTCGTGTCGGCGTAAGCCTCGGCACTTTTTTGGGCGCCACTCAAACTCGGGTGCAATCTGGTGTGTCGGTGGGCATTCAACCAAGCATCGACAATTTGCTGCAAGTGGTGCAGGGTTATCTTGACGATGGTTACTTGCGCATCAAGTTGAAGATCGAGCCGGGTTTCGACATCGAACCAGTGCGTGCCGTGCGCTCAACGTTTGGTGACGCCCTCTTGCTGCAGGTGGACGCCAACTCGGCGTATCACCTGAGCGATGCCGAACATCTGGCAGAACTCGACGAATTCAATCTGCTGCTCATCGAGCAACCGTTGCCTGAAGAGCAGGTGGCTTCGCACGCCCAATTGGCCAAAGTGGTGCGCACACCCATTTGTCTGGATGAGTCGATTCTTTCTGCAGAAGTTGCTCGTGAAGCGCTTGATATCGGCGCCTGCAGCATTATCAACATCAAACCCGGTCGAGTGGGTGGCTATCTCGAGGCAAAAAAGATTCACGACCTCTGCTTTGAGCGTGGCGTGGCGGTGTGGTGCGGGGGAATGCTCGAAACTGGCATTGGCCGCGCCGCCAACTTGGCCCTGGCGGCCTTGCCGGGGTTCACCTTGCCGGGTGACACGTCTGCGTCAGCCAGATACTTTGCCCGCGACGTGACCACGCCGTTCGTATTGCGTGATGGGCACTTGGATGTGCCCACGGGCCCTGGCATCGGCGTTGAACCCGATCTTGACTTTCTCGACTCCATCACCGACCGAGTTGAGCGCGTCGACAGCTTTTTGGCTGCGCACTAAGCCGTAAGGCGAAACAAGATTGCGGTCTCGACTAAGTGTTCGTTGCGTCCACGAACTTTGCTCCACAACGTAGTGATGTTCCAATAGATGCTGAACATCGCATAGACCGGCCCATATTTTTTGGCGATGGCCTTGCGCACTGCCAGGGCTTCGGCGCCGGTCACCAGCCGTGCCGTGCCGGCAAGAACGGGGGCGTCGGTGTTTACCGTGCCTTTAATATCGCACAACTGCAAAGTAACTGCGGGGTTATTGCGAAGGCGCTTCACTTTGCCCACGTTCGTTTCGGTGATGACACCAAACTCGTCACCCATGGCAGCAAACCACACTGCTGTTGCAACTGCGGTGCCGTCGCGGCGAAACGTGACGAGCGAGACGTACTTTTCTTTGTTGCTGAGCGCCGAAGACATGATGTTGTCGGGATGGCAGGATTTGAACCTGCGACCTCCTGGTCCCAAACCAGGCGCACTAGCCAAGCTGTGCTACATCCCGTGTGCTGTCAGGCTAGTGACTGAACCACCGAGAGCAGTCGCTGCACGTCATCGTGAGTCACGTAGCGCACTACGCCAGCGCGCACTACACCGCCAAACTCTGTCAGCCCCAAGTGCGATACCAGTTCGACTGCGTACGAACTGCCTGACCAAACGGCGATCTTTGCTGCTGCCAGCGCTTGGGCAACATGGTCTGGCGACACACCATCGACCGTGAATGCCACGGTGGGCGTGCGGGCGTCGAGAGTTGGCGGCCCCCACACGCGCACATGGGCCATGGCGAGCAAACCGTTGAGCAGCGGTGCAAACACTTCCTGTTCGTATGCCGCCACACTCGCCATGTCTTCTTCGAGCAAGTATCGGGCTGCGGCTTCGGTGGCGGCGATGTTTTCAAAGTTCGGGGTTCCGGTTTCAAATCGACGCGGGCCAAGGTCATCAGCAGGTCGCACTTTGGCGACAGGCAAAGCGTTGAGCAAATTCGGCTCGATGCACAACACGCCAGCGTGCGGGCCGTACCACTTATATGGGCTGGTGGCGAGCACATCGCAGCCAATGTCGCGCACGCTTACTGGCATGTGTGGCGCAAGATGCACGGCGTCAACAAAGACACGTGCACCAACGCGATGGGCGAGCGCCACCACGGCCTTCACATCTGGCATCGTGCCGATGAGGTTCGAAGCCCCAGTGACTGCCACCCACTTGGTGTTGGGGGTGATGAGCGCTGCGAGCGCATCCATATCCAGTCGGCCATCAACAGTGGAAAACGGAGCGAGTACATGCTCGGCTCCCGACTCTTCGCACGCGATGCGCCACGGTGACACGTTGGCGTCGTGATCCAGGCGGGTGCCCACCACACGATCACCTGGTTGCAAGGTGCGGGCTACCGCTCGGGTGAAAGCAAACGTCAACGTTGTCATGTTGGCGCCGAACACCACACTTTGTGGGTCGGCATCAAGCAGTTGGGCCACTACACCGCGGGCACGCTCGAGCAAGTCGTCTGTGGCATTGGCAGCGGCGAAGGCGCCATGAGTGTTGGCGTTGTTACCACTCGCTGACCACTCACTGGCAGCACGGATTGCAACGTCCACCATTTGGGTGCCAGCCGGGCCATCAAAACGTGCCCAACCATCACGCACACCTGGAAACCGATGGCGCACGTCGGCGCCGGTCATTTCGCGCGCTTCGCGGCTTTCGCCAGACGCTTCTTGGCGCGGCCAAGTGGGGCCAAGTGGCGGTGATCTAAGTCGCTTATCTCGGTGCCGTCAGCAAAACGCACCCAGTAGCGCTGCCACTGAAACCCGTTAGCCAGAATCACGCGGCCTTCGCTGCCGGCAGGCAGATCGGGAAGATCGACGATGGTGACCACCGTGTCGCCGATCCGCAGGTCAATTTGGCCTTCATGAGGCGTGGCGAGGGAGTGGGGCTTCCAAAACGGCATGCTCTCAGTATGGCACTTGTAGCCTTCTGGATTCATGCAGTGCACCATTGAGCCGCTCGAAGGCAACAAAGTAAAACTTGACGTTTCGGTAGATGAAACGTCATTCGACCAAGACATCGAGGTGGCCTACCGCAAGTTGGCGCGCCAGGTTCGCATTCCGGGCTTTCGGCCAGGCAAAGCACCACGTCGGGTGATTGAAGCGCATCTCGGCGACGACGGCAAGCGCGCCGCGCGGGCCCAGGCCATCAAAGACGCCGTGCCGAAATATTTGGCTGAAGCCGTCAAGCAACATGACATCGACATCATCGTCACGCCGAAGGTCGAGCACGTGCATGGCGCCGAAGCCGACAGCGGCCCGATTTCGTTTCACTGTGAAGTTGAAGTGCGCCCAGTTAT
>Ga0247831_1002880_pt1 | contig 26534 bp, 17 predicted proteins | sample LaCruzMarch2015__9_FD_192406 | JGI IMG/M metagenome (GOLD analysis project Ga0247831, IMG submission 192406) | Freshwater microbial communities from meromictic Lake La Cruz, Castile-La Mancha, Spain - LaCruzMarch2015_1m | ecosystem: Environmental > Aquatic > Freshwater > Lake | place: Spain...
AGGGATTGAGCCCAATCTGGCAGCGCGGTGTAGTGCAGGTGATGCGGACCGGCCCAGATGTACAGGGTGATCAGTGCCCAGAAGTGCACGATGGACAGGCGGTAGGAGTAGATCGGACGCTCAGCCTGCTTGGGTACGAAGTAGTACATCATGCCCAGGAAACCGGTGGTCAGGAAGAAACCCACCGCGTTGTGGCCGTACCACCACTGGATCATTGCGTCTGTTGCACCAGCGTACATGGAGTACGACTTGAACAGGCTGACCGGAACGGCCGCGCTGTTAACGATGTGCAGCATCGCGGTAACCAGAATAAAGGCACCGAAGAACCAGTTACCTACATAAATATGCTTGGTCTGGCGTTTGATGATGGTGCCGAAGAACACCACGGCATAAGCGATCCAGACGATGCCCAGGAGGATATCGATTGGCCACTCAAGCTCGGCGTATTCCTTGGAACCGGTGAAACCCATCGGCAGAGTGATCACTGCTGCGACGATCACGGCTTGCCAGCCCCAGAATACGAACGCGGCAAGGCCATCAGAGATCAGGCGTGCCTGGCTGGTGCGTTGCACCACGTAGAACGAGGTGGCCATCAGCGCACAACCACCGAAGGCGAAAATCACCGCGTTGGTGTGCAGCGGACGCAGACGGCCAAAGCTCGTCCATTCCATACCCAGGTTAAGTTCAGGCCACACCAGCTGTGCGGCGATGAAAACACCCAGGCTCATGCCAATGACTCCCCAGATCACCGTCATTACGGCGAACTGGCGAACCACCTTGTAGTTATAAGCAGTCGGACTGATTGCTGTGCTCATTATGGGTTCCACGGTTAATGGATTTTTTAGGGGCAAAAATCGGCGGCAAGTATGGAGAAAGCAGGTGCTCATTGCAACGACACAAGCCGGCGCGATAAGGCTTTCAGGGCTGTCGGCAAGCATGCATGGCCGCGTATGCAAGGTATTGCCGCAAGCAAAAAACGCCTAACAGGCGTAGCGCGAAAGATGGGAATCGCCTTGGAGTTATGACAGGTGGCGACTGTCGACAAGATTAGCTCAAGTCAAACATCGCGCGTGCACTTGGTCGGAAGGGTGCGACCTTGGGTCGCATGGCTGGAGCAACTGTCCAGCGCGAGGGGTGGGGGTTGTACTGACTGGCGAGGCTAGCTCGCCAGTCAGTTTGCTACAGGCGCCTTACTGGGCGGCGGCGTTCTGCTGCGATTTGCTCAGGCTCAGAACATAAGCTGCCAGCAGATGCACTTTGTCGTTGCCCAGATACTGCTCTTGCGCCGGCATTTGGCCGTTGCGGCCGTGACGGATGGTCTGTTGCAGCTGCACCAGGCTGCTGCCGTAGATCCAGCCGGCCGGGCTGGTCAGGTCGGGCGCGCCGAGCATGGCCATGCCTTTGCCTTCTGCACCGTGGCAGGCCAGGCAGTTAGCGGCATAGATGGCGGCGCCTTTTTCCAGGTCGAAGCTCTTGTCAGCTGGCAATGGCAAACTGGCCAGATCCTTGCGTACATAAGCTGCGACCTGCTGCACGCCTTCTTCGCCAATCACCGCAGCCCAGGCCGGCATGGCGCCGATGCGACCATTGAGGATGCTGGTCTTGATCACATTAGGTTCGCCGCCCCAGCGCCAGTGGCTGTCGGTCAGGTTGGGGAAGCCCACCGCACCTTTGGCGTCGGAGCCGTGGCAAACCGAGCAATAGGTGGCGAACATGCGGCCGCCCATTTTTAGCGCTTGCTCGTCTTTGGCCACTTCTTCCAGGGGCATGGCTGCATATTTGGCGAAGATCGGTCCATACAGTTCGTCCGCCTTGTCGACTTCGCGCTGCCATTGCTTGACCTGGGTCCAGCCGCCTTCGTAACCCGGCAGTACGCCTTTCCAGCTGCCCAGGCCGGGATACAGCACCAGGTAGCCAATCGAGAAGATCAGCGTGCCGAGAAACAGCATGAACCACCATTTGGGCAGCGGGTTGTCATATTCCTCGATGCCGTCGAAGGCATGCCCCATGGTCTGATCGGTAGGGCTCTTGTGAACTTCGCTCTTGCGGGTGGCGAAAATCAGCCAGAACAGCGCGATCAGGGTGCCGACTGTCAGCAGAGTGATGTACCAGCTCCAGAAAGTGCTCATGGGGTCTTGCTCCTAGGTGCAGCCAGCTTGGGTTCATCGGCAAAGGGCAGCAGGGCGGCTTGATCGAAGGCTGTGCGACGTTTGCCGCTGTAAGCCCAGAGGGTCACGCAGACAAACGACAGCAAAACCAGTGCCGTGCCGATGCCGCGTATGGTTCCAATATCCAGAGCGCCGATATCAATAAATTCGAATGACATGGCTTACCTCTTGTTCTTCACGGCAGTGCCGAGCACTTGCAGGTAGGCGACCATGGCGTCCATCTCGCTTTTGCCTTTTACAGCTGCGCTGGCGCCGGCAATGTCTTCATCGCTGTAGGGCACGCCTAGCAGGCGCAGGGCTTTCATCTTGGCCGGGGTGTCTTGGCCGTCCAGAGTGCCTTCCACCAGCCAGGGATAAGAAGGCATCTTCGACTCCGGCACCACGTTGCGCGGGTTGTAGAGGTGCGCGCGATGCCATTCATCCGAGTAGCGGCCGCCCACGCGGGCCAGGTCCGGTCCGGTGCGTTTGGAACCCCAGAGGAAGGGGTGGTCGTAGACGCTTTCACCGGCGACCGAGTAATGGCCATAACGCTCGGTTTCGGCGCGGAATGGGCGGATCATTTGCGAGTGGCAGCCGACGCAGCCTTCGCGGATATAGATGTCGCGGCCTTCCAGCTGCAGCGCGGTGTAGGGCTTGAGGCCGGCCACCGGTTCATTGGTGACGTCCTGGAAGAACAGCGGAACAATCTGCGTCAGGCCGCCGATACTCACGGCCAGTACCATCATCAGCGCCATCAGGCCAATGTTCTTCTCGAGTATTTCGTGTCTCATCAGTGGGCTCCCTCAAGCGAAAACTGCGCGGCGGCTTCCATCTCAGCGGCTTTGGTATGACGCACGGTCTGCCAGACGTTCCAGGCCATCACCAGCATGCCGGCGAAGAAGATCGCACCGCCGATCACCCGGACAACAAAGCCGGGGTGGCTGGCTTCCAGTGCTTCGACAAAGGAGTAGGTGAGGGTGCCGTCTTCGTTGACAGCGCGCCACATAAGGCCCTGGGCGATGCCGTTGACCCACATCGAGGCGATATAGAGCACGGTGCCGATGGTGGCGAGCCAGAAGTGCACGTTGATCAGGCTGGTGCTGTGCATCTCATCGCGGCCGAAGACTTTCGGCAGCATGTGATACAGCGAGCCGATGGACACCATGGCCACCCAGCCGAGCGCACCGGCATGCACGTGACCGATGGTCCAGTCGGTGTAGTGAGACAGGGCGTTGACGGTCTTGATCGCCATCATCGGACCTTCAAAGGTCGACATGCCATAGAACGCCAGGGACACCACCAGAAAGCGCAGGATCGGGTCGGTGCGCAACTTATGCCAGGCCCCGGAGAGGGTCATCATGCCGTTGATCATGCCGCCCCAGCTCGGTGCCAGCAGAATCAGCGACATCACCATGCCCAGGCTCTGCGCCCAGTCCGGCAGCGCGGTGTAGTGCAGGTGGTGCGGGCCGGCCCAGATGTACACGGCAATCAGCGCCCAGAAGTGCACGATGGACAAGCGGTAGGAATACACCGGGCGCCCAGCCTGCTTGGGCACGAAGTAGTACATCATCCCCAGAAAACCGGCGGTGAGGAAAAAGCCCACGGCGTTGTGGCCGTACCACCACTGGATCATCGCGTCCGTCGCCCCGGCATAGGCCGAGTAGGACTTGGTCAGGGTGACCGGCACTTCCAGGTTGTTGACCAGGTGCAGCAGGGCCACGGTGAGGATAAAACCACCGAAGAACCAGTTGCCCACATAGATGTGGCTGACGTTACGCTTGATCACCGTGCCGAAGAACACGATGGCGTAGCTGACCCAGACAATGGTGATCAGAATGTCGATCGGCCATTCCAGTTCGGCGTATTCTTTCGAGCTGGTCCAGCCCAGTGGCAGGCTGATGGCCGCCAGCACGATCACCAGTTGCCAGCCCCAGAAGGTAAAGGCCGCCAGTTTGGGGGCGAACAGGGTGGCCTGCGAGGTGCGTTGCACCGCGTAATAGCTGGTGGCGAACAGTGCGCAACCGCCGAAGGCGAAGATCACCGCGTTGGTATGCAGCGGGCGCAGGCGCCCGAAGCTGGTCCACGGTAGGTTGAAGTTGAGTTCGGGCCAAGCCAGTTGCGCGGCGATAAACACGCCGAGCCCCATCCCGACAATGCCCCACACCACTGTCATGATGGCGAATTGGCGAACCACCCTGTAGTTGTAGGCGGAACTGGTTGCTGTGTTCATGTCTGGGCTTCCATCCACGGTTTATAGGCAGATCATCGAAAATCAGCGGCTGCGGGCTTGTACGATCTGCACCGCAGTCCAACGGATTCTTCAAGAACCTACTTACGATCTGCTGCGCGCCGGCCCTGCTGCGTTAAAAACAGGCTCGGAATGCTCATGTACAACTCGTACACTCCGCTTCCTCGCCTGTTTTTGTCTTGCATGGCTCTAGCTCGCGAAATCGTAAGTAGGTTCTAAGCGAGGCAAGCATGAGCAAAGGGCAGGTGGCAGGTATTGACGGGGATCAATACGTGCAGGGGCAGGGTGAGGGCGCATGGTTGTGGGATCGTCCGCTTGGCGAGACGCACGCCACCCTGATTCTGGCTCATGGTGCGGGTGCGCCGATGGACAGCGAATTCATACAAACCATGGCGCAAAGCCTTGCTGCGCGTGGGATTGCTGTAGTGCGCTTCGAGTTCGCCTACATGGCTGCGCGGCGTTTGGACGGTAAGAAACGTCCCCCTAACCCCCAGGCCAAACTGCTCGCACAGTGGCGCGAGGTGTACCGCCAGGTGCGCCAACAGGTCGCAGGGCCGCTGGCGATTGGCGGCAAGTCCATGGGCGGGCGCATGGCCAGTCTGCTGGCTGATGAGTTGGGCACCGATGCGCTGGTATGTCTGGGCTATCCCTTTTATGCCGTCGGCAAGCCGGAAAAACCGCGTATTGAGCACCTGGCCGGGCTGAGTACGCCGACATTGATCATTCAGGGTGAGCGCGATGCCCTGGGTGATCGTCAGACGGTGGCAGGCTATACGCTGTCTGCGGCGATCACGTTGCACTGTTTGACCGCCGGCGATCATGACTTAAAGCCGCTAATAAGCTCAGGCTTAAGCCATCAACAGCACATGCAGGCGGCCGCCGATGCAATTGCGCAGTTTCTCTGCGCATAAGCCGGCGAAGGCTGGCGTTCAATGAATACGTTCTATTCCTACTAAAACACTAGGACTTTGCCGGCGCTGGCGAGTGGCGTACACTGCGCCCATGTTTGCGAGGAGTTGCCATGAGCACCATTACCATTACCGACGCTGCCCACGACTATCTGGCTGATCTGCTAAGCAAGCAGAACACCCCGGGCATCGGCATTCGTGTGTTTATCACCCAGCCGGGCACCCAGTATGCGGAAACCTGCATTGCCTACTGCAAACCGGGCGAGCAGAAGGCCGAAGACACTGCACTGGGCCTGGCCAGCTTCACTGCCTGGATTGATGCCGTCAGCGAGCCGTTTCTCGACGATGCCGTGGTCGACTACGCCACTGACCGTATGGGCGGCCAGCTGACCATCAAGGCGCCGAACGCCAAGGTACCGATGGTCAACGAAGACAGTCCGCTCAACGAACGTATCAACTACTACCTGCAAACCGAGATCAACCCCGGCCTGGCCAGCCACGGTGGCCAGGTGACGCTGATCGACGTAGTCGACGAAGGCATTGCTGTGCTGCAGTTCGGTGGCGGTTGCCAGGGGTGTGGTCAGGCTGACTTTACCCTCAAGGAAGGCATCGAGAAGACCCTGCTGGAACGCATCCCCGAGCTCAAAGGCGTGCGTGATGTGACCGACCACAGCATCAAGGAAAATGCCTACTACTAAGTAGATGGCTATACAAAAATGCCCGCGCACTGCGGGCATTTTTTATGTTGCTACAACAAGGGCTCGCGGCTAGCGAGGTCACGGCGAAGTACGGCCTTTGCGACGCTCAAGCACTTCGGTCGCCCGTGCGCGCAGTTGCCCGCAACCACCATCAATGTCCTGACCGGCGCTGTTGCGCACCTTGGTCAGTACGCCACGGCTGTGCAGATAACGTACGATCTGCACGATACGGTCACCATCAGGGCGCTGGAATTCGTCGGCTTCCAGGCTGTTGTAGGGGATCAGGTTCATGATCGCGTACTTACCCTTGAGCAGGCGCAGGATGCCGTCCATTTCCGCCTGGCTGTCGTTGATGCCCTTGAGCAGCGTCCACTGATACTGAATCGGGTAGTCGATCTGCCGTGCGTAGGTTTCACCCAGCTCTACCAGCTCTTCAGGGTCGATACGCGGCGCGCGCGGCAGCAGTGCCTGGCGCAGTTCGGCATCGGTGGTGTGCAGCGACAGCGCCAGCGCTGGCTTGATCTGCTGCTGCGGCAAACGCTCGAACACCCGTGGATCACCGACGGTAGAGAACACCAGGTTGCGCTGGCCGATGCCGCCCTCGGTGCCGAGCAAATTGATGGCTTCGAGCACGTTGTCGAGGTTGTGCGCCGGCTCGCCCATGCCCATGAAGACCACTTTCTTCACCGGGCGAAAGCGCCGCGCCAGCGCCACCTGAGCGACGATCTCGGCAGTGCTCAACTGGCGCAGCAGGCCGCTCTTGCCAGTCATGCAGAATACGCAACCCACCGCACAACCGACCTGACTGGAAACGCACAGGCCATCGCGCGGCAGCAGCACGCTTTCCACCATCTGCTTGTCGGCCAGCTCCACCAGCAGCCGCGCCGAACCATCGCCGCCGGGGTGTTCAGAGCTGAGGCGCGCCAGGCCATCGAGTTCGCTGCTGATTTCGGGCAGGGCGTTACGCACCGCCAGCGGCAGGAAGTTCTCGGTCTTCTGGTTGCGCGTACCGGTGTTCAGCGGTACGCCACGCAGCCAGGCACGGGTAATACGCCCGATGTGCATGGGCTTGGCACCGAGGTCGGTCAGGCGTTGCTGAAAGTCGTGAATATGCATGGGGCGCGCATCCTACCACCGGCCAGCGTGCGGTGGTATGTCATGGGGCGGGCATGCGTCGTAGTGCAGGTAAAACCGCTTAGTCTTTGCTCAAGCAGCTTCAGGCACTCATACTGGCGGCCTGATTGGCCAGACCCAGCTGTGCGGAGCGGTAGATGAAATTTATACACCAGCGCGAACACCTCAACGAAGACGACGTCGTCGTGATCGAGTGCTCGCAAACCTGCAACATTCGCCTGATGAGCGATGCCAACTTCCGCAGCTTCAAGAATGGTGGCCGGCACACCTACCACGGAGGCGCATTCGACACCTTTCCGGCCAAGATCACCGTACCGAGCAGCGGTTTCTGGAATATCACCATCGACACCGTTTCGCGCAAAGCCATCAGCGTCACACGCAAGCCGACGCTCAAGCATTCGATCAAGATCGTACGTAAATCGACTTCGCGTTTGAGCTGATCCCTGTCTTTAGCCTGACCCGCAAAAAGCCCGCGAACGAGCGGGCTTTTTTGTGTCAGGGGTGAATCAGGTGGGTTTGACCGTTGCGCTAGGCCGTACCACCAGCCAAAGCGCGATGGCGATCAGCACGCCGCCGTACAGGTAGGCCCAGGACAGCGGCTCATCCAGCAGCAAGGCGCCCCACAGCACGCCGAATGGCGGGATCAGGAAGGTGGTAGTGCTGGCCTTGATCGGGCCGATGTCGCTGAGCAGGCGGAAATACAGTACGTAGGCGAATGCGGTGCAGATAAAGCCCAGCCCAGCCAGGGACAGCCAGACCTCTAGTCCGCCCCAGCTGGCGGGTGGCTGTATCAGCAGGGAGCCGCTGAAGAACGGCAACAGGAACAGGCTGGCGCCGCACAGGCTGGCAAAGGCGGTAAGACGGTTATCCAGGCCGCCTTGTTGGCCGATCCAGCGCCGGGTAAGAAAGCCTGCAAAGCCGTAACAGGCGGTAGCCACCAGGCAGGCGGCGGCGCCCCAGAGCAGCGGTAAATTAAACTCCACTGGGCCGGTGCGGGTCAGCACCGCTACCCCGAACAGGCCAATGGCCACCCCGACGGCTTTGCTCCAAGTCATGGCTTCAGCAAAGAACAGCATGCCGATCAGCACGCCCATCATCGGCGTGGTGGCATTCAGAATCGCCGAGTAACCCGCGGGCAGTACCAGCGCTGCTAGGCAATACATGGCCGAGGGCAGACCTGCGTTGATCACCCCGAGCATCAAACAGTGCTTGAGCTTGCCGCGGAAATCCCAGCGCACGCGTATCAGCAGCAGAATCACCAGCAGGCCGAGCATGCCCAGGCTGGCGCGGAAAAATGCGGTTGGCATGCTGCCCAGTACCGGCGCGACGATGCGCATAAACAGAAAGCTTGCGCCCCAGATGGCAGCAAGCAACAGCAGACGGATCAGGTCGGCAGGGCGCACAACGGACTCCACTACGGTGAGAAAGGCGAGCAGTGTTGCCGGGCGCGCACGCCAAGGCAATTCGAAATGCGCTTTCAAAGCCGTTGCTTGGCAATATTTCGTGGTAGATAAGCGCATATCCAGGTGTTGCCAGCTTTTACTTGATGCGCTCACTGGATAAGCTCGGTGGGTTGTCCGCATTTCATCTGCAGGGGTTTGTTTATGCCACAGCAATGGCCGGCCAGCGCGATTGCCGCGCTTATCCTCGAAGGCTTCGACGATTACCGTGAGCAGTTCCGGCAGATTACCAACGGCGCGCGGGTGCGTTTCGAGCAGGCGCAGTGGCAGGAAATTCAGCAGGCGTCAGCAGCGCGTATTGCCCTCTATGAAGAGTGTGTCAGCGCAGTCAGTGCGAATCTGCGCCAGGCCTATGCCGAAGAGGTGCTGCTGGATGTAGCGCAGTGGCCGTTGGTTAAATCGGCCTATATCGCCCTGATCGACCTGCGCTACGACGATGAACTGGCGGAAACCTGGTTCAACTCGATCTTTTGCGGGCTGTTCAGCCATGACCAGATCAACGATGGCTGCATGTTTATCCACACCACGCGCCCGGCGCTGCGGGTCAATGAGCGGGCGCCGCAAACACGGCTGTACGAACCCAAGGGCAATGTGGAGCAGGCGCTGCGGCAGATTTTCGAGGATTTCAGTTTCGAAGTCGGCTATGAAAACCTCGCGCGCGATCTGGCGCGGTTGCTCAAGCAACTGCATGCCAATTTGCCGGATTGGGTGTGCAAGGATCCGGACCTGCGCATAGAGCTGTTCGCCTCGCGGCTTTACCGCAACAAGGGTGCGTACCTGGTCGGGCGCATCTACACCCGCGATGAGCAATGGCCGTTGGTGATTCCACTGCTGCACCGCGAAGGGCAGGGCATTCAGATTGATGCGCTGATCACCGATGAGGCGGAGGTGTCGATCATTTTCTCCTTCACTCGTTCCTATTTCATGGTGAGGGTGGGCTATCCGGCGGAGTTTGTCGGCTTCCTTAAACGCATTCTGCCCGGCAAGCATATTGCCGAGCTGTACACCTCAATTGGCTTCTACAAGCACGGCAAGTCGGAGTTCTACCGCGCGCTGATCAATCACCTGGCCACCACCGATGACAAGTTCGTCATGGCCCCCGGGGTGCGCGGCATGGTGATGAGCGTGTTTACCCTGCCGGGTTTCAATACCGTATTCAAAATCATCAAGGACCGTTTTTCGCCGTCGAAAAACGTTGACCGCAATACGGTGATCGAGAAGTACCGCCTGGTGAAAACCGTCGACCGGGTAGGGCGCATGGCCGATACCCAGGAGTTTGCCGATTTCCGCTTCCCGTTGAGCAAGTTTGACCCCGAGTGCCTGGCTGAACTGCTGGAAGTCGCGCCATCCACCGTCGAGGTCAATGGCGACACGGTGCTGGTGCGCCACTGTTGGACCGAGCGGCGCATGACCCCACTCAACCTGTATGTGGAAAGCGCCAGTGCAGCCCAGGTGCGCGAAGCACTGGACGACTATGGGTTGGCCATCAAGCAGCTGGCAGCAGCCAATATCTTCCCTGGCGACATGCTGCTGAAGAACTTCGGCGTTACCCGTCATGGCCGCGTGGTGTTCTATGACTACGACGAGATCTGCTTCCTCACCGAGGCTAACTTCCGGCGCATTCCGCCACCGCGTTACCCCGAGGATGAAATGTCGTCCGAGCCCTGGTACTCCGTGGCGCCGCTGGATGTGTTTCCCGAGGAATTTCCGCCGTTCCTGTTTGCCGATATGCAGCAGCGCAAGCTGTTCAACGAGTTGCATGGCGAGCTGTATGACGCCGATTACTGGAAAAGCCTGCAGGAGGCGATACGTGCCGGTAAGGTCATCGACGTGTTCCCTTATCGGCGCAAGGACCAGGCCGACAAGGAGTATTGAACGGCGTGCGCTTTGGACTTGGAGTTGTCGCCGCCGGACTTTGGCTGCTGAACGACGCTGCCGTTGTGCGGGCGGCCGAGGCTGAAGACAGTGCAGTCGAACTGGCGCCCTTGTTGATCACCTCGCCACGCAGCACCACGCGCTGGTTGAGTACCCCGGCTGCAGTGACGGTAATTGATAGCGCTGCTGCGCCAGGTGAGCAGAACTTGGCGCTGGATGCTTTGCTGGCCCGCGTGCCAGGCGTGTTCAGCCTCAATCGATACAACCTGGCTCAGGGCCTGCGCCCAGCGATTCGCGGTTTTGGCGCGCGCGGTAATTTCGGCGTGCGCGGCATTCGTGTACTGGTCGATGGCGTGCCGTTGACCATGCCCGATGGCCAGACCGAACTCGACGGCCTAGACCTGGGCCTGGTCGAGCGAATGGAAGTGCTGCGCGGCCCTGCCTCGGTGCTGTACGGCAATGCCGCAGGTGGTGTGCTGGCCATCGAAACCCGCGAGCCACCGGCCTTGTCCTCGATGCAGCTGGACCTGAGTGCGGCCGGTCTGGGCTATCAGCGTACGCGCGGCGAAATCGGTGGCAGCGAGGGTAACCTGGGAGGTTTGCTGGCATTTAATAGCACCGTTCTAGACGGCTATCGCGAACACAGCCGGGCGCAAATCAACAGTATTACCGGCAAGCTGCGCTGGTATGCCCCCACAGGGCGTTTGCGTCTTAACTTCAATGCCATCGACAACCGTGCCGAAGACCCAGGTGGCCTAACTTCCGCCGAAGTAAAGGCTGATCGCCGCCAGGCCGCGCCGAACAACCTGCGTTTCGATGCCGATGAATACATTCGCCAGCAGCGCCTGGGCCTGGTTTGGGATGGTTACGCAGCCGGTGACGATCAGTACCAGCTACGCAGTTATCTGGGGCATCGCGAGTTTGGTAATCAGCTGGGCTTTGCCACCAGCGGGCAGACGACTTTTGAACGTTATTTCAGCGGGGTTGGTGGGCAGTACAGCCATCACCGTGAGCTAGTCGGCCTGGCGCATAAGATCACCACCGGCTTTGACCTTGAAGCGCAGCGCGATGATCGAAGGCGCTATGACAACCTGCTCGGTGAGCGTGGACAATCACGTCAGCAGCAGGATGAGTCGGCACTGAGTCAGGGGCTGTTTATCGAGGATCAGATTGATCTGAGCGAGCAGTGGCAGGCCACACTCGGACTGCGCTATGACCAGGTACGGTTGGCGGTGGATGACTTTTATCTGGCCGATAGCCGCGATGATTCAGGCTCGCGCAGCCTGGAGGACTGGAATTACAGCACCGGTCTGAGTTACCGCTTTACCCCTCAACAATCGCTGTATGCGCGACTGGCCAGCTCCTTTGAAATCCCCACTATCAGCGAGCTGGGTAACCCGCAAGGTGGCGGCTTTAATAGTGCCTTGCAGCCGGCTCAGGCGTTCAGCCGGGAGCTTGGCATCAAAGGCGAATGGCCCTCGCTGCGCTACAGCCTGTCGCTTTACCGAATTGAGCTGGAGGATGAGCTGGTGGCGTTCAGCTTGCCGGCCCAGCCTGGGCGTAACTTCTATCGCAATGCCGGTGAGTCGCGCCGCGATGGTCTGGAGTTGAGTCTGGAGTGGCAGTTTGTTGATGCCTGGCGCTGGTCAGCGGCTTACGCCTACAACCGCTACCGTTTCGAGGATTATCAAACCACCGCAGGCGATTTTTCCGGTAAGCGCATACCCGGTATTCCACGGCAAACATTATTCAGCGAACTGGCCTATGAACATCAAGGCGGCTATGTGCGCCTCGGTGTTACGGCTCAGGCTCGGGTGTATGCCAATGATGCCAATACGCAGTCCGCACCCGGCTATGCCTTGTTCAATCTGCACCTCGGCAAGCGCTTTCAGCTTGGCGAACAGAGCCTGGAGCCTTACCTGGGCGTCGATAACCTGTTGGGGCGTGAGTATTTCGATAACCTACGCATCAACGACGGCAACGCGCGCTACTTCGAACCAGGGCCGGGGCGTACTTTGTATGCCGGTTTACGTGTGTTGTTTTAGAACGTAGTGACGAAGTGGGCGGCAGTTTCAAACCACCTGAACTAGGCTGAGAAAAGGTGTCCAAGCACCTATTCGATGTCCTTGGTTGGAGGCTACTTTATGAGCGCCAAGTTGCAGAATGCCTTGCTTGATCTGTTGGTTGCCCTTGGCCTGTGTGAGCGACCAAAACTGCAGCCAATTCCTGTACGTAGCAATTCGCCTGATTCCAAAGCTGTTCCCCCTCGACCCTAGGTTCTCCTGCCTCTCTTAATGTGATCGGCTACGGTCAGATAATGTCTGGCTGTGGCTGTGGCAGCGATTAATTGTCCTAGATCATTATTGCCTGCTTTAAAACAAGCATTTGCTAGCGCCTTGGCACTGCTGTGCTAGACCTACACCTGCAGTTATGCAAATAGCTCAGACAGGGACAGCTCCCATGCGCCAGAACCTCCCAGTGACTCAGCGGGAAAGAACCTTTCCTGCGAATGAACGGCTGATTTCCACCACCGATCTGAATAGCAATATCACCTACTGCAACGACGCCTTTGTCGAAATCAGCGGCTTTACTCGCGAAGAGCTGATCGGTCAACCGCACAATCTGGTGCGCCATCCTGATATGCCCCCCGGTGTGTTCGGCCATATGTGGGAAACCATCAAACAGGGCAAACCCTGGATGGGGATCGTCAAGAATCGCTCAAAGAACGGTGATTACTACTGGGTCAGCGCCTATGTCACGCCAATCTATGAGAATGGCCGGGTTGCTGGTTACGAGTCGGTGCGCTCCTTGCCCGATGAAGCACAGAAGCGTCGTGCTGAAAAACTCTATGCCCGCTTGCGTGAGGGCAAACCGCCGGTGCCAAAACTGGAGTATTGGACGTACGACATTATCCAGTCATGGCCGCTGATTCTGGCTGGTCTGCTGATTCTCGGTGCGCACTTTGTGCTGAGTGGTCCCTGGTTATGGGGCTTTATTTTTGCGGCCATGTTTTGTCTTGGGTCCTACCAGCTGTATGCCAAACGCAGCTTGATCAGACGCACGCTTTCCGAGCATCCGAAGGCGTTTACCAGCGCTTTGGTCGCTTTGACCTATACCGACAGCCGTGGCGCCCAGGCCCTGCTGGACATGGCAATGATCAGCGAGGACGCGCGCTTGCAGACGGCGTTGACGCGCATTGAAGACGCCGGAGCGAACGTCAAGACGCACGCCACCCGCTCTGCCGATCTGTCGCGCTCTGGGGCGAAAATGCTCGATCAACAGCGTAGCGAAACCGATCAATCGGCCACGGCGATCAACCAGATGGCGGCAACCATTCAGGAGGTGACGCATAACGTGCAGAGCACCTCACATGCCGCCGAAGAAGCGGATCGCTTGGCCAAGCAGGGCTTGCAACTGGCCAGCGGCAGTCTCGATTCCATGCAGCACATGGCCAAGGCCGTGGTGGACATTGGACAGGCAGTTAATGACCTGGCTAACTCCACTCAGTCAATCGGCAGTGTGGCGGATGTGATTACTTCAATTGCTGAGCAGACCAACCTGTTGGCGCTCAACGCAGCCATTGAAGCGGCACGTGCCGGCGAGCAGGGGCGCGGCTTTGCGGTGGTGGCTGATGAGGTACGCTCGCTGGCTTCACGCACACGAGAGTCGACTGAGCAGATTCATCAGATCATTTCCTCACTGCGCGCCGGCGCTGAACGGGCGGTGGTGACGGCGGGCAAGGGCGAGGCGATTTCCAGGCAGAGTGTCGAGAGTGTGGAGAGTGTTCGTGCTGCGCTGGATGGCATCAGTGAAGCGGTTAGCCGCATCACCGGCATGAGTCAGCAGATGGCTTCGGCTTCCGAAGAACAAAGCCATGTGGCGGAAGATATTAGCCGGCAGATTACTCAGATTGCCCAGCTCTCTGACCGCAGTGCCGAGCAGGCGCATCAGGGCGCGGCCATTGGCCAGGAACTGGAAGACATGGCGGACTATCTGCACAGCCTGGCGGAGCGCTTCAACCGCTAAGCGACGGTTCGTTTATATGTCTATCGGCCCACCTCCCATGTGGGCCGATTTTCTATCTGGTATGGCAAACTGCGCGGCTGAGGAGAAACCGATGTCCCGCCCGCAATGCCCACGTTGTACCCGCCCAACCGAGCGCTGTTTATGTGCGCTTATTCCCTGCTTGAGTAGCCGTACTCGGGTGCTGATCCTGCAGCATCCTAGCGAGGTCAAGCATGCGCTGAATACCGCACGTCTGGCCGCTCTTGGCTTGAACAACGCTGAGCTGCTGGTGGGCGAGGTCTTCGAGTCGCTTGCGACGCTGTTGCAGCAGCCAGGCTATCGCGCGTGTTTGCTGTTCCCTGGCGAGCAGGCGCAAGCGCTGCTGCAGTTTGCTGAACAACAGCACAGTGAGCAGCCGCTGTTATTGGTGGTGCCCGATGGCACCTGGCGCAAAGCGCGCAAGCTGTTGCACCTCAATCCGTTGTTGGCGGCTTTGCCCAGAGTTGTGCTGCCGGAGGGTTTGCAGTCACGTTATCGCTTGCGTAAAGCCCCGATGCCCGGTGCCTTATCAACCATCGAAGCGATTGTTACTGCACTGAATACCGTCGAGGCACCGGTCTGCTTCGATGCACTGCTCAAGCCCTTTGAAGCATTGATTGAGGGGCAGATTGAGGCGATGGGAGAGCAGACTTTCCAGCGCAATCACGGCAAGCCGGGAGCATCAGCCAGTTAAGGCATTTCAGCGCTCACGCATGGCTTCCGAGCGCGCCTTCAGCACCGGTTTGAGCAGGTAATCGAGCACGCTCTTCTTACCGGGGATGATCAGCAGTGGATGTTCTTCGCTGCCCAAATGGCTTTTATCGGTACGTACCTGGATCAGATAGAAGCTGTTGCCTTCTTCATCGGTGATGGTATCGGCGCTGATCAGCTCTAGGTTGGCCCTCAGTCCGCCGTAGATGGTGTAGTCATAAGCGGTGAATTTGACCATGGCCTTCTGCCCGGGATGCAGGAAGGCGACATCCTGCGGGCGAACCTTGGCCTCAATCAGCAGGCTGTCATCCAGCGGCACGATTTCCAGCATGTCACTGCCAGGCTGAACCACGCCGCCAATGGTGTTGACCTTGAGCTGCTTGATCACCCCGCGCACGGGGGATACCACGGTGGTGCGACTGACACGGTCATCGATGGCCACGCTGGTGGCGGTGAGCTTCTGCAGCTCGGTGCGGATTTCATTGAGTTCCTTGAAGGCATCAGAGCGAAAGCTCAGCTCGGATTCTTCAATCTTGCTCTTGATTTCATCCATCGCCGATTCGGCCCGTGGAATTGCCAGGTTGGTAGCGTCCAGCGAGCCGCGTACTTCAACCAGGCTGCGGCGTAGGCGGAGGATTTCCACCTGGGAAATCGCACCGGTTGCGACCAGGGGTTGCGACATATTCAGCTCCTGCTGCAACAGACCCATGCTGGAGCGGTATTGCTGAGCCTTGGCGCGAAATTCGGCCAGTTCCTGCGTTTTTTGCCGCAGCTGTTCGCCGAGGGTGCGTTGTTCGCTTTGCAGGCGATCCTGTCGAGATTGATAGAGCGCCAGCTCATCCTCAGCCAGTTGCGGGGCTTCGCGCAGAATATCCGCCGGCATGCTGATAGGGCGTCCTTCAGCTTCTGCGGTTAAGCGTTCGACCCTTGCCACCAGAGCCAGGCGATCGGCTTCGGCTTCGCCTCTGTTGGAGAGAAAGCGTGTGTCGTCCAGGCGCAGTAGCACAGCGCCTTTTTCGACAATCTGTCCTTCGCGTACAAATATCTCGCTGACGATACCGCCTTCCAGGTTCTGAATAACCTGGATCTTGCTGGAGGGAATCGCTTTGCCTTCACCAGTAGTGACTTCTTCCAGCACGGCAAAGTTGGCCCAGATCAATGCCACGATCAGGCATGTGCTGACTACCCAGACGGTGATGCGGGTAAACCAGGGTGAGTCTTCGAGAATGGCGCCGTCGACTTCCGGCATAAACTCGGTGTCCTGCTTGCGCTGGTGCATGCTGGCGAAGTAGTCGCGAATCGAGGTGCTTATTTGCATGAGCGTTCCTATACCGCGGCAGGGCCAACTCGACCTTTGCGTAGCGCTTCAATCACTGCTTCTTTCGGACCGTCTGCAACTATATGGCCGTTATCCAGCACCACCAGACGGTCTACCAGGCTGAGCATTGAAGCGCGGTGGGTGATCAGCAGCATGGTTTTACCCTGAGCCCAGGTTTGCAGGCGGTTGCGCAGGATTTCCTCACTGGTGTTGTCCATCGCGCTGGTGGGTTCGTCGAGCAGCAGAATGGGTGGGTCAAGTAACAGCGCGCGGGCCAGCAGCACGGCCTGGCGTTGCCCTCCGGACAGCAATTGGCCGCGCTCCCCCACGGGGCGATCGAAGCCTTGCGGATGTTGCCGGGCCAGATCGACCACACCGGTCAGCTCGGCCACTTCTAGCATGCGTGCATCGCTGACATAGCGTGCGCCTAACGTCAGGTTGTCGCGCAGGCTGCCGGCCAGCAGCGGTAGGTCGTGAGCGACATAACCAATCTGATGGCGCAAATCGGCCACGTCGAGCTGACGCAGGTCGAGGTTGTCCAGCAGGATCTGCCCTTTGCTGGGCGTGTAGAAGGCCATCACCAAGCGCGCCAAGGTGCTCTTGCCGGAGCCGCTGCGGCCGATGATGCCGATGCGTTCACCTGCTGTCAGGCGCAGGCTGACGCCTGCAAGCGCCGGTGTGCTTTGTCCCGGGTAGCTGAATGTGACGTCACGTACATCCAGTGCTCCGTGCAGTTGGGTGCGGTCCAGTGGGCGTTGTTTAGCCTGACGCTCCTGCGGCAAAGCCATCAGCGCATCGGTGCTGGTCATGGTCAGGCGAGCTTGCTGGTAGCGGGTGATCAGTCCAGCAATCTGCCCAAGCGGCGCGAGAATGCGGCTGCCCAGCATGTAGCAGGCCACCAGCGCGCCAACGCTGAGCTGCCCGGCGATGATGATGTAAACCCCTGCGACGATAGTGGCCATGCCGGCGAACTGTTGCAGAAACAGCGTGCCGTTGGTGGCGATAGCCGCCAGCGAACGGGCGTGTATATCCAGCCGGGTGAGGGCACCGTGGGTTTTCTCCCACTGGTGCTGGCGTTCGCTTTCCGCACTGCAGGCTTTCAGGGTTTCCAGACCGCCGAGGGTTTCGATTAACAGTGCTTGGCGTTGTGAGGCCAGTTGCAGGCTTTTTTCCACGGTATCGCGCAGACGCGCCTGGATGATAAAGGCGAACAGCGCGGTGATCGGAAACGCCAGCAGGGGGATAACCACCAGCCAGCCACCGATCAGCCAGATTACCGTGATCATCAGAAACGAGAAGGGCAGGTCGATCAGGCTGGTAAGGGTTACGGCGGTGAGAAATTCGCGCAGGCCCTGGAAGTCATGAATGCTCTGGGCAAAGCCGCCGATGGTTGCCGGGCGGGCTGTCATCGACATACCAGTGATGCGTTCGAATAAAGTGGCTGACAGCACCACATCGGTTTTCTTGCCTGCAGTATCAAGTAAGTGTGAGCGCAGGATTTTCAGTAACAGCTCGAAGCCCATGCCGATAAACAAGCCGATGGCCAGTACCCAGAGGGTTGAGGTGGCCTGGTTGGGTACGACGCGGTCATAGGTCTGCATGACGAACAGCGGCACCATCAGGCCGAGCAGGTTGATCAGCAGGCTGGCGAGAATTGCATCGGTGTACAGCCAGCGTGACAGCTTCAGGGTGTCGCGAAACCAGGCCTCGATGCGCGGTACGAGCGGTGAGCGTGCCTCTTCCAACTCGTGTCGCGGGCGGGCAAAGAAGGCCTGGCCGCTGTATTCGGTGGCCAGTTGTTCACGGCTGACCCACTGTTCGCCGCCATCGGCTTCGCAGGGCAGTATCTGCGCCTGGTTCTTCGGGCCCCATTGACGTAGTACAGCGCTACGGCCGTTTTTCAACAGCAGCAGTACAGGAAGGTTGAGGGTTGAAATGCTGGCCAGATCGCGTTGCAGCAAACGCCCTTGCAAACCCGCCCGCGCCGCAGCGCGGGGTAGTAACTCAGGAGTCAGGCGCTGCTCTGGCAAAGGCAGGCCTGCACTCAAGCTGCCACGGCTGGCTGAGCAGCCGTGGAGTTTGCAAAGAATCAACAAGCCATCAAGCAGCGGGTCGTCGTGGTTGAGACGCGGATCGCTGGATGACCCCGGCCGTTCCATGGTGGTCAAGGTGTACTACTCCTTATACCGGTTCACTTCATGTCCGGCAGACGGGCCTCGCTCTTCACTTCGGTGAGGGCTACAGCTTCTGCCGGTACGACCACTTGTTGCTGACGCAACAAATCACCCATCGCTGCGGTTACCCGGTACATCGAGAACTCTTCGCTAAAGCGTACTTCGCTGTAACGGCGGTTGGCGGTAAAGAGTTCGTTTTCACTGTCCAGCAAGTCGAGCAGGGTGCGTTGGCCCAGGCTGAACTGCTGTTGATAGGCTTCGCGAACACGCGCGGTGTAATCCGCGTAATCACGTGCTTTTGGCGTTTGCAGTCGGGCGTTTTCCATGGCATTCCAGGCCAGGGAAAGGTTTTCGTTAAGTACACGCAGGGCGTTGTTGCGGATGTCCATCGACTCATTGATCTGATGGGCAGTCGATTGCAGGCGCGCCTTGTCGCGCATACCGTTGAACAGGTTGTAGTTCATTACCACAGCCGCACGCCAACCGTTGTTATGACCTTCATCGCCCTGGGTGTTGTTGTCGGCATTGGTGGCCAGCTCAAGATCCACGCGTGGGTAGAAGGTCGATTTGGCAACCTCGTATTGTTTCTCGGCTGCCTGCACATCGGCCTGTGCGGATTTCAGGAAGGGGTTGTTATCGATTACCGCTTGCCGAGCGTCGGTGAGATTTTCCGGCAATGAGCCTTTCAGTGAGGCAGGGGAGGCCAGTTCGTCGGGCATACGACCAACGGCACTGAAGAAGTTGGCTTCGGCATCGGCCAGGTTTACCTGCTCGGTATAAAGGTTGTTCTCTGCCAGCGCCAAACGCGCTTCGGATTGGTCAAGGTCCGCCGTGCTGCCAACGCCTTGTTGGCTGCGCAGGCTGATCTGATCATGAATACGTTGGTGAGCCTGCAGGTTGTTGCGTGCGAGCTCGACCATTTCGCGACGCATCAGTAGGTCCAAATAGACCTCAACAGTACGCAGGGCCAGGCTTTCCGAGGTGCCGAGCAAGCGATAAGCGCGAGAGTTCACAACGGCTTTGGTGCGCGCTACTTCATTGGGTGTATTAAAGCCATCAAAGATCATCTGCCGCAGGCGCAGCTCGGAGGTGCCGTAGGTCAGTGTTTCGGTGTTGTGATTGCCCAGTGCTCGGGTGCTGGGGCTGTCGGTGTTTTCTCGACCATAACCCATCAGCAGGTCGACGGTTGGCAGATAACCGCCTTTAGCAATCTTGACTTCTTCATCCGATGAAAGGCGGCTGTTTGCCCCAGCATGAACCTCCGGGTGGTTGTCCAGCGTGCTCTGGATCGCCTCCGACAAGGTGATGCCTTGTGCCTGGGTACAGACCGCTGCCAGCACGATACTGCTCCATAAAGGGTTGAGTGCGCGCATCTGGTAACTCTCCTTATAAGATTCTCTAAATCCCGTCGCCAAAAAAATGGCTTATCTGTCTTGTGGATTACTCTCAGCCTGTAACATCACAGCTAAGAACAGTTTCAAGCGTAGCTAAGAAAAAATTGTTACAAGCCCTATAAGAAAAAAATCTTATGCAGTCTGCGAAAAGCAGCACATTGTTTTCATCCAGAAGCCGTGCATTTCGTGCTCTTAAGTGGCGTGCGCGGCTAAAACAGATGGTCAGATGCAAATAGGGGCGGGATCTTTCTGGTGTGGTGGGCGACGCGGGTCAGGGTGACAGTTTTTTGTCGTTTTTGTTTTTGAGTGTGACGTCGTTGTAATCAGCCAGTGGCTTTGTTCTCTCCTTGAAAGGTATTCAGACCTTTTTTGGCATACGTGTCGGCGGTGGTCGGCAGTTGTAGTGAGGATGGAATCATGGCTACTTTGATTGGTGTCGTCAGCCAAGTTATCGGCGAAGTCTATGCAGTAGCTGGCGACGGAACGCGTCGGCCACTCAGTGAAGGTGATCGGGTTTTTGCGGGGGAACAAATCGTTACTGGGGCCGCTGGATCTATTGCGGTTGCCATGAGCAATGGGCAGCAACTTACTCTGGGCCGCGATAGCAGCCTGAACCTCAACGAGCAAATGCTCGCAGGCAATTCCAGTCAGCCAGCACCAACCGCAGAAACGCCTCCGGCGGCGCCGAGTGACGGCGATCTGACTGATGTTGAGCAATTACAGGCCGCCATTGAGGCCGGTGTCGACCCGACCCTTGAAGGCGAAGCAACCGCAGCGGGCCCAGGCGCGGGTGGTGCAGGTGGCGCTGGCGGTGTGGGCGGTGGCCATTCCTTCGTATTGCTGGGTGAAACCGGCGGCGCGCTTGATCCGATCATTGGCTTCCCAACCGAAGGACTGAGCACAGGGCCGGAGTTTCCCGATCCTGAGCCAGTGGTAGCTGATGAGGCGCCGGACTCTTCGCCCACAATTGAAATTATCTACTTCGATCAGGAAGGCTCTGTTGTTACAGGCCCAAGTGTCGTTGAGGAAGCAGCGCTCAACCCCGACGCAGTAACCAATCTTGATGGCCAGGCAGGTTCGAACCCTGGCAGCAACGCAGAGAATGTCTCCGGCTCATTGATCATCAACTCCCCCGACGGTATCTCGGCCATCCAGGTGCTGGACAAGGATGGTGTGTGGATCAACGTGCAAGGCGGTGGGGTGGTTCAGGGCGTTTATGGGCAGTTGGTATTTGATGCTGCCGGCAACTGGACCTACACCCTGGCCGACAACACGCTCAACCATTCCATTCCCGATGCTGTTGGGGCTGATGATCAACTGCTCGACCCGTTCTTTGTTCGTGTGTTTGACGACGATGGTGATGTATCACCCACTGCGCCACTCACAATCGCCGTATATGACGATGGTCCCAGCATCCTGCGCTTTGACATTTCTGAGCAGGGAGGACTGCTGGTCGTCGATGAGTCCGTTGGTACCGGCGGCTCGACCAAAGATGAGTCTGGCTACGCGTCAAATAACGATGAAACCAGTTATTCAGGCAGTGAAACCGGCGTTATTGGCTACGCCAGTTTTAACTTGGAAAGTATCTTTTCCCTGGCCGTTGATCCAGGTGCTGATGGTGAAAACCTTGAGGCCAGGACCTTCTCCCTGACCTTGTCGGAAGATGACGCTGACTCGGGCCTTACCGCCACGGCTGGTGGCCCGATCTTGCTGTCGTTTGTTGGTGGTGATGGTGCAGACGCAGGCGACATTCTTGGCATCGCCGACGGCGGCCTGGTGGTGTTCCGTATCAGCATCAACTCAAGCACGGGTACTGTTTCTGTCACCCAATATGCGGCTGTTGATCATGGCGATGACGGTAATAACCACGACACCATGGCTGCCATTGGCGAAGGCCTGGTCGGCGTGACCGTGAAGATCTTCGACAACGATGGCGATTCGGCAACCTCTCCCATCGTCGAGTTGGGATCGCGTATTGGCTTTGAAGATGACGGTCCACAAGCCTGCATATTCCTCAAAGGTCCATGGGCACAAGTAACCCATGATGAAAGCGCTGGGCTACAGAACTTCCTGACCTCTTGGTGGAAACCGGGTGATTGGGACAACGATGTCAGCTTTGTATCAGCATTCAATGGCGTGGCTGACAAGGGTAGTGATATCGACCCTACAGGCTTTGCACGTAGCCTGACGCCCATCGTGAGCACATTTGGCAGCAGCTACGGTTCAGATTTTGTCGGTGCCACTACGGTCCTCAGCCTCGAACTGACAGGTGCGTCGGGTAGTGATTCTGGTCTGAAAACCACCGATGGTACCCCCATCAATCTTTACCTCGAAGACGGCTTGGTTGTGGGCCGTGTTGCCAGTGGTGATTTCGCCGGGCAGGCAGCCTTTGCTGTAACCATCGGTGCCGATGGCTCGATCAGCATTGCCCAATACATGTCGCTGGAACACCCGGTTGGTGGCAGCAGCTATGACGAAGCGGTAACCCTGGCTGGCAAGATCAAGGCCGTGGTTACCGTGACAGACGGTGACGGTGATGTGGCGGTGGATAAAGTCAGCGTCGGCCATGTGATTGGTTTCGAGGACGATGGCCCTGTTGCCAATATCAAATCTGTGCATGGCGTGCGTGTGGTGCATGACGAGTCGCATGGTTTGCAGAATGCCACGGCCACCCCAGCACCAGCTGAGGACGCCAACGATAACGACGTCAATGGCATCTCCAGTCTGTTCAACAGTGTTGTGAACAGAGGCGGTGATCTTTCTCCAAAAGGCTATGCGCAAAGCAATGGTCCGTTGGTTTCGACTGCCGGCAGCAGCTATGGGCAGGATCAGGAAGGGGCGACTTCACAGCTAAGCCTGGCAGTGGTCGGCGGTAATGGGGCTGATTCTGGGCTGGCGACCACTGCTGGTTTTGCCATCAAACTCTATGTCGAAAACAATCTGGTGGTTGGGCGTATCGTCGGTGGGCCGGATACCGGCAAGGCCGCCTTTGCCGTTGCCATTGGCGCGGATGGCACAGTCAGCGTTGCGCAGTACGTATCGCTGGAACATCCAATTGGCGGCAGCAGTTATGACGAAGCAGTAAGCCTGGCCGGCAAAGTGCAGGCAGTGCTGACAGTGACAGATGGTGACGGCGACGTGGCTGTCGATAAGGTCAATATTGGCAGCTCGATTCGCTTCGAAGATGACGGTCCCACTGCGCACATCAATCTCAAAGGCCCTTGGGCTGATGTGACCCACGATGAAAGCGCTGGCTTGCAGAACTTCTGGAACACCTGGGCACTGGGCGATATTACGGACAATGATGTGGCTTACCTGTCGGTATTTGATGGCGTTGCCAACAAAGGTACAGACATCAGCCCGACTGGCTTTGCCAAGAGTGCAACTCCCGTAGTAACTACCCTGGGTAGCAGTTACGGTGAGGACGAAGAGGGTGCGACTGTCCAGCTGAGCTTGGTGGTGAAAAACGGCAATGGCGATGATTCCGGCCTGCGTACCACCAGCGGTTACAGCATTACTTTGCATCTTGAGGGCGCATTGATCGTTGGTCGCATCGTGGGTGGTGCAGATGCCGGCAAGGCCGCATTTGCTATTGCTATCGGTGCCGACGGTTCGCTGAGCGTGGCTCAGTATGTGTCGCTTGAGCATCCGATTGATGGCAGCAGCTTTGATGAAGCCGTCAGTCTGGCGGGCAAGATTCAGGCGGTTGTGACGGTCACTGATGGCGACGGCGATGTAGCGGTTGATAAGGTCGATATTGGTAGCGTGATCCGTTTCGAGGATGACGGCCCCACCGCGAACATCAGCCTGGTGAGAAATACTGGGGTTACCCACGACGAGTCTGCAGGGCTGCAAAATGCAGTCGCCACTCCACTCATTCCGGGGGATGCCAACGACAATGATGTGGCTGATCTGTCAGCACTCTTTGCTGCGGTTGGTACACCGGGTACTGATCTGGATCCTGTCGGATACGCGCAAAGCAGTGGTGCGGTTGTAAGTGTTGCGGGTAGTAGTGTTGGCCAGGATGAAGAGGGCGCAACAACCGTTCTGAGCCTGGCCCTGCAGGGCAGCAATGGCATGGACTCAGGGCTGAAAACTACAGACGGCTTCACTATCCGTCTGTATGTCGAGGGTGATCTGGTCGTCGGCCGTGTTGATGGCGGCGCCGATATTGGCAAGGCAGCATTTGCCGTAGCGATTGGCACTGACGGCACGCTGAGTGTTGCGCAGTACATCTCCCTTAAACATCCGGATGGCAGCAACGCAGACGAGTCGCTTAGCCTCAGCGGCAAAATCAAAGCAGTGCTGACTGTTACTGATGGCGACGGCGATGTTGCGGTCGACAAAGTCGATATCGGCCATGTGATTCGCTTCGAAGACGATGCCCCAACTGCCGGCCAGGTCACCGCAGCAGTTGTTCTTGATGACGAAGGCCTCCCTGGTGGTATCAATGGTGGTCCGGGCGACGTTGGCGGGGCAGCTACCAGCACCAGTGGGAATTTGGCATTCAATGCCGGTGCTGATGGCCTCAAATCCATCGCGCTCAGCGGTCCGATGAGCCTGGGGTCGGAGGCTGTGACATCCAGCTGGGATGCTCCCTCCAATACCCTGACCATTAGCTCTGCCCGCGGGGCATTGCTGAAAGTGGTGCTCACTGACCCAGCCAGCGGCGCCTACACCATCAACTTGCTGCAACCGCTGATGCACCCTGTCAGTGGTACCGAAGACGATATCACCCTGAATCTCGGTTACACGGTGACTGACGGTGATAACGACTCGGCCACGGGCTCGTTGGTCGTGACGATCGATGACGATACTCCGACCATTCAGGCCGGGAATATTGGTGTGACTTCCTTTGTCACCTTCCAAGGCACCGATGCGGGCTTCAGCAACTCCTATGGTTACTACAACAAGGCGCCAGATGGTTCACCAGTAGACGGCAAAGTGATCTGGGCCAATGTGCATGGCCAATCCGTCGGCGATGTGGCTGACCTCAGTGGTCTGGATCCAGCCAATACCGGCTTTTTTATCATCCCTAATGGCGGAGCCAATCCAGGTTTGGCAAACGGCTCGGTCGTGACCTTCGAGTTTGTCGCTGGTCAGTGGCAGGCTCAGTTGGGTGGTGTGCCGCTAGTGGGAGCGGACGGTGCCAATGTGCTGTTCAGTGATGCCAGTCTGAATCCTGGCGGCTCGCATTTGCAGGATACCGGTAACGCAGGTAATCAGAACTGGGAGGACAAAACACTCACCTCGGATTACGACTACAACGATGTCGGCGCTAATGTCACTTGGGGCTCTGCACTGCAGGTTGATGAGTCAACCTTCCATATTGATGCCACGGCTAATTTCAGTGGTGTGTTCAATGTGCAGCCTGGAGCTGATGGTCTACAAAGCCTGACCTATAACCTGAGCGTGCAAAGCGCCAACTCAGGTTTGGTCGATACCGAAACCAATCAGGAAGTGATCCTTAGCCTGAATGCCGGGGTCATTGAAGGCCGTACTTCAATAAGCAATCAGCTGGTATTTACCCTGAGTGTCAATCCGACAGGCACCGTCACTCTTGATCAGATTCGTGCCATTGTTCATCCAACAGGCGATCCAGATGAAGCCAAATTCCTTGGTGCGGGGCATGTCAGCTTGAATGCTGTCGTGACTGATGGGGATGGTGATCAGGCCAGCGCCAGTCTTGATATTGGTACGGTCATCAGTTTCAAAGATGACGGCCCGAGTGTGCTACCGAATGCCTTGGTGCAACTCGACGACGACGCCCTTACTAATGGTATTCCGGGTGGCACGAATGATGACGTTGACGCACTAAACGTCAGCGGTACGCTGGGGCTGAACTTTGGTGCTGACGGTGCTGGCAATGTGCAGTGGCTTACCAGCGGTGCGCCTACAGACTTCACCTATTCGGCAGGCCCTGGCGGTTCGTTGTTGATTAGTCAGGGCGCAACCCTGGTGCTGACTGTGACGTTGAATAGCGCGACCGGTGCCTACACCGTTACGCAGAACGCACCAATCCTGCATGCCGATGCTGATCAGGAGAATAATCAGGCCTTTATCCTCAATTATCGGGTTACCGATAAAGATGGAGATACAGCCGACGGGACTTTGGCCATCAATGTAGATGACGATACCCCGGTGGCTCAGGACGATGTGGCCTATGTCAGCACCGGTCAGACCGAGAACATCAATATGGTGTTCGTTCTCGATTTCAGCGGCAGCATCGACAATGACGAGCTGGATCAGATGCTGGATGCTGTACGCACGGCCGGTCAGGAGCTGTTCAACAACGCTGCCGGTGCTGTGCAGATTCAGATCGTGGCGTTTTCACACGACTCGATCGGTTATCCGGTAAGCAGCGATATCACTACGTTTACCGACTTGGTGAACTCGCTTAACCCCTTAGAACTGGGTGGCTCG